>ERZ777306.3576-NODE-3576-length-16030-cov-4.229421_pt1 | contig 16030 bp, 14 predicted proteins | sample MGYA00374966_ERZ777306 | MGnify/ENA primary metagenome ERZ777306 (study PRJEB29329, sample SAMN06343882) | mouse gut metagenome | isolation source: Mouse cecum | place: Austria: Vienna | collected 2014-11-15 ...
GGGTGTGGGGGCTTTCCCGAACAGGGTTACGAACGTGCCCACGGCGAGGGGCACCAGCATGTCGAAGGCGCAGCCGTAGGCGTGGGCCAGCGGCAGGAACGACAGGCAGCGGGAGCCTTCATAATGCAGGCGCGACTTTATGCCGAAAACCACGTTGCCGGCGAGGTTGTCGTAGGTGAGCATCACTCCTTTGGAGAATCCTGTCGTGCCGGAGGTGTAGTTCAGTACGGCTATGGCGTCGCGGGGCATGTCGGGGTATCTGACATCCGCAGGGTGGAAGCCCCGGGGATATTTCGCCCGGAATCGGCGCGTGAGGTTGCGTATCACGCGTTCGGCGGAATTTTCCTTTTCCGGAATCCGTTCGGCAAGCACTTGGCGGTTTTCGAGGGAGACGACGACCCTCAGCGACGGCATCTGCTCGAATTCGTATGTCTCCCACAGCGCGGGATTTACCATAAGCACCGTGGCTTCGGAATGGTTTATGATGTGCTGCGCGTCGCGGGCGTTGAAGTCAGGGAGTATGGGGACGATGGTGGCTCCGTAGGTTATCGTGGCCATGAATACGGTCACCCATGTCGCCGAGTTCTTTCCAAGGAGGGCTACCTTGTCGCCCTGGCGCAGACCGATCTGCTGGTAGAAGAGGTGTATGCGGGCTATCCGGCGGGCGAACTCGCCGTAGGTGAGCACCTCGTCGTGGCCGTATTCGGCCAGGGCCGGGAGCTCCCAGTTGTTGCGGAAACTTTCGGCGTAGACCCGCAGCAGGTTGTCGTCGTATCTAATCATTGAGAATGTCAGTCTTTTACAGCGTAACCGGCATCATCCAACGCCTGTCGTATGCGTTCGATGTGTTCGGTGTTGAGGGTCTCAAGCTCGAGGTGGAGCACGCAGGAGTTGACCTGCGAGGCCGAGCCGATGCGCTCGTGGTTGACGGAGAGGACGTTGGCGCCCTGGTCTCCGACTATTCTGAGAACGTTGGAAAGGATGCCGGGCTTGTCCTGCACCTCGAGCTCGAACTGGCACACGCGTCCGGCCTTGGCCAGGCCGCGGTTGATCACGCGGTTGAGGGTGTTTACGTCGATGTTGCCTCCCGACACGACGCATACCACGTCCTTGCCGTCGATCGGGAGCTTGCCGAACATGGCGGCGGCCACGGCGGCGGCTCCCGCTCCCTCGGCCACGAGTTTCTGTTTCTCGACAAGGGCGAGTATGGCTGCCGCGATTTCGTCGTCAGTGACGGTGACAACCTCGTCGACGTAGCGCCGGCAGAGTTCCAGTGTGAGGTCGCCAGGTTCTTTCACGGCGATTCCGTCGGCGATGGTGAACACCGAGTCGAGGTGCTCCCGCTTGCCCGATTTAAGAGATTCGGCCATGGAAGGCGCTCCGGAGGCCTGCACTCCGTATACTTTTATGTCGGGGCGCAGGGTCTTCACGGCGAAGGCCACTCCCGCGATCAGGCCGCCGCCTCCGATTGGCACGACGATGGCCTGCACCTGGGGCATCTCTTCGAGGATCTCAAGTCCTATCGTGCCCTGTCCGGCTATTACCAGCGGGTCGTTGAACGGGTGTACGAAGGTGTAGCCGTGTTTTTCTTTCAGCTCTATCGCCTTGGCATACGCGTCGTCATACACACCCGGCACGAGGCATACCTCCGCTCCGAGGCGCTTGGTGGCCTCGATTTTCGAGATTGGCGCCCCGGCTGGGAGGCATATCAGCGACTTTATGCCGTGGTGGGTGGCTCCGAGGGCCACTCCCTGCGCGTGGTTGCCGGCCGAGCAGGCGATTACCCCGTGGGCTTTCTCCTCGTCGGTCAGCTGGGATATTTTGTAGTAGGCGCCGCGGAGTTTGAACGCGCCTGTGTGCTGTAGGTTTTCGGGTTTGAGGTATATGTCGCAGCTTGCGGAGAGCTGTGTCGGACCGATGATTTTCGGATGGCGTGCGACATCGCGCAGCACCATCTGCGCGCGGTATATCTCGTCAATAGTGAGTTCCTTGTTCATACCGGAATATCTATGTGAAGTTTATTTTTGTGAGAGTTTTTCGTCCATGGCGGCCGCGGCGCGTCGTCCGTCCCCCATGGCGAGGATCACAGTGGCTCCTCCGCGCACTATGTCGCCTCCGGCGAAGAGCATCGGCAGGGTAGTCTCGAGGGTTTCCTCGTTGACCGCGAGCGTGCCCCGGCGCGTGACTTCGAGACCGTCGATGGAGTTTGGAATCAACGGATTGGGCGATACGCCGACGCTGACGATCACCTCGTCGACAGGCATTTCGATGATGTCGCCTTCGATGGGGACAGGCGAACGGCGCCCGGACGCGTCAGGCTCGCCAAGTTCCATCCGTTGCAGGCGCATGGCCCTTACACGGCCTTTTTCATCGGTCAGGTACTCGATGGGATTGTGGAGGGTGAGGAAGGTGACGCCCTCCTCCTTGGCGTGGCGCACCTCCTCCACCCGGGCCGGCATTTCGGCCTCGCTGCGGCGGTACACTATGTAGACCTCCTCGGCTCCCATGCGGCGCGCCGTGCGGCAGGAGTCCATCGCCGTGTTCCCGGCTCCGACCACGGCCACGCGCTTCCCTTTGATTACCGGCGTTGCCCATCCGGGTTTTCCCGCGCCCATGAGGTTTATGCGGGTCAGGTATTCGTTCGACGACATCACGCCTATGGCGTTCTCGCCTGGTATGCCCATGAACCGAGGCAGGCCGGCTCCGGAGGCGACAAACACGCCGTCGAAACCCTGCTCGAGCAGGTCGTCGTAACTGAGCGTCTTTCCGACAACGCAGTCGGCCGTAAACTTTACTCCGGCGGCGCGCAGAGCGTCAATCTCTATGTCCACAACGCTGTTTGGAAGGCGGAATTCGGGTATGCCGTATTTGAGCACTCCCCCGATTTCGTGGAGCGCCTCAAACACTTCAACGGTGTAGCCTCTGCGGGCCATGTCGCCGGCGAACGACAGCGCCGCCGGGCCCGAACCGACAACGGCCACTTTTTTGCCATTGCGAGCCGGAGCGGCTGCCGCGGGAGCTTCGCCGCGGGAGGCGGCCTCGTTGGCAGTGTCGGCCGCGAAACGTTCCAGGTAGCCGATTGCCACTGCCGGCTGGTTCATTTTAAGGTATACGCACTTCGATTCGCACTGGCGTTCCTGGGGGCAGACGCGCCCGCAGACTGCCGGGAGGGCCGAGGTCTCGCGCAGGGTGGCTGCCGCGGCGGGGAAGTCGCCTCTCTCGATGTTCTTTATGAAGCCCGGGATGTTGATGCCGACCGGGCAGCCGGTCACGCACGTCGGAGTGGGGCAGTCGAGACACCGCGTTGCCTCGAGCACCGCCTGTTCGGCTGAAAGTCCCTGGTTCACCTCTTCGTTGCATGTCACGCGGTAGCCGGGAGACAGTTCCGGCATTTTCACGCGGGGAATCTCGCGGCGCTGCTTAGGTGTGTGGGCCTTGCGAAGATCTTCGCGCCATACGGCGTCGCGAGGCGATATTGTATCCTGATTCATAGAGGTGTTAGTCAAATGGTTAGTAAGAGCGAAGACGCGTGAGCATCTCGTCGAAGTCAACTTGGTGCGCGTCAAATTCGGGTCCGTCGACGCATACGAAGCGCATCTTTCCTCCGACTGTCACGCGGCATGCGCCGCACATCCCCGTGCCATCCACCATAATGGTGTTGAGCGAGCAGATGGTTGGCACCTCGTATTTCTTTGTCAGCAGGCTGACGAACTTCATCATCACGGCGGGGCCGATGGTGCACGCGAGGTCGACTTTCTCGCGGCGGATAACCTCTTCAACGCCGTCGGTCACCAGCCCCTTGCGGCCATAGGAGCCGTCGTCGGTCATGATGATTACCTCGTCGGCATGGCGGCGCACCTCCTCTTCCAGGATGATCAGGTCGCGGGTGCGGGCTGCCAGCACGGCTATAACGCGGTTGCCGGCCTCTTTCATCGCCGCGAGGATGGGAAGCAGCGGGGCGACCCCGACGCCTCCTCCGCAGCAGACGACGGTGCCGTAGCGGCGTATGTCGGTGGCGCGACCCAGCGGGCCGACCACGTCGCGGAGGTATTCGCCCGGTTCCTTGGCGCAGATCCGCGCGGTCGATTCACCGATGGCCTGGACTACCAGGGTGATTGTTCCGTTCTTTGGATCGGCGTCGGCGATGGTAAGCGGGATGCGCTCCCCCTTCTCGTCGCAGATCGCGATTACGAAGTGCCCCGGGCGGCGCGCCTTGGCAATCAGCGGCGCCTCCACGACGAGTTTAACCACCTTCTCCGAGAAATGCTCCTTGGAAAGAATCTTGTTCATTGATATATGCTGAGGTATCAGATGTGACATAAGCGCGGCCAGAGGTCATTTATTGCCGCAGGCCCCGTTAATTTCCGCAAATATACGAAACTTCCCAGCCACGTCAAAAAAAATCTATACGGGCCGCGTGGCGCGCCAGCCCGCCGTGAGCGGTATCGCGGTTTTTTCCGGGTGGTGTTTGGAAAATTGCCGGGAATGGGCTAAATTTGTAACGGAATAAAAGATACCTGATATGAGGACAAAATACAACCGCGTGCTTCTGAAACTCAGCGGCGAGTCGCTGATGGGGGCGCAGCACTACGGCATCGACCCCGAGCGGCTCGGGGAATACGCCCGACAGATTGCCGAAATAGCCGCCGGCGGCGTGCAGGTGGCCATCGTGATCGGCGGAGGGAATATCTTCCGAGGGATGCAGGGAGCGGCCAAAGGCTTCGACCGCGTGAAGGGAGACCAGATGGGAATGTTGGCCACCACCATCAACTCGCTGGCGCTCAGCTCTGCCCTGGAAGCCATAGGTCAGCCGGCGAAGGTGTTCACAGCCATAAACATGCATCCCGTGGGCGAGCATTACAGCAAATGGCGCGCCATAGAGGCGATGAAGGGTGGCGCTGTCGCCATCCTCGCCGGTGGCACGGGTAACCCGTTCTTCACCACCGATACCGGGGCCGCCCTGCGCGGTGTGGAGGTCGAGGCCGACGTGATGCTCAAAGGAACCCGTGTCGACGGCATCTATACCGCCGACCCCGAGAAGGATCCGGCAGCCACGAAGTTCTCGGAAATAACATATGACGAGGTGTATTCCCGCGGCCTGAAGGTCATGGACCTCACGGCCACGGCCCTCTGCAAGGAGAACCACCTGCCGATCATAGTGTTCGACATGGATACCCCCGGAAACCTCGCCCGCGTCATGGCCGGCGAACCAATCGGCACCTTAGTCTATTGAAATTCATTTAAACCACATAACTCACGACTTGTTATGACTGACCCCAAAACCTATCTCGGCCCGGCCGAGGAGAAAATGGAACTCGCCGTGGCCTACCTGGAGGATTCCCTGAGCCACATCCGCGCCGGAAAGGCCAATCCGAAGCTGCTCGACTCCTGCCGCGTGAACTACTACGGCTCGATGGCGCCGATTTCCAACGTGGCCAATATATCGGTGCCCGACGCGCGTACCATCGCGATCACTCCCTGGGAGAAATCCATGTTCAAGGAGATCGAGAAGGCAATCATCAACTCCGACCTCGGAATCACTCCCGAGAACAACGGCGAGGTGATCCGCATATGCATACCGCCCCTGACCGAAGAGCGCCGCAAGCAGCTCGTTAAGCAGTCGAAGGCTGAGGCCGAGAACGCCAAGGTGTCGGTTCGCAACGCCCGCCGCGACGCGATCGAGGGTCTGAAAAAGGCGGTGAAGCAAGGGATGCCCGAGGATGTCGAGAAAGATGCCGAGGCCAACGCCCAGAAGCTCCACGACCGCTACCTGAAACAGATCGACGAGCTTTTCGCCGCCAAGGAGAAAGAGATCCTGACAGTCTGACTGGGTGAAAATATCATAATCTGAGGGTGTGTCTTAATTATTTTTTTTGACACACCCTCGTAATCTATGAATCATATGCAGAGGGTATTGTTCCATTCAACGATTTTCGGCCCGATCCACTCGCGCCGTCTCGGCACATCGCTTGGTATAAACCTGACGCCGGACGATGGCAAGATCTGTTCCTTTGACTGCCTTTACTGCGAGGCAGGGTTCAATGCCCAGGGTCCTGGCACTACCGGAATGGCGCCACGCGCGGAGGTAGCGCGGCTGCTCGAAGAGAAACTCGCCGCGATGAGCGAGGCGGGGGAGGCGCTTGATGTGATTACCTTCTCCGGCAACGGTGAGCCGACGCTGCACCCTGAGTTCCCGGAAATCGTTGATGACACGCTGCGGTCGCGCGACCGATACTTCCCGCAGGCGAAGGTAAGCGTGCTCACTAACTCTACCCGCCTCGGTTCCGATGCCGTGTGCGCCGCTCTTGAAAAGGTCGACAACAATATTCTGAAACTCGATTCGGCCCTCGACGGCACAGTCAGGGTGCTCGACCGCCCCAATGACCCGGGGTTCAACGCTGCCGGGGTCATCGGCCGCCTCTCGCGGTTCGCAGGTACAGGCATAATACAGACTATGATGCTCCGCGGAGAGTGGGAGGGCGCGAGAATTGACAATACGTCCGAGAAGGAAGTGTCGGCGCTCATCGACGCGTACCGGCGCATACGCCCCCGCGAGATAATGCTCTACTCCATTGACCGGCCGACTCCCGCACGCACTCTCGAAAAGATTCCCGCCGCGGAACTGCGGGCGATAGGCGACCTGGTGGCGGCTGCCACGTCGATCCCGGTGCAGGTCAACTGATTTATCGAGCGTCAACCCGATTCCCGACAAAGTCCGCGTCACAAACATATATCGCGTCACAAATATGGATTCAACACAATCTGCCGCCGGCCACCGGCCGGTAAGCGGCAACCAGAAGATTCTGTGGCTTTCGATAGTCCAGGGATGGGCGATTCTCTTGGTGGTCATCGGCCATGTCGGTTGCTTTACTTACAGGGTACCTGGCGAGCTCTACTGGTTCAGCGCCGCGGTGACGCGGTTCTGCTACGCGTTCCATATGCCGCTTTTTATGTTCGTTTCGGGTGGGCTGCTATACTATTCAAGACTCGCGAAGGGATGGGGGACGCGGGCGCTATATGCCGACAAGTTCAAGCGCCTGGTGCTGCCATATTTGTTCTTTACCTTTTTCGCATTGGTACTGAAAGGATTTCTCGGTTCCTATACGAAACGCGGCGGGGTCGAGATCAGCCTGGAATCATATCTGGCAGCGTTATTCGACCCTGCCCACGGCCCGATTGCCGAGATGTGGTTTGTGGCTACCCTGCTGTGGTTCATGGCCATGTACCCGCTTTACCGCGCGGCTTTGAAAAACCAGTATCTCGAGATGGCGTTGCTTGGGGCGACGCTGCTGCCGTTCGTTTTCGGAAACCCGTGGTCTTTCGGGCCCTGGTTCAACCTTGGCGGAGTGCCTGGATATATGTTTTATTTCGTCGCCGGTATATTGTTTTTCAAATACTCGCTTTACAGGTATGCGGAGTACAGATGGTGGGTGCCCGTAGCGCTTACGGCATCTTTCGCGGCCGCTGTGCTTATCGGCGAGACGCCCGCGGTGGTCACGGCTTCCGCGGGAATCGCTATGTCGGTGGCGTGGGGAGTGTGGCTGCGTGAACGTCTGCCGCGGCTTTTCGCCTCTTTCCGCGACTATTCGTTCCAGATTTTCCTCATAGGTATTTTCCCGCAGATGTTCCTGGAGCTGTTTGTCTGGCGGCGTATGCCGTCGGAATGGCTGCAAGTGCCGTATTATGTGGTCAGCTGCGCGGCTGCGGTCGTCGTGTCGGTCCTCGTCAGCAAGTGTGTCGAGCGCGTTCCCTCCCGGCTCGCTCGCAGGTTCTTCGGGTTGAAATAGGCGATAGCGTTTTAAACCGGCTTGCGGTCAGTCAAGCCCGCTTTCTAACGAATAGGACCGGCGATTCGCCGCAGTTTATCCCGCAGCGGGTCTTGTCCTGCAATATGACCATCGCGAAAGCTGTGGCGACCACCATCTGACCCTGTACCTGCACCATGCCGCAGAAGCCGGAGATGCCGAGCCATATGAACATCGCCATCAGGGTCCAGAAGTACTTTGCGTCGGGCAGGCGGCGTATCACGAGTATAAGGCCTGTCAGGAACAGAATGTGCCATATCAACCCGAGGTAGCCTATGTTCAGAAACACCTGCACGGGAATCACTTCCACAGCGGCTACCGACTCCTCGCTCTGCGATATGTCGGAATAATACTCGTTGTCGATCATAAAAGCCGGGTTGTCGGTCTTGTATGGATGCAGGAATCCGAATCCCGTCCATTCAAGGCCCATGCCGTAGAGCCTTTCGACTTTTGGAATGATCTGGGCCATGCGCCCGGTGCCGAACTCCGCGAGATCTTCGGAGTCTTGCGCCGAATCCAGCAGGACGAACTGGTTTATCGTGGATGCTACCCGCAGCCTGCTGCCGGTGTTAGTCGCGAGCTGCGATATGTCGGATATGGATAAATCGACGGCGTACAGGGCTGCGAACAGGCCCGCCCCGAGCACGAAGTATTTGCTTGTCTTCGAGAATCCTTTCTGGCAGATTATGAAGCCCAGCAAGACAGCCGTTATGAGAGAGAATGTCTTGGTAATCATCAGGCTCACCAGCAGAAGCACCCCCTCCCACCATCGCAGTTTGTACTCGCGCACGAGAGGGTACATAAGCATCAGCGCCAGATAGAACCCCGGGGGGTACACGCGGGATACCTGCATGCTGAGCGGGAACATATAGAGCTTGTAAAACGGGTGTACGCCCATAAAGGGCTGCAGCTGCGGAAGGAATACCGGCCCGTTGAGAATCAGCCCGTCTATCCAGTAGAACACACAGTAAATTATCACATACGGGTAAAGCCTGTTGAAAAAGTCATCCATACTGAAGCTCATGCCGGCGAACATGCGGAGCGGTATGAGGAAGAAGATGAATGACATGTACCACATCAGCATCATCACCTGTCCCGAAAGAGTCTCCAGGCTGACGGCGGCGAATGCCAGGCATCCGGCCGAGTATATGCCCCATATTACCAGCGTGCGTTTCGCCACAATGGTCTTGCGCATGAGGAAAATCAACGGTATGGCTACCGCGAATATTATCGAGCACTCGATAAGTGTGGGACCTTGCCTGAATCCGTAGCCGCCCAGCGCGATAAGCAGCATGATCAGGGCCTCGTAGCGGTCGGTCTTGAACCGATGCAGAAGCATGGCGAGCACCACGAGCCATGCGGGATAGAAACTAAGGCCGACGGCCACCATCGACAACATGAACAACACCGGTCCTCCCCACCCGTTCGGGGCGTGGAAATAGCGGCGCCTCCCCCCGGTCGCTGGCAGGGAGGAGCCGCTATCGGTATGAGTCGTGGCGGAGAACATCGTTGTCAGTCAGCTCGTCTGATTCGGACTATTACTTTTTCCAGATCTGCCACCAGGCGCGTTTCCGCGCGCTTTTGCCAAAGGAGCCTGCCTCTCCCTCGCCGTAGCCGTAGCGGTGGAACGAGGTGGTGCCGTTGATGACGACGTTCATCCTCGGCAGGCGTTTCTCCTCGAAGACGGTGTTGATGAAGCGTATGTCTTTTTTGAGGGTGACGTTCAGGCGGGTGACGTAGATTGATGCGTTCGCCACGCGGGCCAGCGAGAATGTGTCCGACACTATGCCCAGAGGCGCCGTATCAATAATTATGTAGTCATACAGTTTGCGCGCTTCCTGGAAGAACTGGTCGACGCGCTTGCTCAGGAGGAGTTCCGAGGGGTTGGGTGGCACGGCGCCGGCGACAACAATGTCGAGGTCTTTCAGCTCCAGCGGGTGACGGCAGATAACGTCGTCCATCGAGACGGAATCGTTGGCCAGATAGTTGGTGAGCCCCTTCTGAGCGTGTATGCCGAGGTATTCCGAAAGACGCGGCTTGCGTATGTCGGCGCCGACCAGCAGGACTTTCTTGCCGAGCAGCGACAGGGAGGCGGCGGTGTTGATTGATACGAACGATTTTCCTTCGCCGGGACGCGAGGAGGTCACGAGCACTACCTTGTCGTCGTTCTGCGTCAGGATGAATTGCAGGTTTGCCCTGATCAGGCGGAAAAGTTCGGCTGCCGAGGAGTTGCTGTTGGGCGTGCATACCAGTGCTTTGCCCAGGCGCGAGGTGCAGACCTCGCCGAGCACCGGCGGCGCGGCCAGCGCCTCGACCTCCTCGCGTTCCGACACCTTGGAGCGGAGCATGCGACGGAGGTAGATGCCGATAAGCGGTATGAACAGCCCGAACATCAAGGCTATGGCCAGGATTCCTTTCTTGCCCATGTTGACGGGCTCGCGCATCTGGTATGCCTCGTCGATCACGATGCCTTTCGACACGGCGTTGGCGATCATGATGGCGGTTTCCTCGCGGTGTTTGAGCATGAAGAGGTATATCTCCTGGTTCAGCTTGCGGTCGCGCTCTATGTTGACGTATTCGCGTTCCTTGGCAGGCATGCCGCCAAGGCGGTTTTCGGCGTTGTCCATCTGGGAGCGCATCTCGCTTACCACCAGTTTTGCCGACTCCTCGCTCTTCGACAGAGTGGAAAGGATGTTGGCCCGCATCGCGTCGAGCTGCTCGTTCATGCGTCTGAGCGCCGAGTTCTCGCTCTTGGCGTTTGACGCGATCGCCATACGTTCGATAATCAGCTTGTTATACTGGGTTATCATCTCGGTGAGTCCGTCGCCTCCGCCCGGCTGCTTTGATGCCGATACGGGGGTATATGGTACGAGCTGGTATTCGTTGCCGGGCGTGGAAAGGAATTCGCGGGCGAGTTTTACGACCTCGAGGTCTGTCTGGGCCGTGATCAGTTCCCTGGCCACCTGTCCCTTCATCTCGAGGTTGTACTGGGCCTCGGCCTTGAAGTCGACGATTCCCTTGTCCTCCTTGAACGACTGGAGCTCCCGCTCGGTCTCGCCGAGCTGGTCGCGGAGCAGAGCGATGCGGCCGTCAAGGAATTTCAGGGTCTTTTCGCCCTGCACGTTCTTGTCGCGGATCGCGCGCTCGTTATATTTCTCTATGATGGTGTTCAGCAGTTGTTTGCCGAAAGCGGGGTAGGCCGTCTTGTATTCGAGGCCTATGACGTTGGCTTTTTTGCTGGGAAGATAGGCGTTTATGTCCTCGTCGATGTCCTCAGCCGCGCTGTGATAGCTCGTGACAATCTCTATGAAGGTAAACGGAAGTTCCTCTTTCCCGAAATCGTCGGTCTTGCCGACAGAGAAGTCGCCGAATTCCGTTTCCATGACAGCGGGAAGCGCGACGTTCTTTTTCTCGGCTATGGTGGATCCGTCGTCGATCACCTTTATGTAGTCCGCTATTCCTTCCTTGTTGATTTTCGCCTTGAAGGTGAGGGCTTTCGTGGTGGTGTCGGAGAATTCGGCCGGGGGGGCCACGTCGATGGGATAGTCATCGAATTTGTAGTTGATCAGGCGTATCCCCTCCTTGATGTAGCGTTTGCGGTCAAGGCCCAGGGCCTGGGCGGCCTCCACATAGATGGAGTGGGATGAGATCAGGTACACCTCGTTGTCGACCTCGCTGGAGCCGCTGATAAGGCTTTCGAAGTCGATAGACGGGATGCCGCCGTTTGCGGCGTCCTTGTCGATGAGCACGGACGCGGCTATCGTGTGGATGTTCTTGTGGCGCGAGCACAGCCACAGGCCGATCATGCCGCAGACAAAAAGCGAGATCACGAACCAGTACCAATGCTTGCGGTAGTCGCGCAGCACGGCGCTGAAATCAATTATGTCGGGATTGTTCTTTTCCATTGTGATGGTGGCGGTCTGTTGTTGCTTACCTGTTGACTGTCAGCGCTATGATGAGCGATGCTATAACCGATGCGGCGCTCACGATGGTGGAGATCACCTGTACGTTGTAGGATTTGCTCTGGTCGTACTTTGCGTTGCCCTTGCGGATATTGTTGGGCGCGACATATATGTAGTCGTTGGGTTGCAGGTAGTAGTAGGGCGAGCTGAGCAGGTCAGACGAATTCAGGTCGAGCACCACGCGTTCCTGCTTGCCGTTGTTCTCGCGGATCAGCAGTACGTTGCTGCGCTCGCCGTAGGGTGTCATGTCGTTGCAGCTTGCCAGGGCGTCGAGAATCGAGAAGCGGTTACGGGTGACCTTGACAACTCCCGGCAGAGTGACCTCGCCGAGCACCGACACTGTGAAGTTCACAAGCGACACCATGACGCTGGGGTTGTCGACATCCTTGCTTATGCGCTCAACGAGGTATCGCTGGAGCTCCTCCGTGGTCATTCCGGCAACGTGTATGGTGCCGAGGATGGGGAAGTCTATGTCGCCGAGGGAGTTGACGAGATAGGTCTGTTGCTGCGGCGCGGTCGACATGTTGGTGGCGGCCTTTATGCCGGCGTTGGCCATTGGGAGGTTGTAGTTGATCGTGGCTTTGGGTTCTTCGGAGTTGACGGTTATGAACAACTCGTCGTCGGGGGCTATCTTTATCGTGGGCGTGGCGGGAAGGTCGACCACGCGCTCGGCCTTCTGAATGTCTTCGAAATATGTCAGGTGCGTTTTCGACGTGCTGCACGAGGCAAGAAACGCCAGCAATGCGATGAATAGAGTGAAGTGCTTTATATTCATTTGTTTGCGACTTGGTTCGGGTCAGGGCGGAGCCATTCAGGCCGGATATGCGCCAAATAGATAACGATCGGGTCGTCGAATTATTGCCCTCGCGCGGCGGGTCAGTCGTAGTTCCGCAGGGCGGAGGAGAGCTGGTCTTTTACCATGGCTTTCAGCTCGGGGGGGCTGAGCACGGTTATTTCAGGCCCCCGGCTGATTATTTCCGAGACAAGTTCAGAGGTAAGCAGCAGGCGGTAATGGAACACCGAGTGCTTGTCGCCGACTTCCTCCCTCTGGCTCTGGTGGAGCGGGAGCGCCCTGAGGTATTTGGCCTGGCGCGCGGTGGCCCTGAGGCATACCTCGCGGGGTTCCCCCTTGGTGACCATTATCCCGATCGCGTCGTTGAAGTATAGTTCGGGGTCGGCGTCAGCCGGGAGGGGGAATGACTCCGTGCCTATCGTGAGGTTCTTCATCCGGTCGAGCGAGTAGGTCTTGACTTTCCCGTCGGCGGTATTGCGCCCGGTGACATACCACAACTGGCGGTATATCCTTATGAAATACGGCTCTATCTCGACTCCCGGGGTGGGGTTCACCCTGGTGTAGGGGTGGTAGTCGAAGGTTACGGGGTGGTTCTCCCTGATGGCCTCCATTATCGGCGACAGGAATCCCCGGGCCGAGGGGACGTTCTCGAGCATGACCCGGTTGGATATGTCGCGGGCACCGCTGACCACGGAGCTCGTCGAAGAGCTGTTGAGGAGCCATTCCGTCATCCGCGAGTGGCGCGGGTCGGCTTTGTCGCCCTCTCCGTCTATATAGTACTCGTAGGTGCGCTCGTCGCATTTTATCGTGAGCGAGAACAGCTCCTCGATGGCCTGCCGGTAGTTGTAGAACGTGCGCCGGGGTATTTCCGCCTCTCCGTTGCTGAGGTGCGAGCGGGCCCAGCGTTCGTCGATCTCTTTTTTCGAGAGGCGGCCGTAGCGGGTCAGTGTGTCAACAATCCAGACGTAGCGTGTCAGCAGTTCTCGTGCCATTGGCGGGTTGGGTGGGTTGTTTCCGGGGTTGTTACTTCCTCCTGGGGCGTCCTCCGAAATAGTCGTTGCGTATCTTTATGCCGAAAACGGTCGCCGAACACAGGGAGGTGATGAGGTTTGTGGCGATAAGTGGCCAGTTGACCGGGTCGCTCAGGAATCCCTGGACTACGAAGAATACCGATCCCAGCCCCATGAGCAGGAATGTGGGGAGGGCGATTGAGTCGGTCTCCCTGGTGCGTATCGTGTGTATGGCCTGCGGCAGGTAGCCGAATACCATGCATATCGCGGCGGCGTAGCCTATGATGTTGAAAAGTGTCATATGAAAAAAGGGTAAGCTGACTACATCGCGCCGCTACGACCCCCTACCGCTGCTTCGATCAAGACCTGACGGGGTTCGGGGGGAGCTGGCCGTGTAGGACTTACCCGACCGCGAAGTTACGCTTTTTTTCCGATATTCAAAGAATTTTTTTAATTTTGTTGCCGGAAATCATTCAAGATACCCATAGATCTGCTTATGCGCAAATTCACCATCACTATCGGCCGCCAGTTCGGAGCAGGCGGCCGCGAGCTCGCCAGGAAATTGTCCGAGGCGTTCGGCATTCCGTTTTACGACAAGCAGTTGCTCGTCGAGGCGGCCCGTGAGTCGGGTCTCGACAGGGGGCTTTTCGAGCGGGCCGACGAGCGTTTCCCGTCGTTTGTCTCGGGAGCGTTGTCTTTCAACATGGGGGTTTCGGCGCTTCCGTGGTACGCCCCGTCGGCGCTCGCCGATGATTCGGTGTATCACATCCTCTCGGACGTTATGCACTCTATCGCCGACCGCGGGCCCTGTGTGTTCGTGGGGCGTTCGGCCGATTATGTGCTACGCGACCATCCGTCGCCGCGAATCGATATGTTCGTCCATGCCGACATGGCCGACCGCGTGCGGCGTATAATGGCCAGAGGCGACAAGGAGTGCGAGCAGAAGGCCCGCGCGCTTGCCGAAAAAGCCGACAAGCTGCGGGCCAACTACTATAATTTTTTCACAGACAAGCGCTGGGGCGATGCCGCCTCATACGACCTGTCGGTCAATCTGTCCAAGCTCTCAATGGATGCTGTCGTCGGGCTGGTGGCCGGAGCTCTCGGGAGCGCTTACGGGATTGACCCCCTCGCCAGGGAGTGAACCAGCCTGCCTCTCTGCCGCGGCGGCGTGTGTTTCATCGTTTCCCGGGCTGGCGGTGGCAGGTTCGGCGCTACCTGCTTTCGCGGCGGCTTCGATCCTGGCGCGACGCGCGGCCGATGCTTCCTTGCCGCGCCAGCAGCTTATGATCAGTCCGGTGATTCCGAAGAGCACGAACCCGATTCCGGTACATAGCACGAGGTACCGCTCGTTAAGTTCGTTGCGGAACCAGGGCATTGTGATCATCAGCACGCCGCCGATGAGGCATACCACCGGAGCCACGACGGTCCAGGCGGCATAGTCGGCGCGGCGTCCTTTGCGGGTGAGCAGGAAAATCTGCCACGCGCCCCCCGCTATCAGGAGCGCTCCGAACATGAAGCCCAGCAGGCTGCGGAAGAAATCGGGCATAAGGATCACGCACAGGCCGAGTATGACACCGGCTACGCCGCAGACGAGCTGTATCACTCTTTGTAGGGCGTTGATCTGGTGGTCTTTCTTGGCGAAGAACAGGCCCAGCAGGCTGAGGACGGCTGGGACCAGGAAGGCCAGGCCGCCGAGAAACAGTATCTTGCCGGACAGCGTGGGCGACTCGCAGAGCCAGCAGAAAACGGCTCCTAAGAGGAGGACGAGAATGGAAATCAGCAAATTGCTTTTATTGCTCATATCGTATGGGTTTTGAAATAATGATGCGGGTGATAAATAGCCGAATGTCGCTGCCGGGCAGCCTGATGGCGCCGGTGTCTTGAATTATAACGCAAAATTAACTAAAAAAGGTCACGTGCGGCGATCATCCCGCGCTGATTATGGCGGCCTCCGAGGCAGGAAGCCCCGAAAACCGCGGAAAAAACGTATATACTTACTTATGAATGAGAATAATATGAAGACAGGGATAATCGTTGCCATGGAATCAGAGCTTGACGCGTTGCTGCGCGTGTTTTCCGAACCACGCGTGGAAGAGCGTTCGGGCTTCGTTTTCCACACCGGCAGGGTGGGGGAGACTGACGTCGTGGCCATGCGATGCGGAATCGGCAAGGTCAACGCGGCAATGGGCGCGATGGCTATGATACAGCATTACGAGCCGGCGGCGGTTGTCAATACCGGCATAGCCGGCGGCACGGGCCGCGGTCCTGGAATCCTCGATGTCGTGGTGGCCGACGAGGTGGCGTATCACGATGTGTGGTGCGGCCCCGGCAACGAGCGGGGGCAGGTGCAGGGATGCCCCGTGAAGTTCGCCTGCGCTGTCGGTCCTGACGCCCCTTTTGACCTCGTCGCCGTTATGGCGCGTCCGGAAGTGCGACGAGGTCAAAAGGGGCGTCAGGACC
>ERZ777306.3578-NODE-3578-length-16014-cov-6.113917_pt1 | contig 16014 bp, 19 predicted proteins | sample MGYA00374966_ERZ777306 | MGnify/ENA primary metagenome ERZ777306 (study PRJEB29329, sample SAMN06343882) | mouse gut metagenome | isolation source: Mouse cecum | place: Austria: Vienna | collected 2014-11-15 ...
ACCGGCCACCGGTATTATTACCTTGAACAGCCGCTTAATCTGCGTGCCATACAGCTGCATTGTTGCGGTTGCCGCCCATGAACTGACCCACCTGCTTCACCCCAACCATTCCCCCTCCTTTTACGCTGTGTTAAACAGTGTTATGCCTTTATACCCCAAGCACCGCCAAACCTTGTCCTCCTTTGCTTCCATTTTGCGCTGAAAACCTTGAAAGGAGTTTATTTTTATGTTAGAAGCTGGAACAAAAGCCCCGCTGTTTACCCTGCCGGACCAAACCGGCGCTATGGTTTCCCTCAGTGATTTTACTAGTAAAAAGGTAATTTTATATTTTTACCCTAAGGACAACACCCCAGGCTGTACCAAACAGGCCTGCTCGTTCCGGGACATTTACAGCCAGCTGGAGGAGGCCGGCGTACAGGTCCTTGGCGTAAGCAAGGACAGTATACGTTCCCACAAAGGGTTTGCCGAAAAGCAAAGCCTGCCTTTCCCCCTGCTTTCGGACCCGGAGCTGGCCGCCATTACCGCCTACGATGTTTGGCAGGAAAAAAAGCTGTACGGCAAGGTTTCCATGGGGGTAGTGCGCACCGCTTATTTAATTGATGAAAATGGCGTTATTGAAAAAGCCTACCCAAAGGCAAAGCCGGATGCAAATGCCGCCGAAATTTTACAATATTTACAGGAAAAGCGCTAAAAAAGAGTAAGCCCCTCCTTGTGTATTACAAACACAAGGAGGGGCTTACTCTTTGGGCCCATGGCGCCAAGGGGGGATTAAATACCTCCCCGGAACCCTTTGCCGATAATTTCGCTGGTGCTGGTAATCAGCACAAAGGCGTGGGGGTCTGTATTTTTAATAACCTGCTGCAGGCTGATGCCCTGCTGTTTGCTTACCGCAGTCATAATAACCGTTTTATCGCTGTGATTATAAATGCCTTCCGCCTTGTAGACTGTAGCGCCCCGCTTTAGGGTATTCTTAATATAACTGCAAATATTGTCCGGCTTATCGGTAATAATGGTGAAGGACTTGCACATATTCATACTTTCCATAACAAAGTCCACAATCAGGGATTTTACCCCCAGGCCCAAAATGGAAAACAGGCCGGTGGTGGGGCCAAAGGCAAAAAAAGTGACAAAAGCAATGAGGGTATCCACCACAAAAAGGGCGCTGCCGCTGCTGGTATGGATGTATTTTTTTAGTATCATGGCAATAATATCGGTACCGCCGGTGGAAGAATTGATGTTAAACAGCATAGCCGCCCCAATGGCCGGCAGGACTACGCCGAAAATTAGTTCCAGCAGGGGTTGGTCTGTCAAAGGCTTGGACAGGGGGAACCAAACCTCAAAGGCGCTCATTATGGCGGAAAGGGCCACAGTAACATAGGCCGTTGTTGCGCCAAACCCTTTGCCAAGGACAATAATCCCCACTGCCAAAAGGGCCAGGTTTAAAATCCAGTTGATTCCCCCTAAGGAAATATTGGGCAAATAATGGCCCAGCACTACGGTAATGCCGCTGACGCCTCCTGTGGAAAAATGGTTAGGATATTTAAAAAAATACACACCAATGGCTGTTATTAAGGTAGCGATATTTAAAATAAGAAAGGTTTTCATGTGCTGGGCTGTGAGCTTGGTTTTCATAGTATGGTTCCTCCTGTTTTTTGCCTCAGCCTAAATTTTGCTTTATAGGATAGTATTCCCCTTGTTGGAGCGCCTGTGGGAAAAACCAAATACAGCGGTTCCTGTATTTGGCGTTTACACTCCTCTGTTTTTCTGACCGGGCAGGCCTTCTGGCTTGAGCCGGCTGGAAACCACAGTGGCGGGGTTTCCCTGGCGGGACCGCGCGGGAATTTCACCCGTCTGCCCTATTGGGCACCCGGCAATGTTTGGCTGCGCACTGCTAAACAAGCATAGGGGTTTTTACCATGGTTGTCAATAGGCCAAACTACAATTTCAGCAGAAAAGGAAAACGGTGCATTGCTGCACCGTTTTCCCCTTGTGAGTAAGAAGAGTATTATAACTTAGAAGATATCTTATTTTTGTTTTGCTGGCTGCTGGGACTGGTAGTCCTTGTACAGTTCGGTAGCTACCGCGCTGAGGCCGATTAAACCAATCATGTTAGGGATAACCATAAGGCCGTTAAACATATCGGACATATTCCAAACCAAATCTACTTTTAAAGTAGAGCCAACAACGATAAGGACAGCAACAACTACAGCGTAAGGTTTTACTGCTTTGCTGCCGAATAAGTATTTAATGTTTCTTTCGCCGAAGAAGTACCAGCCAACGATGGTAGAGAAAGCGAAGAAGAACATTGTAATAGCAATAAAGACACTACCGGCAGAGCCGAAGCCACTTGTGAACGCGCTTTGTGTTAAAGCAATACCTTCCAGCTTTTCGCCTTCCAGTGTGCCTGTCATAATAATAACGAGGGCCGTCAGGTTCAAGATTACAAAGGTATCAATAAATACGCCCATCATAGCAACCATACCTTGGTCGCAAGGATGTTTTACTTTTGCCAAAGCGTGTGCGTGAGGGGTAGAACCCATACCAGCTTCGTTAGAGAAGAGGCCGCGGGCCACACCTTTTGTCATAGCCTGCTGAACTGTTGTACCAACAACGCCGCCGAAAAGGGACATTGGGGTGAACGCGCCTTTAAAGATACTTGCCAATGCAGGAATTAAATTGCCAATGTTCATGATGATAATGATTAAAGCGCCAATGATATAGAAACCAGCCATGATTGGAACAACTTTTTCTGTAATGGAAGCAATACGGCTAACGCCGCCTACAAAGATAAACAGGGACAGAATAGCTACAACAATACCAACAGCAAGGGAGACAGTTGCAGGTTCAATACCAAAGTTGCTTTGAAGCACTGGGCCGAAAGCATTTTTAAATGCGTCGCCAATGGAGTTGGACTGTACCATATTACCCATGAAGCCCAAGGCCAAAATAATAAACACTGCGAACAATGCAGCCAGCACTTTACCAAATACGCCTTTGTAAGCTGCTTTAATGTAGTAAACGGGGCCGCCGGTTACTTCACCGTCATCGCCTACAACCCTGTATTTTTGAGCCATAGAAGCTTCTACAAAAATGGTAGCCATGCCAAAGAATGCGGAAACCCACATCCAAAAGATAGCGCCAGGGCCACCGGTTGCAATAGCTGTAGCAGCGCCTGCCAGGTTACCTGTACCTACCTGGGCTGCAATAGCGGTTGCCAAGGACTGGAAAGAGGTCATACCATCTGCGCCGGCTTTATCCCCTTTCAGGGTTAAATTGCCGAAGGTTGCTTTAAACGCTTGGCCAAACTTTGCTACCTGAACAAATTTTAACCGGAATGTGAACCAAATACCGCCGCCGCACAGTACCAGCAGCAGAAACCAGTCCCACAAGAAACTATTGACTACACCTACAAGGTTTTCCAAAGATGTCATGAAAGCATCCACAAAAACCCCTCCTCCTATTTTCATTTGGTTATATTATACACGATTTTGTGCAACATGTCTATATATTACCATCTTAAAAGAATATTTTTGAATTAAATGTTTTTATAATTAAGTATTTGTATACAAAATATACAGAAATATGGGCAAAATAACTATATATCAATATTCTTTCCAGTGTTTATGTCTAAATTTTTAAGGATATTTATGGCTGAAAATGTTTTTAAGTGCTTCAATATTGAGATTATACTGATTTAAACCATTATATTTTTTTAAATATATTCTTTTTAATTCTCAAAATATATCATAAAACCACCACATTCTTTCTGATTTTTTTGAAATATTTATAAATAAAGGGGTATTTCTATTTCCAATTTCTTAATTTTAAAATATAGCGTGCATAAAGCAGGGCGCCAACAGCACGTTTATAAGAAAACCAAAAGCCTTCCAAAAAACGGTATTGACACCTGTCCCTAAGGAAACTATACTTTTAGTTAAGAACAACCACTGCGAAAACAAGGGCCGCGTTGGGTGGCCAGCTTATGGGAGGTCGATTTTTATGGCAATTTTAATTACCGGGGGCGCGGGTTTTATTGGCAGCCACACAGCAGTAGAACTGCTGAACGCAGGCAAAGAAATTGTTATTGTGGATAACTTGAGCAATTCCAAAGCGGAAGCCGTACGGCGCATTGCCCAAATTACCGGGAAGGAACCAAAATTTTACCAGGCGGATTTGTTGGGCCGCCCCGCTATGGAGCAAATTTTTAACGAAAACAACATTGAAGCTGTGGTACACTTTGCAGGGCTGAAAGCTGTGGGGGAATCGGTTTACAAGCCGCTGGAATACTACCACAACAACATTACAGGCACTTTGGTACTGTGCGATGTTATGCGCAGCCACGGCTGTAAAAAAATTGTGTTTTCCTCCTCCGCTACCGTGTACGGTATGAATAACCCGGTACCCTTTAAAGAGGGGATGCCAACCTCTGCAACCAACCCCTACGGCTATACAAAGGTAATGATAGAGCAAATTTTAACGGACCTGCACACAGCCGACCCAGAGTGGAGCGTTGTGCTGCTGCGTTACTTTAACCCTATTGGCGCCCACAAAAGCGGCCTTTTGGGTGAGGACCCCAACGGCATACCCAATAACCTGCTGCCCTACATTTCCCAGGTGGCCATTGGCAAGCTGGAATGTTTAAGTATATTTGGCAATGACTATGAAACCCACGACGGCACCGGCGTGCGGGATTACATTCATGTAGTGGACCTTGCCCTGGGGCACTTAAAGGCCTTAAGTTATGCAGAAACACACACCGGCGTGGAAGCCGTTAACCTGGGCACCGGCGTTGGGTACAGTGTACTGGATGTAGTACATTCCTTTGAAAAAGCCTGTGGCAAGCCCATTAACTACCGCATTGCCCCCCGCCGTGCCGGAGATATTGCCAAAAACTATGCCGACCCTGCCAAAGCCAGGGAGCTCTTTGGCTGGGAAGCACAGCTGGGATTGGACGAAATGTGCCAGGATTTATGGAACTTTACCGTAAAGAACCCCCAGGGGTTATAATTATAAAAAAGGCGCCTGCTAAAGCGGGCGCTTTTTCTTTGTGGGGCTTCCAATCTTGTACTACTGGGCCTACACGGACCAGACCCCGCCCTATTCTTTGCCCCCTTTTCTTTCGCTGGTGAAGGAAGGGGCTGGAGGGCCTCTAAAAGGGCGTGGCCTTTTTGGAATTTGCGTGCCCATTGGGAAACTGTAGCGCGACGAGATTTTTGAGAAATTGGGACAACATATTTGAGAAAAATAAGCTGTTTCTGAGAAGCATTTCCGAGGCTCGCTCACTTGCATCGCTCACCCCATTTTAGAGGGTAAGTCATGCAAAGGGGCGAGCCCTTTTTGATGCCCAGAAAAGGGAGGTTTTGAGCCCCTCTTTTCTGGGTCTTTTTTTGCCCCTTTGCCCGTCTTATTCGGTGACGGTTCCAGTGCCTTCCTCCTGGGTCGCCAGATACTCAGCGACCGGGACGATATAGGCTTCGGGGAGTTCCTCAATCTGACGCTTTCCATTTTTAACAAGAACCGCGTAGACCGTTACCATGTACTGTTTTACTTTCATTTATTTTGTCCTCCTTCAAGTTGTGTAACGCGCTCTGTGAGGGCTGCGTTCGCTTCTGTCAGTGCTGCGATCTCCTCATATAACCCGGCGATCGCCTCATAGACATCAATGTTCTGTGCCTCGTTCTGCTCCTCTCTCTCCCGAGTGATCTCGGAGAGAGGCTTCTTTGGAGTGAGGTATTTCATGCCTTGACTCATTCGTAAGCACCTCCAAACCCAGAGATGGAGACTTCGCCTTCATACCCCGTATTTTTGGTGATTGTGAAGCGAATGTTTACGCCCCACTTTGTCGCCGTTTTTGTGGAGTTTGTGAAGTTGAAGACTCGGTTGATTGCTACCTGTGCCGTGATGTCTTCCCATGTAGGGACGGCATCAAAAGCGTTATTACAAGCCTCTACCTTTGCGACCGCGCCTTCGATCTTCCATGTAGGAGTCACGAGGACTTTTGCCGCCATTGCGTCGGTCTCTTCGGCTGCGGCTAACTGGAACGAGATGACCGTTTCCTTCTTGGAGAAGTTCCACACTCTGACAGAGGTTGCAAAGTTTCCATCTACTGCCTCTACTCTGAGTTGGTGGCTTCCGTTGGCGAGCTTAAGCCAGTTTTCACGGCTCACCTCAATCGTTGCTTGCTGACCGAGCGTCGCTTGATAGGAGCGTAGCTTGATGTTATCCAGATACTCGTTAACGACGACGTTATCTCCTTCGACGTCCGAAACGGTGTAGTTCTCGGCAAAGGCTCCCGTCTGCAACCCGACATCCGTGTCCTGCCCAGAGATCATAGGCGCGGAGTTTGTACGCTTGAAGGTAAGCCTTCTGTAAGCTGTCCCGCCCTTGCCGTCGGTGACGGTGATCGTGAGGGTATTAACCGAGTTGAGGGTCAGCGTGTAGAGCTTCTGAGCTGTGATCGAGAGGGAGAGCTGCTCGCCGATCGGCGCGTTGTTGATGGTTCTCAACACCTCGTCGTTAAGCTTTTCCGTGACCGTCAGCGTGTCGCCGTCTGCGTCATCAACGGTATAGGCGTGAGTGAAGCCGAGGTTCTTGTCTCCCAGGTTCGTATCTGTGCCGGAGATAGTCGGCGCGGAGTTGGTTCTTGTAAATGTCCACGTCCTCGTCGCGCTGCCGCCTTGACCGTCGCTCACTGTAACCTTGACCGTATGCGGCCCGAGCGAAAGAGTCGTTACCGGGACGCTGATCGTGTACTGCGTGTTTCTGGTCGGCGAGAAGGTCTTTTTTGTTACTCCGTCGATGGACTCAACCGCCGTCAGAACGTCGCCGGAGTCTGTATCATTCACGCTGTACTGGATTGTGAAGTCGTTGTTCTTATCTCCCAGGTTGCGATCTGTGTCAGAGATCAGGGGAGCAGTGTTCAGGACTTCAAGGACGGGGCGGAAGCCGAGGCTCGCGTACCGGCGGGAAGACGAGTTGTAACCCCAGTCGCGGGCCGAGCGGCACCCACGGAGCGCCCGGCCCGACGCATTGCTTGAGTAGACCTCTTGACACCAGGAATAGACGCCAACCCAATGCCAAAATAGATTATGTGTGCTCGTATGGTCTGTGCTGTTCATCGTCGAGTCGAGGTCTGAGCTCAGAGGGGCCGGGAGCCCTGTGATGACCTCCTCACGAGTAACGAACCTGTCCCACTCGTTATTAGTCGGAGTTCCTCCCGAGTATCCGTCGCTTCCTCTATAGTTGCTACCGCCTGTCAAAAGACGGCATTTGTAGCGAGCCCCGTCAATGGTGATCTCCTTACCAGAGACGAGTCCCTGGGCGTTCAGATCGTCCCATGAGACAGACACCAGAAGGACACGGTCGCAAATAAGCAGCGTTTTGTCTCCGTCCTGGATTTTATGCCATTGGAGTTTATTTGCCTCAGCGGACGGCGTGTTCCCTATGGTGTAGTTTGCCATAGAGCCGGACATGTTCGGAATATCTCCGTACCCGGCGTTCCCTCCCGCCGCGTCGTCATTTCTCCACGGCTTAGTAGGCAGGGGCATGATTGCCCCGTTGTTGTAGAAACCGCCTAACTTGACGGTTCCGAGATAGGTAGCCAAATTGCATCTCTCCTTCCACTTTGATGAATGGGTAAGGCGCGAATATCTTCTTGCTTAGGTTATAAGCCGACGCCCATCGAGCGAAGCCGAGCCACGAATTGACCGCGTTGACGACCGCCTTCATTGTGAGAAGTCCGGCCTTCATTTTCTCGACCATCTTCTTGATGCGCCGCTTCTCCGCCCGTTTTGACTCGGTGCGTATGAGGAGATGCGTCGTCTTAATCTTGAAGCCATAGGCGTTCACGCCTTGCCTTAAATAGAAAATCTTGGTTTTTGAGTTAGTCTCAAGGTGCAGCTTCTCGTCAAGAAAAGCCTTGATTTTTGTGAGCCATTCTCGAGCCGTCGCCTTGTTTGGTGCAATGACGATCACGTCGTCCATGTAGCGCGTGTAGAGTGTCGTTCCCAGGTATCGGATGCAATACTGGTCAAGCTCGTTGAGGTAGATATTGGCGAAGTCCTGGGAGCTTACGTTCCCGAGAGGGATACCTCTTTCTCCTTCTGGGCTTGAGTCTATTACTTTGCAAAGCAGCCGATAAAGTTTTAGGAAGTCCTGGTACTTTTCCGGGTGCTTCTTCTTAAGCTTCTTGAAGCGTTTTGCAAGAACGCTTTTGAGGATGTCTCGGTCGATGGAGTAAAAGAACTTGCGGACATCGAGCTTGATGACCATAGCCTCGTCGCCCCATTTTGCACGGGCGACCCTCATATCACGTTGCACATTGAACGCCGCTCGAATAGGGCCTTTTCCATATTGGCAAGCGAATGAACGATCGACGAATACCGGGCGGTAGATGTTCTGTAGCTCCTCATGGATGACGAGCTGCACGATCTTATCTCGAAGCCTCGGTATTGAGAGAGCCCGCCTCTTGGGTTCTGTTATTATCGTGTGATAATAGGAGCCCGGAGCGTATCGTCCGCTCTTGAGGTCACGCCATAGATTGACGTTATTAAGTTCTCTGTAGAGATCGTAGTCGACGGCCTCTTTCTTGTATTTGCGAGGGCCGCGAAGAGCCTCTTTGTAATGTGTTTCTATCCGATCATATCCGACCGCCTCCTCAAAGGTGGAGGGCGGCATAATCGGCGGTAATTGCTTTAAGGGGAATTTCGTCATCGTGGCATCCTTTCCATAATTGAAACGGCTTGGCAGCATTGACGCGGGTTTCTACCCACTTTGTAAGCTCGCCGCGTTCCTTGTTCTTTTGCGGTCTGCTACTGTTTTTACGCCGTGTTGCATGGCGAAGGATTACCTCTCCCTTGAAGTATAACAAGGACACGTCGCCGGAGCCGTAGCACGGCGATCGTATAACCTACAAGGCGGGGCGGAAGCCGAGGTTCGCGTTCCGGTTGGAAGACGAGTTGTAATTCCAGTTGCGGGCCGAGTTGTACCCACGGTTCGCCCGGTTCGACGCCAAACAGAGATAACCCTCAGTAGGTGTTACTTTTTGCTATAGGGCGAGCTTTGCGGATTGTGCTCGCTCGTTTTGTTGTAATAGGCTTGCTGTAGCCCGCCTATTATTCTCCCGATTTCCGCGAGGTCTGTCTGTAGCTCAAGAGCTTTTCCTTTCGTGATATACTTCTGGTTTCTTGCAACGCCGAACAGGGTGAGGAGCAGCGTCTTCTCGCCGTCTGCTTCTTGGAGGTATTCCATCCTCTTTGCGGTTCGGATGTTGGTAAACATGACCGTGTCACGAATGAGCCTATATATAGCTTGCTTTATCTCTTGGCACAAGCAAAACTTCTCAGCGGCGGGGAAGTTCTTAAGCAAGGGGTAAATCTTTTCAAGGAAGACCTCAGCCTTCTTTTGAAGAGTCGTTTTGTTATCTGCCAACGTAGAGACACCTCGCTTCTTTTATGCGCTCAAGCCCGGTGTGGTCTCCGTGTAGCTCGAATCCGTAGTCCGTGAACCGTATCTCGGTAGGTTTCCCCGTGATTGTGTTGTGCCCTCTAACGATACCGACGTCAGCCTCTAACACTTCCAGGCCGTCGACCGTGACGAGGAGGAGCTCGTCTTCCTGTAGGCCGTTACAGTGCTCGCATATAGGAACAAGCTCATTGAGTATATTCCCGACGATGCAGCTCGCTCGCTTCTTAGTGCAAGCAACCTTACACATAGATTTTTCGGGCGATCGGGTCGTAAATGCCGGATGTGATCGCGACGCTGTCGACCGTGTCAAAGTTCTTTAAGAAGACATTGTTTGTCATGTTGTTGAGCGTGGCATCCTTAAGAACCTTGATTTCCTTCTGAGCGTCCGCAATGAGCCCGGCCTGGATGTTAGTCTCGTCGGTGACTAACTTAATGCCCTCGTCCATGTGTCCGAGGTTTGTTTGACTTAACGGCGTCCCTTCTTGGATGACTTCTCCCGTCGCAACGTCTTCGACGTGGTCAAGCCATCCTACTTTCTCATAAGCTTTCATTGCTTGCATCTACCTCCATTTCTCGGATGTTGTATTTGAAGGCTACATAAAGCCCCTTGCTTGTCGTCTTCGAGAAGCTGCGCCCCGCGGCCTCGGCGATGACATCGCCGTCTGTGTCAATGAGCTGCACGTTCTCAACCGTGCCGGAGACTGTATCGTCGAAGTAGACGTATACCTTCGCGCTTGTTCCCTCGACGATCTTGCGGAACGGACTCACGGTTTTTGGTTGTCCGTTGAGCGTGTATGCTGCATGATCTACCGAGTTTACAAACCTCCGCCCGATCTTCTCAATTCCGACTTCTGTTAGTGTTTTCATTTACTGATTGCCTCCTTTCAAGTAGGTACTTTGAGAGCACTTCGGATAATTATTGTCTCCGTCGTTCTCGTGAGAGTGAACATCAATGTTTGAGGAGAGGCCCTCATACATAACGAAGTCACACGGCTGATAGAATGACTCAGAAGCGGCGATCGTTCCGACTCTCGGGAACTCTACATCTCCGCCGTCACTCGTCCCACATGCAGCCACAAGAGCCGTAAGTAGATGACCTTCGTTTGTCACTCTTGGAAATACGCCGCAAACGATCTCACCACAACGAGGATACCTCGAAACACCAGATCGGAAGGTGGACAAAACTTCTATCGTTGCCCCTGTATCCATCCCGTAGGAGGGCTTGCTGCTTCCTTCCTTAACCCGGCGAACCTCGGCGTCGATGACATCGAGATTGTTGACGCCGGACTGTTTATCCCCTCTGAGAAACACAATGAACTCCGCCCATCTATCGGCATCCTGTAACGAAAAGAGTTCGATATAGCTTCGCTCATAGCCCAGAGCAGCGAGAGCCCGGAGGATGCCTTGCTTTGTTCCTGCTTCTTCGGCGATGATGCCCTTCATTGATAGGCGTGTCCTGTAGGCTTCAACGCTTTCTCCCGCAAGTCTTGGCATCTCTCTGTCTTGCCCGTGTACCGGGAGCATGACAGGGCTCGCCGTGGCGACGTTAGCCTCGTCCCGTACCCGGAAGACGTCTTCTTTCATCCCATCGAAGATGCGGCCTATCACTTTGAAGAAGACGAAGAACTGGTTTGCCGACCGCTTTCCTTTTTTCAGAGGGCCGAACAGAAGATCAAACATGTACTCCCCAAATGTGTTAAACTGCTTCATCGCCTCACTCCCTTCGTACCGTTACAGACACGGCTCCCAGGGTGACGACCTTATCCTTTGCAAGCTTGACATCCTGCGCGGGGCTTGTAATCTCGACGTTTGTCGCCGATGCGTAGCCGCTGCGGATTGCATGGTTGATGTCCGATAGCCTCAGCTCGTAGAGCTTTCGGCCCTTGCGGACTGCGAGGAGCTCAGAGAGCAGCGAGGAGACCTTGTTCTTAACTTCGTTGTCCGTCGCCGTGTCGCTTACTGTTACGGATACCGTCACATCTTGAGGAACGGTCACAGAGCTTTTAACGAGCACATCGTCGTATGGCCCGGTAATCAGATCAACGGCACTACGAACCTCAGACAGCAAGCCCTCGGTCGCTTCTCCCGCCGTGCCTGTTACAATGACGTCGATTGTACCTTGCCCTCGCGGGTGGTTGCAATCTGCTTGAGCAAACAAGACTCCGGGAACGGACTCAGCCGCATTGACGAACGTGTCCTCGATCGCTCTTGTCGCTCGCTCCGCCCATGAGCGAAGCCCTCTCGTGCGGAAGCTATCGTCTTCCTCGGTATCGCTGCCTTCTCGGACAATCCAGTTCTCGCCGTTGCTAATGGTTGAAACGCCGCTGAGATATGTGAGGCTCTTTGTAATCTGTTCTTGAGGAACATTGTACCGGGAGCCTTCTGCCTCAGCCTCCACCAGAACGTCGACCGTTCTTGAGCCTTTTTGTAGAACCGAGGCTTCAATGGTGAAGAAACGAAGCTCCTCTCCGTTGATGTCCTTCTCTGTTTTGAAGACGTGCCCCTTCGCTATTTTAACCGCATCGGCTTGATCGTCCGTTCTGGACAGTGTCACAAGCCCCTGTGTCTTTTGGGCTTTCTTTCGCTTCTTTGCGTAGTCCGCCGCCTTGATGTCAAGCCACGCGCCCCGCGCATGACTAACAAACATATTGTTTAGAACTGTGCGAAGGAGCTCGGTAAACTCGATCTTGATGCGGAGCACAATCATCATGATCGTGTAGAACACGCCGCCCGAGTGGAAGTTCGAGACAACGAAACCTTCCTCCTTCAGCTCTGCGATAGTCGCTTCCTTTAGCTCTTCAAGCTCGGGGACTGGAAGCACCTCGTCGAGTATTTCTTTATCAATCACTTGTTACCACCTCCACACTTACCGCGTCGATGATGACGTTCAGTTCCCGGCGTTCCGACTCCTCCGAAAATTGGAACGAGCAGTATAGCCGGAAGGTATCGTCTTCATGGTCGACGGTTACTTGAATACTTTCTGGGAGGATGACCTCCCTTTTCTGTAGGCCGAGCCTTGCGCGCTGCACAATCTCAAGCCTCGTGAGTTCATCGTCCTCGCTTTGGATGAAGTCGTACAAACTCCACCCGAAGTCAGCATCATAGAATAGATCGCCCTTCTGCGTGAGAGCCTCGAGGATAATATTCTGATAGAGACATTCGAGGCCGGAGCAGAGCGGCGCGTCTCCATCCGCCGCCTGTGTGAGCTGCCAGTCCGAAGACAAGCGAATATCGGTATCCGATAGACCCGTCACAATACCACCTCCCCAATGATTGCCGGAGAGATGTCTCCGTAGGCAAACGCTACCGCGACCACCGCTCCGCTTTGGAACTGTTTCTTAGACCTAATTCCGGGGAGAGGAGGGAAGTCTTCATCGACATTCCCGAAGCGGTCTATAATCGTAAGACCGTACTCATACCACGAAGCCACAATATGCCCTCTGTAGCTTCCCCCGGACTCGTCGTTGTAAATGACGAGCTCCTCGAGCTCGTAGGTCTCGGCGAGCTTCTTCGCTGACGAAACGATCGCATAGGAAACGGCGGGGAGCGTCAAGTGCGGATAGTCAGCGGTGAGGGTCTTTGTTATGACGCTCTTGACCATTTGTTCAAGCATTGGCGTCCCCTCCTTTCTGGTTTCAAAAATAGATTTTTGTGCGGATGAAGCCCGAGTCATTGGTTGCAGATACGACCTTCTTGACCTCGAACTCTCCGCTCACTTGTGGGTGTATTACATTGATGTTGTGCGAGTGCTTCACGAATGGAGCGGAAACCGTTTCCAGTTCCCAGACGCCCCCGGCTCTCGTAAGGCCGAGAATATTGACTCCATACTCGAAGGCGTAAACCTTCTTTTGTTCCGGGCGTTCTCCCCAATAAAACACGCCGCCAGAGAAGAAGAACTTCTTCTTGATGCCCCATGCAGCATGTACCGCATTGATCGCCTGGATGACGTTCATTTTTCGGATAGGGACTTGCTTTCGTTCTGAGTATCCCTGTGACGAGAGCTTCATCTTCGTGACTCCTGCTTGTGACAAGAAGTAGGAGATCATCTCCTGGGGCGTCGTGTTGAGAAAAGTGTTGTTGATCGTGGTCTCTTCAAGAAGCAGCATATCATCTTTGAGGTTGACCTCATTTGCAAAGCCGCCCCCGTCGTAGCCTTGAGCAACATATCCGGAGAACACTTCCTCGAAACTGTTGTTATACCCGAGATTGATGACTGCCGGGTCTTTTTTGTTGAGGCTTATCTTCGGCTGATACTGCTCCGTAAAGCGTACCTTTGCCCAATCAAAGTATGAGTCCTGCGAGGAGAATACCTCGATCTCGACGCCTTGGTCGAAACAATAGGAGCCCACACGAGCCTCAATTTGCGGATAGTAAAGTTCGGTTATCTCCACGGTATGACCTCCTTAGTACGGCATCTGAGAGACACGGTTCATTGCTGCCGACGAGCTTGCGTCATCTACGGCGGGAGACTTCCCTCTATTACTGCTCAAGTAATTCTTGTAGTCAGAGTTTAAGCTGCTCGCCGTCTGAGCTGTCGCTTTGCCCGAGGAGCTGCCGGAACCGCTTTTCTTTGCTGCGATTGTCTGGGGGATGTACTCCCAGAACTCAAGCGTAACAGAGAGTTGATCTTTTTTGCTTTCTGCCTTGTGGCTTAGGTTCTTGAAGAGCACCTTGTCAATGCCGTGGGCTGCTGTGTCTTCACTTACAATAGGAATAGGCTGCGGTACTGCTTGCCCTGGTTTTCGGAAGATTGCCCGGAGCGTTGCGAGTCTCTGGTACTTCGTGCTTGAGCCTACATTGTCGAGAATGAGCTCGATGTTGACCTTTGCATCCTCGTACCCGGTTGCCTGTTTCGGCTTGGCTGCGCTGCCTTCTACTTCTTGCTCGTCAATCTTCGCCGTCTCCTTGACCTCAATACTTTTGAGGAGGCCAGGGAGGACGACCCCGTTCACTTTGACGAGTTGGTCTTCAACGTAAATCATGGTCGCCCTCCTTTCTTAAGCCGGTTCTGGTTGCGCGTCCGTGTCGACCTCGCCGCCGTTTGCGTTGGTGTAGTCCTCCACTTCCTTGAGAAGAGAGAGGAGGAGCTGCAAGTCTTTGATTTTCTTGACATCAACTTGCATGAGAAGCTTTTGGATGATGACGTTCTTCTCTCCGCCAGAGCGTGAGCCTTCGCCGTCATCTTGGTTTTGCTGAGGCTCTCCGCTGAGCTTTACCTTTTTTGCGGGTTCTCTGGTGAGTGTCCCGTCTACCTTTTGGAAGCCCTTTTCAACGGCTTTCGCGGGTGCATCCTGCGCCAATGCGACGCCGTCCGCAAAGGTTGTCATCGTCCTTTGACCCGATAGGGTGAGGGTGGAGAGTGGGCCTTCTTTTGCGTCCGAGTGTGGGAACAGGTTCTTGACCTTGCCGAAGATGTTCTTCACGGCATTGACGGGAGCCATAGCCACCGACTTGATGCCATCAACAAATGTTGTAATGAGCCGCTTTCCGGCTTCTCCAAACCAGGAGATTTTCTCCTGTATCCATGTCACCACGTTATTGAAGCCTTGCCGGATGAAGTCAATCCCCTGGGCGATGCCTTGGCCTATGCCTTGGAAGAACCCGAGGAACGCTTGGAAGCCTCCTTGTAGCCACTGGATGCCCGCCGAGACTGCATTGCAACATGCGTCCCATGCACTGCGAAGCCACGCGGTAACGGAGTCCCAATTCTGCCAGAGCAGAATGATAGCAGCAATAAGGGCGATGATCGCTATAATTATCCATGTGATCGGGTTAGCCAGAAGTGCAGCGGTAAAGCTCCATACCCCGGCAATAAGCCCGGGAAGGGCGGTCACTGCTGTCACGATCGCCTGTTTTGCCATTCCAATAAGCCCGAGAGCCATGTTCTTGAGAGCCGTAACGCCAGAGATTGCGGCGGTCTTTGCCATACTTGCAATGTTGACAGCTACGTTTTTAATGCCCGTTATCGCCGTAGAGCCCGCCGTCTTCATGACGGAGAACCCTTTCTTAATACCGTCCCCGGCGTACAGGGCCATAATATGAACGGTATCTAATAGGTCTGGTATCTTACTTATAGCTCGGACAAACCCTCCGACGAACCCCGCCGTCTTTGTAAGAACGAGGCCGACTCCGCCAACAACGGCGATCGTAGTGCCCGCAACCGTGAGGAAGCCTCCGATAGCAAGAACAACGAGCATAATAACTCGGACGAGCTCCTGGTTGTCTTCTATCCATGTCGCGACCTTCGAGAGCAGTTGTTCACCTTTTCCCATAAGATCGTTGACTGTTGGTAGTAAACTGTTACCGATAGACTCCTTGACGTTTTGGATGCGCTGCGTCAATCTCTCAAACCGCTCCGGCTCGGTCTCCTGCATCGCGGACGCCATCTCTCGGGCGACTCCTGCGCCGGAGCCGAGGGAGTCGTACATCCCGACGATGTTGTCCTGTAGGTCGCCGACCTTGTTATACATGAGGTCGATCAGCGCGACGGCTTCGGTATCTCCGAACGCCTTTTGAAGTTCTACCTTCTCAGCGGCGTCCATCGTCTCG
>ERZ777306.3584-NODE-3584-length-15984-cov-5.471718_pt1 | contig 15984 bp, 2 predicted proteins | sample MGYA00374966_ERZ777306 | MGnify/ENA primary metagenome ERZ777306 (study PRJEB29329, sample SAMN06343882) | mouse gut metagenome | isolation source: Mouse cecum | place: Austria: Vienna | collected 2014-11-15 ...
ATCATCTTGCCCTTGTCGGGGCCCTCTGCCGTCACGCGGCGCACGGCATCGGTGCCGGCAGCCAGCTTGGGCGTGTCGGTCAGCTCGAACACCTGGCGGCCGCTGCCGTTCTTGTCGAGCAGGCTCACCGTCACCGTGAGGTCGGTGGTGTGGTACGTGGGGTTGGTGATGCCGCCGATGGTCAGCTGCGCCGTGTCGCCGTCCGCGCGCGGGCGGGAGTGCAGCAGCGTAGCCGGATCCTGGCCCGTGTACTTGAGAGTGATGGCGGGATCGTTGTAGTGATCCACGTTGCCGCGCGGACGATCGGCCCGATGGTTGTAGAAGCGCACGTAGTTGTACACGCGCGAGCCGTACTGGCTGTGCACGCCGTCGGTGAGGTAGGTGCCGCGCTGATGCGCGGTGGTGTTGGAGCTGATCAGCCTCAGGCCCGTGTCGTTGGAGTAGCCCCACACGTCATGGTTGTTGTCACCGCCGCCGGGCACGATGTACTGCAGGTAGCCGTGCATGGGCGCGCTGGCCGCGTAGAAGTCGGCGCGCAGGGCGGCATCGCGATAGGACGGCAGGTCGTTGGCGCTGCCGTAGGCTGCCGTGTTCTCGGACTCATGGTAGGCGTCGGTGCCCAGCTCTCCCGTCAGCTGGGTGATGATGCGGATGGCCACGTACTCGCCGGGCTCTACCTGGCGATCCTCCTGCGGGGTCATCACGTCCTCGTACACCGGCTCGCCCTGCTCGTTGACCTTGTCCGAGCCGTCGGGGTTCTTGGCCTGCTGCTCCACCCACTTGTCGGCGCCCAGCTTGATCATGAGCACGCGGTTCTAGTCGTACTGCTCCACGCCGCCCACGACGGAAAGGTCGGTCTGGGCCGGCGCGTCGCGCAGGGCCGCCAGGGCGTCGTCGCCTATCTCGGCGGTGACGGGCAGCCCCGTGGGGTTATCCTCGGTCCAGGTGCCGTCGGCCTGCTTGACCTTCTGCACCTCCCAGCCCACGATGCGCTGGCCCTTCTCCACCTGGAAGCGGGCGTCCACCGACTCCAGCGGCACGTCGTACTTGCCGCCGGGGGCGTCGGCCGCCTTGTTGCCCACGCGCACCACGTATTCCACGTAGTCGCCGGCGTAGAGGGCGCCGTCGGGGATGTTGGCGTCCTTGGCCTGGGACTCCGGGCTGTAGGACGCGGGCGAGGCCACGTCATTGTTGGAGTTGTCGTAGCCGAAGATGGTGGTGTCCACGCCGTTGAGGGTCACCTGCTTGCCGCGCACGCTGGAGGTCTCCATCTGCGCCAGGCGGTGGAACAGCACGTTGTCGGCGTAGGGGTCGTGGTTGAGCGGCCCCACTTGGGTCACATAGTTGGGATCGTTGACAGAGCAGTGGTTGGGATCGCGCGTGCGCACGCTCGTCACGGCGAGCGTCTCGCGGCAGTTGATGTCCGGATAGGCCATGCCCTGCTTGTTACCGGCCGGCGTGGCGTACTCGTTCCAGTTGCCCTTCGTCAGATCGGTGTAGGTGGTCTCCTGCGCGCTCAGGAAGTCGTCGAGCGTGCGGTCGACGTACACGCCGTCGTAGGCGAAGGCGTAGTTGTAGCGCCCGCCCTTGCCGTTGTCCGGGTCGCCCGAGAGGTACTGGCTCGCGTCGAGCATCGTGTCTTCCTGCTTGCGATGGGCCGTGGGCGAGTTGTAGCTGATGGTCAGGTCGCTGATGCGGCTGTTCACGTAGGTGCGGTTGACCGTGGTCAGGTCGGGCGCGTAGCCGGGGATGAGGTTGGTGGCCGACACGGCGGTATAGGTAACCGGCTGGATGCCGTCGGCACCGCCGCTCGTCTTCCACAGGTTGAACTGCTCGCGCAGGTACTTCTCCAGGTCAACCTCGTAGCAGTCGGCGTAGGGGCCGCTGGCGAGCGGCGCGGCGGACACGATGCCCATGCCCGCGAGCGTCGGCCAGTCGACGGATATGGTGCGCCCGTTGTAGACGAACGAGAAGTTCTCCACCGCCAGCCACGCGGGCTGGCCTTCGGCCGTCTTGGGGCAGCTCGGGTCGGTGGGCACGAGCTGCTTGGGCACGTAGACCTTCTGCATGCGGAAGTCGCCGGAGGTGGTGGCCTTGAGCGTCACCTGGTTGATGTGGGACGCGCGGCCGTAGTTATCCGGGTCGGGGTTCTGCGCGAGCGAGAAGCGGTCGCGGATGTTCCAGAAGCGCGCCTCGAAGGTGCCGTGGGCCGGCGCCAGGTTGTCGGCGGCAGAGAAGTGCGACATGCGACCCGCGCCGGTGATGTCATGCGTCGTGCCGTCGGCGCGCTGCATGCTGTAGTGGTAGCCGAAGGGAATGAGGTAGCCCAGCAAGAAGGCGTTGTCGGTGTTGACGAAGTCGTCACCGCTGCCGGAGGTGCCCAGGCCGTCGGTGCCGTGCCAGTACTCCTGCTTGCCCTCGCCCAGGCCGTCACCGTAGCGGCGCGTGAACGTCTGAGACGTGTTGTTCACGTCGGAGTTCACCGTGGGGGTCTGGTTGACGTAGGCGTAGGGGCGGCCGTAGACGCGCACGTCGGGGTTTCCGCGGTCGGCGTCGTAGTCGGCGGCGTGCTTGCGGCCCACCTCCTGGGTATGATCGCCCGCGCCGCCGAACTCGTTGAGCACGATGTCGTAGCTGTCGACGAACTCCTCCGCGCCGAGGCTCAGGCGGTAGGCCGTGTTGTTGTCGATGGCCGCCTTGAAGTCGGTCGGAGACTCGGGGTAGTCCTCCTTGAGCCCCTTCGGGCGATCGAAGTAGATGTAGACGCCCTTGCCGGCGGCCTCGGCGGCATCCACGCCCAGGTCGGCGCTGCTCACCGTGACCGAGCGCGTGCCCGCGACGGTGCCGTCGGCGTTGTACTGCTCCAGGTGGAAGATGACCTCCTTCACGTGGGGCAGCACATGCTGGCTCGCGGCGTTGTCCTTGCCAAGGATCTGCATGCCGGTGGAGAGGAAGCCGTAGTAGTCCATCTCGGCATCCGGCCGGCATACGGGCATGACATCGCGCAGCACGGCCTCGTCGGTGAACGAGAGCTTGTTGCTCCACTGGTTGTACTGGGCCGACCCGTAGTGGCGCTGGAACGACACGGTGAAGTACTGGTCGCTCGCGAAGCGGATGGCGGTGCTGCCCTCCAGGCCGTTGATGCCGTCGCGGCCGTTGGTCAGGTTGCTCAGGTGGCCCTTGCGCGTGTAGGCGCCGGCCTCCACCACCGCCGCGCGGGCGCGCGTCCACAGGTGGCGCATCTTGTAGGGGGTGTGCCCGTGATGGCCGCTTTGCACGTAGTCCTGGTAGGACCAGTTGGAGCGGTAGGCCTGGGCGGCGTTGCGGTCGCCCGAGTCGTAGCGCACCTGCGCCTTGTGGTAGGGACGGTCGCCGCTGTTGCCGTTGTCCGTCGTGCCAGGCGCGGCGGCGGTGGAGGCGGTGTCGCCCAGGCGCATCTTCACGTTGGTGGTGGAGTAGATCTCGTTAGTCACCTTGTAGAAGCGACCCGACACCTCGAAGGCGTCGTAGTTCGGGTCATTCCAGTGGAACCACGTGCCGAAGTCCACCTGCTTGGCGTGGGCCTCGGTGGCGTCGGTGTACTGGTCCTGGTTGATGGACACGTTGTAGACGATCTTGACCACGCGGTCGCCCGCGGCCGGGTCCGAGCTGTTCCAGTACCCGGAGTAGGCGTCCTTGAAGTAGGCGGCCTTGTTGTTGCTGAAGTCCGCCACGTGCTTGCCGGAGGCGTCCTTGGCCAGCAGGTTCAGGCGGAGGTACTCCTGGCCGTCCACGCCCGTGCCGTTGCCCTTGCGGCGGTTGGCCATGATGGAGGCCTTGTCCGCGACGAAGCTCGAGCCGTCGGCGTAGTAGACGGTGATAGAGTTGAGGTAGGGCACCGCCTCGTCGCGCACGCGCACGTAGTAGGCGTCGAAGGCGTCAGACGGGATGGTCTGCTCGAAGTCGAGCACGGCTGCGCTGTTGTAGGTGCGCCCGTCGATGGGGCTCGCGTGGTTGCCCGCGCGCCCTTCGGAGCACCAGGTGAAGATGTTGTAGCCCGTGCGGTGCTCAGTGCACCACTGGTCGTAGTGGCAGGCGGCCTCCACGCCGTTCGTCCCTGTCAGCTGGCGGAAGTCCACCGTGTAGGAGCCGAGCGCCTTGTAGCCTATCTCCAGCTGCTGGTCGATCTCGGTGCCGCCCCAGCCCCAGTAGCTGTTCCAGTAGTCGTGATCCTCGTCGAAGGCGTAGGACCAGTTCTCATAGGCCTTGCTCTCGTTCGCCATGTCGTTGTAGGCCACGCGCGTGTTGGCGTCGAAGAACATCTTCGACATGCGCACCTCGGTGCGGTCGTGGCGCTTCATCTGGTAGTAGTAGTTGTCGTCTACCTGCGCGTTCTCGCGGATGTTGTTGAGGAACACCGTGGTGTTGGCGCTCAGGCCCGTGATGGTGGTGCCCAGGTCCTTGTCGCTGAAGCCGTAGAAGTAGATGCGCTGCACCTCCGCGCCGCCGGCAGCCTGGTAGGTGCGGCGCTCCATGTCGCGCCAGTCGAGCAGCTTGACGTTGGTGAGCTCCTGGATGCCCAGGTCGATGAGATCCTTCTCCGTGAGCTCGAAGCTGCCGTCAGCCTGGATGGGGAACGTGCGCGCGCCGCTCTTGAAGCCGGTGAGGTCGCCGGTGGTCGCGTCGATCTGCGGCTCGAGGGTGGCCTTGAGCGAGGCGGTAGCCTCGGACGAGAGCGCGCCGGTCAGCTGGATCTTGCCCGGCTTGCCCCACTGCTGCAGGTACTCGGCCGCAATGACCATCTTGGTGGTGTGGAAGCCGGTCCACGCCGTGGCGCTGCCGGTCACGCTGCCGCCCGGGGGCGTGACGATGCCGCTCTCGCGTGCCAGGCCCAGGGCCAGGTCCACATCGGCGTCGTCGATCATGTTGTAGGCGTGGCTGTTCTCGAACTGCGCCCACAGCACGAAGTCGCGGTCATAGGGAACGCTGACGCGGGTGATGTTGCTATCACTCGTGGCCGTGGTGCCGTAGCTGCCCTCGCCCATGTCCACGTACTTGCCATGGGTGGTCACGTTGAGGTAGGGGCGGCCCGTGAGCAGGCTCGGGTCTCGGCGCGTGGAGCGGGCGACGTAGTTGCCGCCGGGGAAGCCGGTGCCCGTCTGCACGGCGGTCATGACGCCGTCCATATGCACGGTGGTGTCGTAGTTCGACCACCATGTGGTCTGGCCCTTGAAGTCGGCGGTCACCTGCTGCCCGAAGTACGCCGGGTCTATCACGTCGTAGTTGAGCGTTACCTTGCGCAGGTACTTGGACGCCTGCGCGGTGAAGTCGGCACCCGCCGTCAGGCCGGCATCGGCGTCAGTGTGCACCACCATCTTGTAGCTGCCGTCGGGCTGCTTGTAGGCCTGCAGCTGATCCGGGGTCAGCGACACGCTGGGCGTGGTGGGAACCGCACCCGTAGCGGAGTCGACGAAGTAGAAGTTGACGGACTTGAGCGTGGACTTGCCCAGGCGCGAGTTGCCCGTGCCGTCATCCAGCTCGTCCCAGTACTTGCCCGCGTCCACCACGCCGGCGCTCAGCGTCACCTCCTTGGTAAGGAAGCCGTACACTTCCGCCGGGTTGCTCACCGTGAGCTTGTTGCCCACCGACGTGAGGTCGTAGGTGATGACGTTGTAGTCCGAGCGCGAGTTGGTGTTGTTGTTCGCGGTAAAGTGATAGCCGGAGCCGTCCGCGTAGTGTACGACCTCCACCGGGTCGCCCTGGGCGGCGGCCATGAGCGGGGCCGTCTGGCCGGGGGCGGTGTACGCGTCGCGGTAGGCGTAAGAGCTCGACGCCCAGTCGAACCACCCGATGTAGCTGCGCCACGACTCCGTGCGGCCAATGGAGTGGTTGCCGGCAGCGTCGTTGTAGCGGTCGTCGATGGGGCCGAACGCGCAGCTGCCCGTGGTGTAGCGGTACTGGTACATGGGATCAGCCGGAACCCAGTAGCCGTTGTGCTGGCTCGTTGCCGGCACCCAGTAGCGGTTGGCGTTGTTCACGGCCGCGCCGTGGGTCTCCATCATGCCGTAGATGCGCGCCACCAGGGTCTTGTCGTCCTTCACCCACTCGTTGAGCGTCTGGTAGTTCAGGCGCACCTTCTTGACGCCGATGTTAGTCACCGTGCCGTTGACGTTGGCCTTGAAGGGCAGCGTCAGCACGCCCGAGGCGTCGATGAAGGGAGCCAGGTCGTCCATGGTCAGGCTCAGGGCCTTGGCGCCGGTGTGATCGTACACGTCGATGCCGTGCAGCGTGCCCGAGGAGTGCACCCACGCGCCCTTGTCGTTCTTGCTGAAGCCGGCTATCACCAGCTCGCGGCCGACGAAGCCGCGGAACTCGCCGCGGTTGGCATCGGTGTCGGCGGCCATCTCGTCAACGGCCAGGTCGAAGTACACCTCATCGCCCGAGCACTCCGTGTTGTTGGTGAGCGAGTACTGGAACCACGCCTTCTCGCGGGCGGGGTTCTCTCCCCAGCGGTAGGGCACGACATCGGCCGCCACGTTGATGCCCGCGCGGTCGCCGGCGCCATGGCGCACGCCGGAGTCGTGGGCGGTGCCGTCAAGCGACCAGCCGGCCGCCATGGTGATCTGCGGGTTGATGGTGTTGGCCGTCAGCTTGGCCGACGCGGTGGAGGACTTCTCCTTCGTGTCGTTGTCGGCCTGGTCGCCCAGGTGCAGGGTGCGGAACGTGCCCGACATGGTACGCGTGCCCATCTGCGTGGGCATGCCGTGGATGATGACGGCCGTGTCGTCGTAGCTGCCCGTGGACATGGCGGTCACGTTGGGGTCATAGCGGTCGAAGTACACCTCCACGCGGGCGAAGTACTCGCCATTCCACGCGGAGGAGGGCAGCACGATGCTGCCCACGGCGTCGGCTCCGTACTCGGTCGCCTGCGCGCTGCCGGCCGCCACCAGGTACTGCTGGAGGTCGGCGCCGCCGGCCGCGCCCGCCTTCCAGGGGATCTCCACGTAGTTGTCGGCCTCGGCGTTCACCGAGTAGTACAGGCGCACCTTGCTGATCTGCCCCTTGGCCAGAAGGCCCTTGGTCAGCGTGACCGAGGAGGTGTCGTAGCCGCGCTTCTTCCCGTCGATCACCTGATAGGTCAGGTTGGACGTGCTGAACACGCCGGGGTCGACGTAGGAGTCGTTGGTGTTGCGCAGGCGGAAGTACCAGCCGGAGCGCTTGGAGTTGAGCGGGCCGGACTGGGTTCCCCCGGCGGCGCTGAACTTGGGGCTCTTCTTCACGTCGTAGGCATAGGCGTCCACCACCGGGCTGGCGTTGTACGGCGCCAGGATGGCTTCACAGGGATAGCCGGCGATGTACGTGCCGTTCACGTCCTTGCCGATGCTGCTGACGTTCATCGTCTCGTCGATCTGCTCATCGCCGTTGTCGTCGAGGTAGGTGTACCAGCTGCGCAGCTCGCCCTGGACCTTCAGCTGGCTGTCCAACCAGGTGGTCGTGCCGTGAATCTTCACGCGCGGGCCATGGTCGTTGCCGCCGACGGCCGCCGATACGTTGGCGTTCATCTCGTCGAAGCGCACCTCGATGCGGCTGAAGTAGTTGTTGCCCCACTGGGCGGGCGTGAGCGTCACGCTGCCGTCGGCCGCCTTGAGCGGGGTGATCTGGTCGGTCGAGTCGTTCTTCTTCCAGGAGTAGGTGACCTCGTTGTTGTCGGCGTCGAGCGCCACCACGACAATCTCGTTGACCGTGTTGTTGGTGCAGTCGAACACCTCGCTGGAGATGAGCACCGAGTCGGTCTCGAAGCCGCGGCGCGTGCCGTCATGCATCTCGTAGGGCATGGCGGTCGTGCGGAAGCGGCCCGGCTCGAGCGCGGTCGGGCTGTAGTTGCCCCAGTGGAACGCGAACCCGGAGCGATTGCGCAGCAGCGCCGAGGGACGCTCCCGGTTCCAGCTGCTCCATCCCAGGCCGTCCTCGTAGGCGTTGGCGTAGACGCGCGGCTGAGCCGGGTTGACGTTGAGCGTGCCGCTGCCCGTCGCCTTCACCGGCGTGCCGCCCAGCTGGTAGCTGGTGGTGAACGTGCCTGTCACCGTGTACTGGCCGGTGTAGCTGGTGGTACCGCGCAGGATGACGGTGGGCGTGCCCGTGGCAGCCGGCGAGGCCGCGTTGGGGATGTCGCTGGCGAACTTGTCGAAGGTGATCTCCAGGCGCAGGAAGTAGTTGTTGTCCCGGCCCGAGCCCGCCCACACCGACTTAGGAATGACCACGCTGCCGTCAGCCTGAAGGTAGGTGCTCGCCAAGGTAGCGCGCGGGATGTCCTTGTAGGTGATGTTGCTCGCGGACGATCCGGAGCCGAAGTTGTAGTTGGGGTTCTGGTACCACACGCGGATGCTGGAGATGTTCGAGTTGCTCCACAGCGCAGGCGAAAGCTCGATGGCACTCGTATCGAATCCGCGATACTCGTTGATGCGCAGGCTGCCATCATACAGGCCGGTGAAGCGGTGGTCGGCCACGCGCATGTTGGTAGTGGTGAACGTGCCCGGCTCGATCATGGACGAGGAGTTGTTGCCCAGGTGGAAGATGAAGCCCGAGCGCGACTCGTTGAGCGGCGCGTTCTCGGTGCCGTTCCACGCGCTGAAGTTGGGCACGGCCGCGCCGTCGGGCGTGTCGAAGCCCGCGCCGCCTACCCAGGGACGCACGCCGCTCTCGGGCAGCAGGCTCGCCTGGGAGGTGGCGCCGTAGTACTTGGCGGTGTCGTACTTCTGCGCGGGGACCACCCACTGCTTGCGACCGTACTCGCCGTCGACGGTGTTGGTGTAGCGGCCGTCCGCGCCGTTGCTGATGGGCGAGCGCATGATGCCGTGGATGGTGATGTCCACGGGCAGGTTGGTGTTCTTCGGCAGCTCGTTGGCCATGAGGAAGCGCATCTTGCCGGTGAAGGCCATGGACGTGCTCGTGCTGCCCACGACGGAGTTGCGCGGCTTGGCGGCGATGCCCCTGGCCTCCAGCTGCGCGGCGATGCCGTCATTGCTGGTCGTGCCGCCCACGCGGTAGATGACGTAGGCGCTGTCGTTGGGGTCGGGGCCCACGTACTGCGGGCTTCCCGTCAAGGTCACCCACTGGCGCGGGGCGGTGGGGCCGCCCTTGTCAGGGCCGGTGCGCACTTCGAACTGGATAGCGCTCGCGGGGCTGCCCGCGCCGTCTATATAAAGGTAGTCGGACAGGTCGTAGGGGACGGTGTCTCCCGCCACCAGGTGATCCTTCTTCATGCGGAACTCGACGTTCACCAGCTCGTAGTTGTCGGGCATGGTGTCGTTGATCACCGCGCCAAAGGGCAGGGAGAGGTCGTTGGAGGAGACGGGCATGTTGCCCGTAGTCTTGATGCCGGAGATGCGGTACTTGGTCAGATAGCCCAGGCGGTCGCGCGCGTCGCCCGTCCAGTTGTTCCCCAGGCGGTTGTAGGCCTCCTTCGTGTACTCGAAGCCGTTCTTCGCCTCCTTGAACGAGTCGGAGTTGTAGAGCGTCTTGGCCCAAGAGTAGTCATCTTCGCCGCGGCCGCCGAAGTAGACGGTGGTCGTGGTGTCGAGCGACACGTTCGGATACACCTTGTTGCCGTTCATCGTGAACGGCGTGAAGTTGTTGGTATAGGGCAGCGCCAAGAGCATGACCATGTGGTCGTTGTCCCCCTGCGGAATGAGGGTGCCGCCTTCGTTTTCCGTAATGCGGACGGAGATGGAGTTGTTGAAACCGCCCGTCACGTACGGGAGCTGCGTGACCAGCGGCTCTCCCGTGGTCGGGTCGGTCCGGCTGAGGAAGTCGTCGATGTTGGTGAACTTGTCGAGGTCAAGGCCGCCGTTTTCCACGCCGCTCCAGATGATGTCATCCACATTGGTGACGTCATAGATGAGCACGCCGCCCTCCATCGGCTTGCCGATGAGGTTGTCGTTGCCGTTGGGGCCCTTCAGGTTGGCCGAGGGGTTCTTGATCGCCGAGCCGTCTTCGGCCCAGAAGGCCATGACGTCCTCAAGGCGCATGCCGCCGCCACCCTGCTCGTTGGTGGGGTACTTGAACACGTTGCCGAAGTAGTCGATGAGGGTGTCCTTGTCCTCCGACGTGTTCACCGTCTCCACGCGGTACACCATGTAGTTGTACCGGTCCCACATGGCAGGGCTCCACATGTTGGTGACCGTGGTGTTCCACTGCAGGTTGGTCTTGATGAAGGTCATGGTGCGGTTGTGGATGTCGCCCGTCTCCATCTTGCCGGGATCGCGGTGGAAGTTACCCTTGTGCTTGGTGGTCATGTCGTTGTAGAGCGTCGCGTCGCCGCCTATGAGGACGGTGGCGCCCGTGTTCTCGGGGATGGTGCCGCGGAACTCCACCTGGAACTCGGGACGCTTGAAGTTGACGTCCATCTCGCCACGGGCGTTGAGGCCCTTGTAGGAGAACGTGAACGAGCCCACCAGGCCGTCCTTGTAGTGAAAGTTGTAGGTGGATGCGGTGATGGAGCGGTTGCGGTCGTCCTTCACGTCCCACTGGGTGAAGAAGCTCGTATCGGGGATGAGGCGCAGGCTCATCTCGCGGCCGACGTTGTATTCGTAGTACTTCTCGATGGCCGCCTGGTAGTCGTCATAGGTGTAGGCCTGCCACACGGAGTACTTGTCGTCGAAGTACAGGTAGGGGATGTTCACCGTGAACTTCGTCTTGTTCTGCTGATTGCCCAGATAGCCGATGTTGAAGCTGAAGTCGGCCGTCAGGTTGATGCGGGTGATCTCCGATGACCCCTTGATGAGCCAGGTGTTCACCGTGCCCGGGAGCGCCTCGTTCTCGGTGAGGAGCGTGGAGTACGGATCCATGATGTTGTTCCAGTCCACAGCCGCGCGCGAGCTGCCGGCGGCGCGCAGCGGAGAGCGCATGACGGTGAAGCTGCCGCCGACGGCCATCAGGTTGTCCACCGTAGGCGCCATCGGGACGGTCGGGCCGTCCTTGAGCTCGACCGACGGGCCGGTGGGCGGGGTGACGCCGTTCTCGTCGGGCTCGGCCGGGGCGGCGGGCTCGTCGGCGGCATCGGGGTCGGCGACGGGCTCGTCATCTCCGGGAGTCGGCTGCTCGGGGGCCGCGCCGCGCTCGAAGGTGGCGGCGAGCTCGGTGATGTCGGTCAGGTAGACGGGCTTGCCGTCGTCCACCGAGCCGGCCTGCAGGCCGAAGGTGGCGATGACGGGCTGGTAGCCGGGCGTGGCGTCGGGCGCGGCGCCCTCGGGCAGCGGCGCGTCGACGAGCGCCGACTCGGCGAAGGGCGCGGCCACCAGCAGCCGGCGCTGCTTCTCGGGCTCCACGCGCCCGGCGGCCTTGTCGCGCAGCACGCGGATGGTGCCGTCGGCAGCCAGCTCGTAGGGGATGGGCTCCAGGCCGAGCGCCTCGATGGTGGCGGGGTCGGCCGCGTCGATGGTGGCGATCTGGCGATCGGTCAGGTCGGTGACGTCCAGGATGACGGCGCCGCCCTGGCCGGGCACGCCGCGGTAGGTGTTCTGGGCCAGGGTCTCGGCGCTCACGTCGACGGCTGCGCCGGCGGCCAGCTGGTCGACGTAGCCAGCAGCGCGGGCGGCCTCGTCGTCCCCATCCTTCGCCACGCGGAAGCGCGCGAGCGATGCGGTGGAGATGCCGCCTTCGCCCTGCCAGTCGGCGCGCCACTGCGCAGTGAGCGCCAGGGAGCTCGCGGCCACCACGTCACGCGGCATGGCGAAGGTGGCCAGCGCGTGCCACCAGCCGGTGCCCGCACCGTCGGCCTGCGGCATCGTGGGGGTGCCCAGGCTGGAGACGGACAGCTCGGCCTTGGCCTTGGAGTCGGCGTTGGTGAGCGCGATGGCGCCCGACGCCTTGCGCAGGGCCTTGCCGACGGTCACCGTGGGCTGAGCCTCGGGAGACTCGGGGTCGATGGCCGCTGCGGCGGCCTGCTCCTCGGTCAGCGGCGCGGTGTAGCTCTGCAGCTCGAAGCCGTAGGAGACGTTGACGGACTCGTCCTCGGGCACAGCGCCGGCAAAGCCCAGCTCGAAGGAGGGGCTGGCCGCGGCCACGTCGACGGCGGAGAGCTGGCCGGGGCGCTCAGGGTCGGTGCCCTCCCAGCGCAGGATCACGCGGCCGGACACGCCGGCGCGCAGGTCGGCGTCGGTGAGCGCGACGTAGGCGCCGTCGTGCTCCTGCCACAGCGACCAGCCGGCCGGCACGCCGTCGGCGAACAGGGCCACGCGCGGGGCGCGGGCCGTGTCGTCGGGATTGGCGGCGCGGGCGGCGGCTGCGGAGGCCACGGCCTGGTAGTCGGCGGGCGCGTCGGCCTTGGAGGCCTCGGACCACAGCGCGGTGCGCAGGCGCCACTCCTCCTGCGAGAGCGTGGCGGAGAGCGCGTCATCGGACACGCGGTACAGGTACGGCAGCTCGATGGTGGCCGTCAGCACGTCGCCGTCGGCCGAGCCGGCCACGTAGCCGCCCTCAAGCAGCTGGCCCAGGTTGCCCAGGTCAAGACGGGCCTTCGCGCGGTTAGACTTGGCGTAGAACGTGGTGCCCTCCATGAGCGGCGCGCCCCACACGTCGATGAACGGGTTGATGCGGCTCGCCACGGCGGCCGCGTCCTCGGTGTCGTCGGTGAGGCGGGGAAGCACGTCGGCCGCATCCGTCAGGGACGTCGGCTTGAGCGAGGCCAGCGCGTCGGCGTCCAGCGGCTCGTCGGCCACCTGCTGCAGCAGGGCCGCCTTCGCGGCGGCGGGATCCTGAGGCTCGGCGGCGGGCTGGTCGGCAGCGGCGTCGTCCTCGGCAGAGGGCGCTTCGGTGTCGGCGTCGGCGCCGGTGGCGTCCTCGGCAGGGGTCGCGGCATCGCTCGCGGCATCCGCGGCGGCCGGGTCGTTCGCATCGGCGGCGGCCGGGTCGTTTTCGTCCTTCGTGGCGTCGTTCGCCTGCTCGGTGGCGGCGGTGGCGTCGTCGTTGGACACGTCGAACATCAGGGGACGCAGGCCCGTCACGTCGAACAGCGTGACGGCCAGGAGCACGGCCATCACCGCGGAGACCGCGCGTACCCAGGGACGCGTCCGGAACGAGTTGACCACCTGGTCAGCGGCGGTCTTCGCATCCCCGCTATATACGCGCGCGCGTGCGGCCGCGCGTGCGCGAGCGCGCTCAGCCCGCTCCAGGGCACGACGAGACGCACGGGAGCCCGTGGATCGCGCTGCTACGTACGCCTCGTATGCCTCCTCACGGGTAGCGTCGTCGCGAGGAGGCTCGGCCGAATCTAAGCGCTGTCCCTCGTCCATGAGCGCCTGCATGCGCGACGGGTCTGCCTCGTGGTGGTCGGGAAAGCCTGATCTGCCGTTCATTGAACTCACCATTCTCACTCCAATGGAGCATCACTGGACAGCGCAAAACGCCGCCCTCAGCTGATAGTTGTCCTTCTCAGAGCCGGCCTTGCCCCGCCGGCCCCTCCAAGAGCACGAAGCCCTCTGCCCAGAGCCTCGCCAATGCGCTTCTAGAAGGCACACTTCCCTCTGCCTTCAACCCCCAATTGTAAATATGGCGTTACATTTTTGCAATGAAATAGCTACATTGGGACCCCCCCCCGCACAAAAAAAGGGCGTGCCCCCCCCCGTTAGGGGACACGCCCTTCGTGCGCTTGATAGCTGAGAGCTTGCTAGTTGCTCGTGGTGCCGCTTCCGCTCGCGGAGCCTCCAGAGGCGGGAGCGCCCGCGTCAGCGCCCTGCGCGTCGGCGCCCTGCGCGGAACCGGCGTCGGCGCTGCCCTGGTCGGCCGCACCCTCGGTCGCACCCGGGTCCTCAGCGGTCACGTCAGGCGTGGCAGCCTGGTAGGCCGAGAGGTCGATGGCATAGGGGAGCTTCTCCGGCATGGGGTTGATCACCAGGTCGGCCGCGTCGCGGTAGTCGCTGTACCAGGAGTAGAACGAGGTCGTGCCCGAGCTGGCCGTCATGTTGGTGCGGACGGTCTCGACAATCTCCTCCGGCACCTGGCCGAGCTCGGTGATGCCGCCCTCCGGCACGTTGTACACGTCGGTGCACTTGATGATGTGGATACCGTAGTCGCTCTCGACCAGGTCGCTCACCTGATCCTTCTCCAGGCCTTCGAGGGCGTTCTGGTAGCCGGTCACGAAAGACGCGGTGGCATCCCAGCCCACGTCACCGCCCTGGGCGGCGCTGCCGGTGTCGGCGGAGTACTGCTCGGCCGCCGCGGCGAAGTCCAGCTCACCGGAGTTGATGCGCTCGAGCACCTGCTCGGCCGTGTCGCGATCCTCGCTGTTGAAGAGGATGTGGCTCGAGCGCTTGGTGCCGTCAAGCAGCGACGCGCTGTCCTGCAGGTAGGCGAGCAGCTCCTCGTCGGACGAGCCGGTGCCTTCCTCGCTGGTGAGGGCCTCCTGAATCTTCTGCTGCAGAAGGTTGGTGCGGATGACCTCGTCGATGTACTCTTCCTCGGTCATGCCGCTCTGCTCGAGGGCTTCCTTCCACTTGTCCTCGCTCTCGAACATGGCCTTGGCCTGGGAGAGCTGGTCGTCGATCTCGGACTGCTCGATCTTGATGCCCTTCTCCTCGGCCGCCTGGTCGAGCAGGAGCTTGTCGGCGTAGAAGTTGATGACCTCCTCGCGGACGGACTCGGGCGTGTAGCCGTTGGAGACCATCCACTGGCCCCAGGCATCGTCGTCGGTGAGGTCGGCGGACTCGCGGAACTCGGCGACGTACTCCGTGATGGCCTTCTCGCCGATGGGCTTGCCGTTCAGGGTGGCGGCAGTGCCCTGGGAGGTATCGGAGATACCGTTGCCGCCGGCAGCGCAGCCGGCCATGGTGGCAACGAGCGCCGCGCTCACCGCCACGGCGCCGAAGCGCTTGAGATTCGAAAGTGTAAGCATCGTGTGGGTAGCCTTCCTGTTGCGTTACGAAAACTGCCCCATTTTAGTCACTCGAACCTGAAAATAGGCTGAAAGAACCCCGAAACCGCCCCCGAAGCGCCAACTCTCCACATGACGAGACGACGAAAACGCGGCCTTTCAGCGTCCCCTTCCTCCCCTCAGGTGCCCTTCGCTTCACTTCATCACTTGAGTCTCACTGAAATTCAAGTGATATGTCAGTGAGACTCAAGTGAGCGCAAGGGTCGGGGATTTTTCCGGAGACAGACTCCTGGCGTTCTTGATAGCCAGCGGGAAGATTTGGGGCGAAGGCGCGCGCCGGATGTCACGCTGCGGTCCTCGGGCCACCCGGCGGCGGAACACGGAGGCGCGAGAACGCAGCGCAACCTCGATATATTACAGCTTGGCAACAAACCCTACAAGAGAGGCCGCGGCACTCACCGCCCCCCTTCCTTCTACTCAAAAGAAAAATCCTGCTTGTGAGCTCGCAAGGCGTCCGCTATACTACGTATTTGCTGCATCGGCGATTATCGCCGGTCGGCCTGTAAGCAGCGGAGAGGTGTCCGAGCTGGCCGAAGGAGCACGATTGGAAATCGTGTATGCGCCAAAAGCGTATCCGGGGTTCGAATCCCCGCCTCTCCGCCACTAAGAGTTAACAGCCCCCTTCCCCGTTTCACGTGAAACACTCCGGGAAGGAATGCGGCTCGGGAAGACGCAGCGCAAACCACCGCCCGCCTTCCGTCATAGGGAGCGTCCTCGGACGCCCGCCCCAAGCGGAGGGGTGGCAGAGTGGTTGAATGCGGCGGTCTCGAAAACCGTTTCACCGGTAACCCCGGTGACGAGGGTTCGAATCCCTCCTCCTCCGCCAGAAACAGCGAAGCGCCCCGCCATCCGCGGGGCGTTTTTTGTTGCGCGACGCAGTACGATGCCCGCGCGCATCGGATGATACGACGCACCAGAACGCATCACGCGGCACTGCAGCGAGCTCCACCCTTTCGCAACGTGTCACGTTGTTGAAGCCTCCCCGCAGAACCGTGGCGCGCTCTGATTATTCGCGGCGTGACGTGTTGCGCTCCGACGATTCGCGGCGTGGCGTGTTGCGCTCCGACGATTCGCGG
>ERZ777306.3586-NODE-3586-length-15976-cov-4.896991_pt1 | contig 15976 bp, 22 predicted proteins | sample MGYA00374966_ERZ777306 | MGnify/ENA primary metagenome ERZ777306 (study PRJEB29329, sample SAMN06343882) | mouse gut metagenome | isolation source: Mouse cecum | place: Austria: Vienna | collected 2014-11-15 ...
AAAATGAAAGTAAACACTTTCTTTTTTTGTGTCTACTTTCATTTTACAACTTCAAGAATGGAAAAATACCATTCTTCTTTTTTTATGGAAAGATAGGCTTGTTTTTTTTTAGAAGCATTGATATAATCAAAACACGGAAAAACAAATGAAAGAAAAAAGGAGTAAAATATGACATTTGCAGCCTGTATGTTCCTGTTAATTTTCATACTAATCTATTCCTATACCAAAATAGAAAAAAAAGAAAAACTATGCAAAGACCAATATGAGAATTTGCAAATGTGTTTTATCGACCGTTATGACCCGGTTGAAAAATTAACGAATTATGTGGCACAATCAGCGACGTACTACCAAAAGCCAATTACCAACGATTTTAAGCAATTAAGAATTGCGAAAAGAGTTCGCTATTATGAGATTGAGCCGATTGAAAGATATGTTACACAATCCATTTTAGAGGCAATCGAAATTGCAGGAATGGAAGAAAAAGTGGAAAAAGGCATGGATTATCAAATTATTTTGCAAGATATCCAATTAACAGAAAAAAGAATTTATTTTGCAATGACGGAATGTAACCGTGCGAGGGAAGAATATAATGAGCAACTACATAACTTTCCAATTATTCTTTTTGCCAAATTTTATGGCTATCATGATAAACCAATGATTAATATTCCGCTTGCCTATTATAGTGAAAGAGGACCAGTTGATATTAACCATAGCATTCATACACATATCGAAAAACCAAAACTAGAAGAACAAATGGGAAAAAAGAAAAGAGGAAGACCAAAAAAAGAACAGTAAAGAAAAACTTTACTGTTTTTTTATTTTTGGTTTTGCAAGTAGGGAAGCGATATAGCCAAAGAAGACAGCGGCTGCAATTCCACCAGCTGAGTTCTTTACACCACCAATGAAAGCACCCAGTAGCCCTTGATTTTGTGCACCTTCAATCGCACCTTTGGCAAGATTAGCACCAAACCCAGTTAAAGGAACCGTTGCACCACAGCCTGCAAAATCAATTAAATATTGGTAAATCCCAAGCCCACCTAAAATGGCACCAAGTGTTACAAAAGCAACTAAAATACGAGCAGAAGTTAGTTTCGTTTTATCAATTAAAATTTGACCAACCACACAAATTAGTCCACCCACAATAAAACAACGAAGTAGTAGCATATAATCAATGGATTGTAGAAATTCCATGCTAAAATCCTCCTTTTTACAGAATTTCAACTGAAACTGCGTGAGCAATTCCTGGAATGGATTCACTTTGTTGCGAACTTGTTGCATTCATTAGAGCACCAGTTCCAATCAAAAGAACACGTTTCCATTCGTGGCTCATGAGTTTTGGATAAATATACGAAGAAAAGACTGTTGCAATACAAGCACAACCACTACCACCAGAGTGAGTATCTTGTGCTGCTTTATCGAACATCAAAACACCACAATCTTCGTGAACGGAACGAATTTGGTAGCCTTTAGTTTCGGTTAAGTCATGTAAAATATCTTTTCCTACATAGCCTAAATCCCCTGTAAAGATAGCATCATAATCACTCGGCTTACGTCCGGTATCTTGGAAATGTGAAACCAAAGTGTCAAAAGCAGCAGGAGCCATGGCAGCCCCCATGTTATTTGCATCTTTGATGGACATATCTACAATTTTTCCGGGTGTCGCATAAGTCACAAAAGGCCCATTTCCGAGAACGAGCTAAAACAGCAGCCCCAGAACCAGTAACGGTCCATTGAGCGGATTGTGGTCTTTGGTTTCCTAATTCCAAAGGAAAACGGAATTGTTTTTCAGCACTGCAAAAATGGCTTGAAGTAGCACAAATAGCATGCTGCCCTGCATTACCTTCGAGGAGAATACTAGCTAAAATCATGCCCTCGATAAAAGTAGAGCAAGCACCAAAAATACCAAAATAGGGAATACCGCATATCTCTTAATCCAAAACTAGAGGAGATACATTGATTGAGTAAATCGCCAGCAAAAAGATAATCCATATCCGAGGAAGCCAGATTAGTTTTATTTAGAACCATATTAACCGTTTCACGAATAATCTTACTTTCTGCTTTTTCCCAAGTCTTTTCGCCCCAGAACTCATCATCTAAGCATTTATCAAAATAACGGGCAAGAGGACCTTGTCCTTCTTTTGGACCAACAATTGAAGCAGTTTCTACAATTGTTGGAGGGGTATCAAACCCAATAGTTTGTTTTCCGAAGTTTTTGCATTTTTTCTCCTCCTTATATAAATAAACAAGTAATGATACCAATGATAACCGAAGCAGAAATCCCAAAAACAAGTACAGGACCTGCTACGGTAAACATTTTTCCACCAACTCCCATCACATAACCTTCCGATTTATATTCCATTGCTGGTGAAACAATGGAATTGGCAAAACCAGTAATTGGAACAAGAGAACCAGCACCAGCAAATTTCCCAATTTTATTGAAAATATTAAGTCCAGTTAAAATAGCGGAAATGCCAATTAACACAATGGAAACAACGGTATTTGCTGATGTTTTATCCATTCCTTGATATTTGCAAAATTCAGCAATAATTTGTCCAACTGAGCAGATGAGACCACCTACCCAAAAGGCATTCAAGCAATTCTTCACAATCGGAGAATTGGGAGATTTTTGGTCCACATACTCTTGATAAGTTTGAGGCGTTTCTAACGGATTTGAATTAGCCATAATTGTTACCTCCTAATTTCGGTCGCGTTCGACAATGAAGGATAAATCTAAGTCCACATAATATTGGACTAATTTATCTTGATCGATTTTCGCTCTTTGTTCAATAATTTTGACATTGGATAAATACGATAATGTCTTTGCAGCTTCTGCCACAGCTGTTACAATGGCATCTTTCCAAGAAACATTGGAAACGCCAGTAATGCGTAAGTGTTTTTCCATAAAATGAAAGCCTCCTTCAAGTTAATTTAGGATTAGCGTTTCCAAAATGAGTGAAAATATACAAAAAGTGGAGGAACATTTGCGAAATAATGGAAATTATGCTAAAATAAAACGGTAGAAAAGAGGAGAAAAGATGGAAGCGTTCAAATCTGGATTTGTTTCTGTCATTGGAAGAACCAATGTAGGAAAATCAAGTTTAATCAATGAATTAGTAGGCGAAAAAGTAGCAGCTGTTGCCAATAAAGTACAAACTACAAGAACTGCAATTCGAGGGATTGTGAACCGCCCAAATGCACAAATTGTTTTTGTGGATACACCAGGAATTCACAAACCGAAAACTAAATTAAGTGATACAATGGTAGAAACAGCATTTGGAACTATTGGAGAAGTAGACCTTGTGGTATTTGTGGTAGAAGCGGACTCCAAAGAAATTGGAAAAGGGGATAGCAAAATCTTGGAAAAAATCCAAGAAGCCAAAAAGAAAACGATTTTGGTTGTCAATAAAATTGACTTAGTATCCAAAGAAGAACTAGCCAAAGTCCTTGTCTTGTATGCAGATGCTTATTCTTTTACAGCAGTTGTACCAGTGTCCACCACGAAGAAAAAAGGATTGACAGAACTTTTAGAAGAAATTGAGCAAAATTTGAAACCTGGACCAGCCTTTTATGATACCGAAGAATACACAGACCAAACACTTCGCCAATTAGCCGAAGAAATGGTTCGTGAAAAGGCATTAAAACTCTTGCAAGATGAAGTACCACATGGTATTTTAGTAGAAGTACAAAATATGAAAAGTCGAAAGACGAAGGATAAAGAGTTTATCTATGATGTGGACGTTTGTATCTATTGTGAGCGAGAGTCCCATAAAGGCATTATCATTGGCAAAAATGGACAAATGCTCAAACGCATTGGAACCTACGCACGAGAAGACTTAGAAAAAATGATTGGCTGCAAAATCAATCTCAAATTATGGGTCAAAGTAAACAGCGATTGGATGAACAATGAAAGTCTAGTCAAAAAGTTTAAGTTACAATAAAAAAGAAAAATACATTTCGCATAAAACCAGTCAAAAAGAACACAATAAACATAACTTAAGAAAAAGGATGTGTTATTATGTTAAAGAAAATGGCATGGAATGTGTTTCGAAAAACAGGTAGTATTGATGTGTTTTTAGAAATAAAAGCATTAGAACAACTAGAAAAAGAGAAAGAAAATTTAGCACTTGAAGTAGCAGACGAAATTAGTATTTTAGACGATAATAAGGTAGGAAAAGATGGGACTAATCAAGACGAAGGGAATGGTAATTGCAGAAAATAGTATGGGGGATTTTGATAAAATGCTCACCATATTAACGCCGAGTGGAAAAATTGGATGTGCTGCCAAAAATGCAAAAAAGCCCAAAAGCACGCTTATGGCAGCCTCGCAGTTTTTATGCTTTGGCGATTATATGATTTACAAAAGTGCAGGCTCTTATCATATCAATTCAGCAGAAACCATTGAAGTCTTTTACAATCTTCGTATCGACCTAGAAAAATTAGATTATGCTGTGTTTATCAGCAAAATCGTAGGTGATGTAACCGACGAAAACCAAAATACATATCGTATCTTACAATTACTTCTAAATACCATGTATATGATTAGCGAAACGGACAAAAATTTAGACTTGGTGTTAGCCATTTTTGAACTGCGCTTATTGTGTTTGCTTGGCTTTACACCACAAATTAAAACTTGTAGTAATTGTAAAAAAGAGGAGAAAATCACACACTTTAGTTTGAAGGAAAATGGATTTTTATGTGAGGCTTGTAGTAAGCAAGACCCAGCTAGTATCCGAATTTCAGAGGCAACCGCACAAGCCATCCGATACATTGTACTAGCACCAGCCAAAAAGATTTTTTCCTTTGATTTAGTGCCAGAAAGCCAGAAAGAATTGGAACTTGTCTGCAAGTTATATTTGAATGAAAAATTAGAAAAAGAATATCGCCTTGAAAAAATGGGAGATAAAATTATTGTACCAAAAGAAAAAATAACCAAGTCAGAAGAAGAAAAGAAATAAAAGGAGAAAACAAATGCGAATTATTATTGGATTAGGAAATCCAGAACCAGAATATAGCAAAACTAGGCACAATATGGGATTTGATACCATCAATTTAGTTGCACAAAAAAACGGGATTGAATTAACCAGAAGCAAGTGTCAATCCATTTTTGGAACAGGCATGATACAACGGAGAAAGAGTCGTTTTAGTTAAACCACAAACTTTTATGAATTTAAGCGGGGAGTCCATTCGACAATGGCTCGCCTTCTATAAGTTAACACCAGCAGATATCATCCTTGTTTATGACGATATGGATATTGAAAAAGGAACCATTAAAGTACGAAAAACAGGAGGACCAGGTAGCCATAATGGTATGAAATCGGTGGTACACGAACTTGCTTGCACAGATTTTGCACGTATTCGTGTCGGAATTGGAAAAAAAGAAGAACAAGATGGCATCGATTTTGTCATTGGACCACTTTCCGAAGAAGAATATACAAGCCTAAAACCAGGAATTGAAAAGGCAGCAGAAGCAGTAGAAGCCATATTAGAACTTGGGATCGATCATGCAATGAACCAATATAATTAGGAGAAAAGGATGTTAGAAATATTAGTACAGACCAAAACGAAAGAAGAAAAAGAACTAGCCGTTATGGAAGATGGCGTGCTAACCGAAAGATATATTGAAAATGAGAAACAAAAAAGATTAGAAGGAAATATCTATATTGGAAAAGTAGAAAATGTCCTAAAAGGAATACAAGCAGCATTTGTAAACCTAGGAGAAGACAAAAATGCTTACATCCATGTCAAAGATATGATACCAAGCCCAGATAATGTGCATGGTACCAAAGAGGTCAAAATGACGAGCCTAGATATTCGTCAATTTGTCCACGAAGGAGAATACATATTAGTTCAAGTAAAAAGAGATGCAACGAACTTAAAGGGAGCCAGAGTATCTACTCATATTTCCTTGCCAGGACGCTTTTGTGTATATTTGCCAAATGCAGATTTTATTACGGTTTCACAGAAAATTACGAAGGAAGAAGAGAAGAACCGCTTAAAAGAGATAGCCAAAAAATATTTGCCAGAACATACTGGCGTTATTTTGCGTACTTCAGTGGAGGGAAAATCCGAAGAAGTGATTAAGCAAGACTTAATGGAAATGCAAGCACAATGGGAAACCATCCAGAAAAAGGCACAAAAGGCTCTTGCACAAGAGCAAAAACAAACCCAATTATTATATCAAGTAGAAGGTATGACACATCGTTTAATTCGAGATTTAATGGATGTGGGGCTAGAACGAATTCGTACAAATGACGAGAAAATAGCAAAAAGTTTGCAAGAAAAATTAGCCAAAACAGCACCACAGATTGAGATTGAAACAACAAAGGATATCGAAGCACTGTATCGTTATGAAAAACAAGTGGAAAAAGTAAGCAATCGTAAAATTTGGCTTGCTTGTGGTGGCTTTATCACGATTGATAAAACAGAAGCATTAACTGCGATTGACGTAAATTCTGGTAAATTTACTGGTAAGCAATCCTTGGCAGAAACCATTTTGAAAGTAAATGAAGAAGCCACGGTTGAAATTACAAAACAACTACGAGCACGAGATATTGGCGGAATTATTATCATTGACTATATCGATATGGAACGAAAGCAAGATAAAGAAAAAATCTTATCGCTGTTTGCACAAGAAATGAAAAAAGACCGTTCCAAAATTCAAATTGTAGGATTTACGCCATTAGATTTATTGGAAGTAACCAGAAAGCATATGTGTAGTAATTTAGAAAACAAAGAGGAAGAAAAACATGAGAATAAGATTTAAGGCTTGGGCAAGACCAGAGTTAGAAGCAAGCCCCTTTTATTTAGAAGAAGCAGAAGAACAAAAAGGAAAATGGAGAGAATTATTTCCAAAAGACCAACCACTCTATTTAGAACTAGGCTGTGGCAAAGGGGCATTTATTTCTCAAATGGCACTGAACCACCCAGAAATTAACTTTTTAGCAGTAGACTTAGTAGATGCGATGCTAGGAATTGCCAAACGAAAAATAGAGGAGCTATATAGAGCAGAAGGACGAGAAGTCGACAATATCTATCTAACCCGTTATGACATCGAACGCATTTTGAATATTCTAAGCAAGGAAGATAAAATTGAACGAATTTACATCAATTTTTGTAATCCATGGCCTCGTGGAAAGCACCACAAAAAGCGTTTAACCCATACCAGACAATTACAAAAATATCGTGAGTTTTTAGTTGATGGTGGCGCAATCTATTTCAAAACAGATGACGACAGCCTATTTACAGATAGCCTAAAATATTTGGAAGAAGCGGGCTATCAAATTGAAAAAATGACAAAAGATTTAGCCAAAGAAAAAGACTTTTGGAAAAATGTGGTAACCGAGCACGAAACCATGTTTTCAGAGCAAGGCATTTGTATCAAGGCACTGATCGCAAGAAAAATACAAAGGAAGGAAGAAACCAATGAATGAAAATATGAAAAAAGCATTAGAAGCGGCACAAAAAGGCAGCCACAACCACGAAGGAGGACCATTTGGAGCAGTTATTGTAGATAAAACAGGAAAAATCATTGCACAAGCCAATAACCAAGTGCTAAAAAACAATGACCCAACTGCTCATGCTGAAATTATGGCAATTCGAGAGGCTTGTCAAAAACTAGGCACACACGATTTGACAGGATATAGTATTTACACTTCTTGTGAGCCATGTCCGATGTGTTTATCTGCCATCATTTGGTCGAATATAACAACCGTGTATTATGCTTGTACCAGAGCAGATGCAGCCAAAATTGGTTTTCGAGATGACCAAATTTATTGCTATTTAGCAGGAGAGCAAAAAGATTTACTTTCTCTAATTACAATGGACCGAGAAGAATGTTTGAAAGTCTTTGAACAATATGAGAAAGAAAATGGAACGATTTATTAGAAAAATAAACAAGAAAGCCTAGAAAATGGGCTTTCTTGTTTGTTATTTCGGCAAAGCGACAAAAGATTGAAATTTTTGTGGATTTATGGTAAAATAGAGAAGTAAGAAATTTGGAAAAGAAAAGCGAGAAAAAGAATATAGGAGCAAAAGAATGGATGAAGTTCAAAAAGTATATATCGGTAGTTCATCAAACAAGGGAATTGCTTGGTATAACTTCCAAAACGGTGAACTAAGTCAGGGCAGATGGACAAAAGACGAAAGAAAATGTACCTACCTTACCAAATGGGGAAACCATCTTTATACGGTTGTAGAAATCGATGGAGATGACCAACAAGAAGGAGGATATGTCGTTTCTTATACAATCGAAAAAGACGAATTAAAAAAGAGTATGACGGAGCCATCTTGCGGAAAAGGACCATGCCATATTACATTTTATCCAGAAAAGCATTTGCTTTGCATGAGTCATTATACTGATGGCACTTTTTGTGTGAGAAAACAAGACGGCAAGGTAGTATTTTGCAAAACCCAAGGACAAGGCTCACATTTACATTGCTCTTGTGTTCTAGGCGAATATGTTATGGTAGCAGATGTCGGAAAAGACCAATTACTTGCCTACCATATGCAAGAAAATGAAATGACACTAGTAGCTTGTTATCAAATGAAACAAGGCAGTGGTCCACGCCACTTAATCTGTGAACAAGAGAAAATTTATGTCATAACCGAAAACAGTTGTGAGTTTTACGAATTTGCTTTTTGTGAGCAAACTTTTACCATGAAAAATTGTATTCCACTGTTGGCAGGCGAAAAAGATAGCACAGGCTGTGCCATTCGTATGAGTGCCAACCAACAAAATATTTATATAACCATTCGAGGGAAGAACACCATATGTGTACTTCAAAAAGAACAAGAAAAATGGAAAAAAATTCAAGAGATTTCTTCAGAAGGAGAGTTGCCATGGGATATCCAAATGGACAAAACAGGACAATATGCACTAGTAGCAAACACAGGCTCTAACCAGATTAGTATTTTTTCAAGAGAGCAGGAAAATGGAACCTTAACCTACATCCGGAAAACAGGAGGTAGACAGTCCAACCTGTATTGTATTTTAAGAGAGGAGTAGCAGTATGAAAAAGGTATTGTTTGTAGTGCATACACTACAAATGGGCGGTGCTGAAAAAGTATTGTTAAATCTATTAAAAAATTTGAACAAAGAAAAATATGATATCACGGTTTTAGCGATTGTAAATGATGGGATTTACATTGATGAATTAAAGAAAATTGAAAAAGTAAAATATCGTTATGTTTTCCCAGCATATTTTCAAAAAAGTAGAACAGATAAAGAAGCAAAATATCATAAATTGTCGAATAAAGTAATGAATTATATTTGGCGTTCTTATCTTCGTAAGATAAAGTATCAGCCAAAAAAGATTTATCAAAAAGGTGTTGGTGATGACCAATTTGATATTGAAATTGCCTTTTTAGAAGGAAAAGTAGCAAAAGTTGTGGCAAATTCAACCAATCCAAACTCCAAAAAAATTGGTTGGATTCATACAGATATTCACAACACATCTGGCTATTCCATCTTCAAAAATGCAAAAGAAGAAAAGGAAGTTTATAAAATGTTTGACCAGATTGTTTGTGTTTCCAATGATGTGAAAGAGCAATTTTGCAAAAAGACAGGAATTACAGATAACATTTTTGTTCAAGTCAATCCGATTGATTCCAAAGATATCTTAGAAAAAGCAAAAGAACCACTAGCCAAAGAATACCAAACAGATAACATGGTTGTAGTAGCAGTCGGAAGATTAGTCAAAGAAAAAGGTTTTGACCGTTTGCTAGAAGCCCATAAACATTTGCTAGATAAAGGTTTACGACATGAGGTTTGGATTGTTGGAGAAGGACGAGAACGAGATGGGCTAGAAGAACAGATTGAGCAAAACCATTTGGAAAAAACGGTTAAATTAGTAGGCTATTCAAGCAACCCGTATCAATACATTAACCGAGCAGACATCTTCATTTGTTCTTCTCGTATTGAAGGCTTGAGTTCTGTTGTACTCGAAGCCACCATTTTGCAAAAGCCAATCATTTCAACCAAGTGTGCAGGTGCAAAAGACATCTTAGGAGAGCCAAACGAAGCCGCTATCTTAGTTGAAAACTCAACCGAAGGAATTGAATTCGGATTAGAAGAATTGCTTTCAAGCGAAAAAGTAAGACAAGCATATCATGAGAAAATCCAAAAACGAGGACAACTATTTGAAATTGAACATGCTATTAAACAAATTGAAACCATCATTGACAGCAAAAAAACAAAATAAAGAAAGATAGGAGAAGGAAATGAAAGTAGGTGCAAACTTTTTAACGGAAAAAGTAGAGGGAAAAATCCAAGCAAAATACAATACAATCTACCAAACTTTAATCCAGTATGGATACTTAGATACCTTGAAATATCCGGGAAAGTTTTGCGATACTGCATCGCTTCTTCTTTTTTTAGACTTTGCCAGTCAAACACATTGTGGTGTGGACATTCATGGTTTGCCAGGTATGCTTCCTGCAACCCATGATAGACGACTCATCCGCAATGTGGGATGGGATGACCTGCCCACGCAGTTATGGGATAATCCAGGCTTTACAAGGATTAGTACCCATATTGGTTTAGATAATGTAAATCCTGTGTCGGACTATACTGAGGAAGAATTTGAGCAGAACTTGCAAGAAAATATACGAGAAATGAAGGAGCACTTGCAAGAAAAAACAAAACGAGAGATTTTGTTTGGAGGAGAAAACCAACCAGGCGGATATGGCATCGATTTGCTAACGTTAACACCAGAATTTATCAGTGAAATTTGGGCAAAGATGGATTTTGGCGTTTTGGATATCTCGCACGCTAAAAATGCAGCCAAAGACCTTGGAATTACGTATCCAGAATATTTAGCAAGATTAACCAACCGTGAACGTGTAAAAATCTTACACATATCTGGAAATGTAGACCAAACAGGAAATGATACAGACAAACCAGACAAGCATATTTTAACCGATGTTTCCGAATTAGCAGATATTCAAAAAACAATCGAAACATTTCCACAATTAGATTTAGTGCTTACGGAATATGTGTATTCGTCGAAATATGCTTGTGAAAAAGAGATTGTAATTGAAATTGTAACACTTGCCACCTTGGTTAAGACAGGAGATATGGAAAAAGGAAAAGGAGTTTTAACAATGTTAGAACAAGAACTTGCCGAAGATGCAAGCAATTTAATTGTTGTATTAGAAAAGATAAAAGAATAGAAGAAAAGGAAGTGGGGGATATGAGAGATAATGTTATCTTAATTACAGGAGGAAATGGAGGCATTGGGAAGAGTGTCGTAGATAGATTTCTCCGCAAAGGTAACCGTGTCATTGTATTAGATTTACAAGATGTAACAGCAGAATATGGACAACCAGAAAATTTAGAATATATTAAAACAGATGTAACAGAACCAGAGCAATTACAAAAAGCATATCAAAAAATCAAGAAAAAATATGGCTATGTTGACCATGTGATTAGTATGGCAGGGGTTAATATGCAAAGTGAAATTGGAGGAATGGATACCATTTTACTAGAAGATATTGACCGTTCCATCAAATTAAATTTGAATGCCCATTTGTATTTAGTAAAAATTATGTTAGAATTATTAGAAAAGAGTGAAGAAAAAAGAAAAACCATTACACTTATTTCATCCATCAATGCAATATCCAGTTATGGCTTGCCAGCATATAGTGCAGCAAAAGCAGGAATTTATGGATTTATGCGAGCAGTTGTCAAAGAAATGGGAGAAAAAGAAATTCGTATTAACACCATTTCATTAGGAACGGTGCCACACGAAGACGAAGAAACAGAGAATAACGAATATTTTGATTACCATCGCAAAAATCTAGCCATGAAAGAATTTGTGCAACCAAAAGATGTTGCTGACACCATTTATTCTTTGGTATATCATATGAAAAGCATCACTGGTCAAAATATTATATTAGATATGGGACAAAGTATTATAAAATAAAGGAGGACACTGTTTTGGAAGAAAAACTAATTTCCGTCATCATTCCAACCTATAACGCAGAAAAAACAATCGAAAGAGCCATTTGCTCAGTAGAAGACCCAGCGGTAGAAATTGTGGTTGTATTAGACGGGGAACAACCAGAAACAGAGCGAATTTGTAGAGGATTAGCACAAAACGACGCAAGAATTCAAATTTTAACCCAAGAAAACCAAGGCTGTTTTGTAGCAAGAAGAAATGGAATGCTTGCTGCCAAGGGAAAATATATTATGAATCTGGACTCAGATGACGCATATATGCCACATACCATTGAGCATGTGAAAGCGTTAATTGCAAAATATGATGAGCCAGATTTAATTCGCTTTCGTTACCAAAAAGAGCCAGAAGGTTATGACCAATATCATTATTTCGCAGACGGAAAAGAGGAGCATTATCTAACCAAAGTAGATTTCCGCACACAAATTTATCCGATGGTATTAAATGGATACCAATTAAATGCAATGTGGACGAACTGTATCAAAAAGGAATATTTAGAAAAGATTAAACTAGAGGATATTGGAGTTCGTGGTTATGGCGAAGATTTAATTGTAAATTTAGAAATTTTTTCAGATATTCAAAATGCTGTATTTTCAGAGAGAATTTGCTACCGCTATATCACCAATCTAGATAGTGCTACAAAATCGAGGGATATTAGTAAATTACTCAAAAACCTAGAGGAATGTATTACCATCTACACTTCGCTATATAACTACTTAGAAAGATGGGAGTTAGATACGAAAGAATATCAAAAGATTATTCGCTATCGTATTCAAAAAGAAACAGGAAGCCTCATTCGTTTAATTCAAAAAGAAGTAGACAAATTGCAAAAATAAAGAGAAAAAAGATTTCACGAACAAAAGTGAGATCTTTTATTGGTTTCAAACGGATAATTCTTGCACAAAAAAAGGAACTATGATAGACTAGCAGTAGATTTGTGGAGGGAAAAACATGAAAGCAGAACGAAATAAAACGATTGAAATGACAGTAAAAGAAGGAAAAGAATATCTAGCAAAATGTATTCACGTAAGCCAGAAAAAAGAACTCGCAGACATATTAGACAAAACCATTATTGGCGATACTTTTTCTGTTCTTCCACTATTACCAACTAAATTTGTAGACCTGCTCATTGTGGATCCACCATATAACCTTGACAAAGATTTTCACGGAAAGAAATTCAAAAAAACAACGGACGAATTGTATGAAGAATATACCGAAAAATGGATTAACCAAGTAATTCCACTCCTAAAAGATACTGCCACCATTTATGTTTGCTGTGATTGGCAATCCAGTTCGGTAATTTATCGTGTACTAAAAAAATATTTCCATATCCAAAACCGTATCACTTGGCAAAGAGAAAAAGGACGAGGAGCCCTTAGCAACTGGAAAAATGGAATGGAAGATATTTGGTTTGCAACAATGGCAAAAGAATATACCTTTCATGTAGAAGATGTGAAAATACGCAGAAAGGTAATTGCACCATATAAAGTAGATGGAAAGCCAAAAGACTGGGAAGAAACCGAAGAAGGGAATTTCCGTAACACCTATCCGTCTAACTTTTGGGACGATATTTCCATTCCATATTGGTCAATGCCAGAAAATACCGCACATCCAACACAAAAACCGGAAAAGTTATTAGCCAAGTTAATTTTAGCAAGTTCCAATCCAGGAGAAGTTGTTTTTGACCCATTCCTAGGCTCTGGATCAACTTCGGTAACGGCTAAAAAATTAAACAGGCATTATGTAGGAATTGAGCAAAATGAGCAATACTGTGTTTGGGCAGAAAAACGCCTTGAAATGGCAGAAATAGACAAAGAAATACAAGGCTATACCGATGGGGTTTTCTGGGAAAGAAATACCAATGCTTTGCAAAAGAAAAAGAAAAAATAGAGGAAAATAAAAGGAAGAAAACAGATGTACAATCAAGAAGAAATTGAAAGATTTGTAAAATTAGTTGAAGCAAATAAAGGAATTGGAGATAAAGAAAAATTAGCAGATATTATTCAAAAAGAGTTCCATTTGGAAAAGAAACGTTCTGTGTATACGAATGAATTTTTTTCTGTGCGTTTCAGTGAGTTCAAAGAAGAAAATGGAAAAAATGGGAGAATAAGTAATACTGTTTTAGGACTTTCTACATTACTAAAATATGATGATAAACCATTTTTTGTATGTGCCATTTCCTTACATACAAATTATTTATGGATTACGAATACAACATTTTTATATAAAATTACGCATTCTTCGCAAAAACTTACTATAAATAAGATAAGAGGCAGTTTCTTAGGTTCAGATATCATAATGCAATATGAGGGAATTGAGAACAGACCAGAGAATTTTGAAAAACTATTTGCAATTCACGAAATAATGCCAGTTGAGGATAATATAGAAAGGCTAGTAGAAAATACGAGTCAGATTGAAGGCGGGGGTAGCCAATTAGATATAACACCAGAAATAAGAGAAAAAATACTAAAATCAATTACAAGAACAAAGGAGTTCCTAAAATCTAAGGAATATGAAGATTTAATGCAAGACCTTAGCGGCCGTGTCAAGAAAGTTCAAGAAGTAATTTTTGACGCAGCACAGAAAAAGAATGTTAACAAACGAGGAAGAGTAATTGAATTCTTAATAACAGGAGAAGACTTGAAGCGTAAGGAACAAATAAAAAAAGCATTAGAGGATGACAAACCATTACCGGATATTACAACAGAGGATAATTTGGGAGATTACTCGAAAGTATATCCAAACTATTATGTAGAGACAGACATTAAAACGAAGTTATTATTTCGAAAAGGAAATCCTAAGGCATATAATGTAGACAAATTATTAGAGTTTTTAGCCACTGAAAAAGCAGTATATATGATTTTTATATTAGGTATAAAAGAAGATGGAACCATGACAATGAAATTATGCTCGATTTTAGATAAATGCTGTATCGAAAATACAGATATTATTACACAATGGTGTGGACGTAAATCTAGAGGAGTAGCACAATTTAGAGAAAAAGGGCTTATTCAAATGCTAGAAGGAAACAAAAGAACACAAATTGACGAAAAAATAGCACGAGAATTTTTAGAAAAGTTGATGGAAATACCACCAAAAAAATAAACACAACAAACAGACAAATGGATAAACGACAACCATTTGTCTGTTTTGTCATGCAAAAGCACAAATAATGGATAAAATATTGCAAAAATCCTATAGCGGAAAAAAGCAAGAAAAGTATTCAAATACAAAACTGAAAAGCACAACAGCCACAAGACACACAAAATGTGTACGAAATGTACGAAAAACAAGTATTATCAAGGCAAAGCACGAGAAGTAACAATAGTCGTACTAATCATTTTAGCAGGCATAACGCTCAATGCAGTCATAGGAGAAAACGGAATAATCTTACAAGCAAAAGAAACGAAGAACCTAGTAACGAACGAAACAACCTATGATAATGCTCAACTAGCACAATTGCAAAATGAGTTAAAAGACAATGGCTTGTATAGTGGAATAGGCATTATACCAGGAACCGATACAGGAGGAGGCTCTGAAGGTGGAGAAAACGGAACACACACCAACCAAGGAGGGCAAACCAACTCCGGTGGACAAGGTGGAGATAATAACTCCCAAGGTGGTACTATTATAAATCCAAATAAGAATAACCAAGCAGGAGGAGAAGTATCAGGAGAAAATGTGCAAGACCCAACCATCAAGGTACTTGATGGAGAACAAATAGCCTCGTCTTTTTATCGTAGTGATGTAACAGCACAAATCCTAACAGTAGATAAATCCCAAAAGATAAAATATGTTTTAACAACAACTGTACCAGAAATCAATGACGAACTTTATCCAAGTGGTTTGGTACGTGAAATAGATATTGAAAATGGTGGAACATTAACCTTTACAAAAAATGGAGAGTATACCCTAACAGCCTATGCTTATGATGTATATGGACAAAAATCTAACGCAGTCGTGATGTGGTTTAAGATTGAAAAAGGAACTACACCAGGAAATGGAGTAACGGTAAGTGTAGC
>ERZ777306.3592-NODE-3592-length-15960-cov-5.709148_pt1 | contig 15960 bp, 16 predicted proteins | sample MGYA00374966_ERZ777306 | MGnify/ENA primary metagenome ERZ777306 (study PRJEB29329, sample SAMN06343882) | mouse gut metagenome | isolation source: Mouse cecum | place: Austria: Vienna | collected 2014-11-15 ...
CTGTACGCCGGCGGCAAATACGGCGGCGACGGGGATAACTACGAGTATTCCCTGGGCCTCAACGGCCTGGGCTCCTGCGCCACCCAGTACGCCAGCGAATTTTTCGACGCGGTGATCTACCGGGACGGCTTCAAATACACGCTGCACTTTGAAAAGGGCGAGAACGTGGGGGGGCTGCAAAAGGAGCCCACCGACCGGGGGAAGAAAACCGGCTCCTCCTTCCGCTGGAAGCCGGATTTGGAGGTTTTCACCGACATCGACATCCCGGCGGACTACTACATGGACGTGATGAAGCGCCAGGCGGTGGTCAACGCGGGGATCACCTTCCGCTTCCGCAACCAGGTGGACGGCAAATTTGAGACCACCGATTTTCGGTACGACAACGGCATCGCGGACTACGTGGCGGAGCTGGCCGGAGAGGACGGGCTGACACAGCCGGTATTCTGGCAGACCGAGCGCCGGGGCCGGGACCGGGAGGACAAGCCGGAGTACAAGGTAAAGCTGTCGGTGTCCTTCTGCTTCTCCAACAAGCGGCAGCTGATCGAGCACTATCACAACTCCTCCTGGCTGGAGCACGGCGGCTCCCCGGAAAAGGCCATGAGGTCCGCCTTTGTCTCCGCCATCGACGCCCGGCTGAAGCAGGGGGGAAAATATCAGAAATCCGAGTCAAAAGTGACGTTTAACGACATTCAGGATGCTCTGGTTCTGGTGAGCAACAACTTCTCCACCCAGACCAGCTATGAGAACCAGACCAAAAAGGCCATCAACAACCGGTTTGTCCAGGAGGCGATGGCCGAGTTCCTCCGCAGCCAGCTGGAGGTCTATTTTATCGAAAATCCCTTCGACGCGGATAAGATCTGCGAGCAGGTTTTGATTAACAAGCGCAGCCGGGAGAGCGCGGAAAAGGCCCGGCTGAACATCAAGAAGAAGCTATCCGGCAGCGTGGACATCTCCAACCGGGTACAGAAGTTTGTGGACTGCCGGACCAAGGACGTGAGCCGCCGGGAGCTGTACATCGTGGAGGGCGACTCGGCTATGGGGGCGGTAAAGCTCAGCCGGGACGCGGAGTATCAGGGCATCATGCCGGTCCGGGGTAAGATTTTGAACTGCCTGAAAGCGGATTACGCCAAGATTTTCAAAAGCGAGATTATCACCGACCTGCTCAAAGTGCTGGGCTGCGGCGTGGAGGTCCAGGATAAGCACGTGAAGGACCTGAACGCCTTTGACCTGGAGTCTCTGCGCTGGAGCAAGGTGGTAATCTGCACCGACGCGGATGTGGACGGCTTTCAGATCCGCACGCTGATTTTGACCATGCTCTACCGGCTGACCCCCACCCTGATTCAGCAGGGGTATGTGTATATCGCGGAATCCCCCCTGTATGAGATCACCTGCAAGGAAAAGACCTGGTTCGCCTACTCCAACAAGGAGAAGGACGATATTGTGGAGGACCTGAAGGGCCGGAAGTATGAGGTGCAGCGCTCCAAGGGACTGGGCGAGAACGAGCCGGATATGATGTGGCTGACCACCATGAATCCGGAGACCCGCCGGCTGATTAAAGTGATGCCCGAGGACATCGAGCGCACCGCCCAGATGTTCGACCTGCTGCTGGGGGACGACCTGCCCGGCCGGAAGAGCCACATCGCCGGACATGGCCACGAATATTTGGAGCTGGCGGATATTTCATAAAGGACTGATTTACTTGGCAAAGAAAAAATCTCCCAACGAGAATAAAGCAAAGAACAGCAACCCCAACGTGATGGGCCTGCGGGCGGAGGTGCTGGAGCAGCCCATCACCCAGACCCTGGAAATCAACTATATGCCCTATGCCATGTCCGTCATTGTCTCCCGGGCCATCCCGGAGATCGACGGCTTCAAGCCCTCCCACCGGAAGCTGCTCTACACCATGTATCAGATGAAGCTGCTGGGGGGGACCCGGACCAAATCCGCCAACATCGTGGGCCAGACCATGAAGCTAAACCCCCACGGGGACAGCGCCATTTATGACACCATGGTCCGCCTCTCCCGGGGGTACGGGGCTCTGCTGCACCCCTTCGTGGACTCCAAGGGCAACTTCGGCAAGGTCTATTCCCGCGATATGGCCTGGGCCGCCTCCCGGTACACCGAGGCCAAGCTGGACGCCATCTGCGGCGAGCTGTTCCGGGACATTGACCAGGACACCGTGGACTTTGTGGACAACTACGACGGCAAGCTCAAGGAGCCCACCCTTCTGCCCACCACCTTCCCCAACGTACTGGTATCCGCCAACCAGGGCATTGCCGTGGGTATGGCCAGCAACCTGTGCGGCTTCAATCTGGAGGAGGTGTGCGATACCACGATAGCCTTCCTCAAAAACCCGGAGCACGATATTCTCTCCACCCTGAAAGCCCCGGATCTCCCCACCGGCGGCCAGCTCCTGTATGACGGAGCGGTGCTGTCCGATATCTACCGGGCCGGCCGGGGCTCCTTCAAGGTCCGGGCCAAGTGGCGCTACCTCAAAAGCGAAAATTTGATTGAGGTCTATGAAATCCCCTACTCCACCACCTCTGAGGCCATTATGGACAAGGTGGCGGAGCTGATTAAAACCGGCAAAATCAAGGAAATCGCCGATATGCGGGACGAGACGGACCTGTCCGGCCTGAAGCTGACCATTGACTTGAAGCGGGGGACCGACCCGGACAAGCTGATGGCCAAGCTCTTCCGGGCCACCCCCCTCCAGGACAGTCAGTCCTGCAACTTCAACATCCTGATTTCCGGGATGCCCCGGGTGATGGGGGTGCGGGAAATTCTGGAGGAGTGGACCGCGTGGCGGATGGACTGCGTGCACCGGCGGGTCTACTACAGCATGAACAAAAAGAAGGAGAAGCTGCACCTGCTGCTGGGCCTGCGGCGGATTCTGCTGGACATCGACCGGGCCATTCAGATCATTCGGGAGACGGAGGAGGACGCGGAAGTGGTCCCCAACCTCATGATCGGCTTCGGCATCGACCAGATTCAGGCGGAGTACGTGGCGGACATCCGCCTGCGGAACATCAACAAGGAGTACATCTTAAAGCGCACCCAGGAGACGGATACCCTCCAGGAGGAAATTCGTGACCTGGAGGACACAGTGAACAGCGTCCAGCGGATCCGGAGCATTATCATAGCCGAGCTGCGGGATGTGAAGAAGAAATACGGCCAGCCCCGCCGGACGGAGATCGTCTACGACCACCAGACCGCCCCGGAGGCGGAGCCGGAGGACGAGACCCCCGACTACCCGGTCCACCTGTTTTTGTCCCAGGAGGGCTATTTGAAGAAAATTACCCCCCAGTCCCTGCGGATGGCCAGTGAGCAGAAATACAAGGAGGGGGACGGCCCCTGGCTGTACTGGGAGGGGAGCAGCCGGGACGAGCTTCTGGTGTTCACCGACAAGCAGCAGTGCTATAAAACCCGCCTGAGCGAGTTTGACGACAGCAAGGCCAGTGTGCTGGGGGATTACCTGCCCACCAAGCTGTCCATGGACCAGGAGGAGCGGGTGGTGTGGGCCTGCGTACCCGGGGACTACTCCGGCAACCTGCTGTTCTTCTTTGAAAACGGCAAGGCAGCCCGGGTGGAGCTGTCCGCCTACCAGACCCAGACCCGGCGCAAAAAGCTCACCGGCGCCTATTCGGACAAATCCCCTCTTGTGTCCGCCCAGCTGCTGCGGGAGGAGCGGGAGCTGGCCCTGGTCTCCACGGAAAACCGCTGTTTGATTATCCAGACCGCCCAGCTCTCTCCCAAGGCCACCCGGACCACCCAGGGGGTGGCGGTGATGACCCTGAAGCCCAAGTACAAGCTGACCCGGGTCCAGCCCCTGGAGGAGTCCGGCGTGGTCCAGGTGGCCCGCTACCGGGCCAAGAACCTGCCGGCGGCGGGGGCCCTGCTCCGGGACGCGGATTTGGAGGAAAAACAGATTTCCATGTTAGAATAAACTGAGAGGTGTTTATGAAAAAAACGCTGGTTTCCTACTTTTGGATTACAATCGGCTGCATTGTTTACGCCATCGCCTTCGACTGGCTGTTTGTGCCCAACCAGATTGGTTTCGGGGGGATTACCGGTATCGGTCAGATTTTGAACTACTGCATTCCCTCCCTGCCCATCGGCGTGGTGGTAATTGTGCTGAATATCCCCCTGTTTCTGCTGGGGTGGAAATTTTTAGGGGCCCATCTGCTGGTCTCGTCTCTGTACGCCATGGCGGTGTCCTCCGTTTTGATGGACCTGTTTGCCGGGATGTTTTCCTTTCAGCCCATGGATGCGATGCTGGCCTCCATCTTCGGAGGCGTGCTGATCGGGGCGGCGCTGGGGGTAGTGTTTGCCCAGGGAGCCACCACCGGCGGCACGGACCTGGCCGCCCGGCTGTTAAAAATTCCCTTTGCGTGGCTGCCCACCGGAAAGCTGCTGATGCTTGTGGATATGACGGTACTGGTGGCCATTGTGGCCGCCTTCCGCAGCCTGGAGAGCGGCCTGTACGGCCTGGTTGCCCTGTATATCCAGGGCATGGTGATGGACATGGTTCTCTACGGCCTGGACCAGTCCAAGGTCGCCTATATCATCAGCCGCGCCCCAAGGGAGACCATTCGGGCCATCGACGACAAGCTGGACCGGGGGGTGACCATCCTCCACGGGGAGGGGGCCTTCTCCGGCCAGGACAAGCAGGTGCTGATGTGCGCCTTCCGGCAGAAGGAGATCGTGACCCTGAAGGCCCTGGTCTTTGAGCTGGACCCGGAGGCGTTTATTATCGTCTGCTCCACCCACGAGGTCACCGGAAACGGCTTCCGGGCGTACACCAAAAATGAAGTATAGAAAAGATCAGGAGGAAATTACTATGGCAAACATTGAACGGCTGCGCAAACATCTGGAGTCCCACGGCTTCCAGACCAGTTATTTCCCCACCAAGGAGGAAGCCGCCGCCTATCTGGACCGGGAGATCGACCGGAAAACCGTCGCCATCGGCGGGGCCGTCACCATTAAGGAGATGGACCTGTATCCCAGGCTGTGCGCCCATAACCAGGTGATCTGGCACTGGGAGGGGGGCGACCCCATGCAGGCCCTGGACACCGATGTCTACTTGACCTCCGCCAACGGCGTGGCCGAGACCGGGGAGATCATCAACATCGACGGCACCGGCAACCGGGCGGCCTCCACCCTATACGGACATAAAAAGGTCTATTTTGTCATCGGCGAGAACAAAATTGCCCCGGACTACGAAAAGGCCCTGTGGCGGGCCCGGAACATCGCCGCCCCTAAAAACGCCCAGCGGATTGGGGTCAAGACCCCCTGCGCCGTCAAGGGGGACAAGTGCTATGACTGCAGCAGCCCTCAGCGCATTTGCAACGCCCTGGTGGTGCTCTGGCGCAAGCCCAAGGCATTTGAGGCGGAAGTGGTCGTGGTCGGGGAAGCGCTGGGCTATTGATATGCGGGGAAGGCTGCTGGCATTGGGACTGTGCTGCTGTTTGCTGCTTACGGGCTGCTCCGCCCTGCTGCGCCGGGAGTACAGCGCCGTTACCCCCCACAGCGCCGTACCCACCGCCGAGGACGACTCCTCCACCCTCCGGGCGGAGAGCTATCAGGAGCTGGTCAACGCCCTGCTGTATCTGGTGACCCAGCGGGAAGACCAGGGGACCATCCGGCTGTTTGGAGACGGGGAGACGGTGGCGGCTGACCTGGCTGCCGCCCGGCAGGAGGTCATGCAGGAGGACCCCTTGGGGGCCTACAGCGTGAAGGACATTCAGTATGAATTGACGGCGGTGGTGTCCAGCTATGAGGCGGACCTCTACCTCACCTACCGGCGCACCCCGGAGCAGGTGGCCTCCATTGTCCCCGCCACGGGGGACAACGCCATCCGCCGGGAGCTGGGCCAGACCCTCCAGCGGTTTGGGGAGGAACTGGTGCTGCGCGCCAGCTATTTTGAGGGCGACGAGGCCCATATCCAGACCCTGGCCCGGGAGGCGTATTTCTCCGCCCCGGAGTACGCCCTGGGCCTGCCCAGCTTGACAGTGACCGTCTACCCCGAGACCGGACGGCAGCGCATTGTGGAAATTCTGCTGCGCTATCCCCTGGACGGAGCCCAGCTCCAGGAGCGGTATGGGGCCCTGGACCGGGTGCTGAGCCGGTGGGCAAACGACTATTGGAACTATCAGCCCCTGGACTTTGCCCAGGCCCTGGCCCAGCGGTGCAGCTACGACCCGGAGGGGGGCTCCACCCCCTACCATGTTCTGGTGGAGCGCCGGGCGGACAGCCAGGGGGCGGCTTTGGCTCTGCTGGCCCTGTGCGGACGGCTGGACCAGCGGGGGGAACTGGTGGAGGGGACTTTGGGCGAAAAGCAGGAGCCCCACTTCTGGACCGTGGTGGACACCGAAAACGGCCCCCGGCATCTGGACCCCTTCCCCGGAGGGGGCGGAAACCGCCCTGCGCACCGACTGGGAGATGGAGGAGCTGGGCTATGCCTGGGACCGGGAGAATACCCCTGTATGCGCCGGAGATTCCCTTGACATCCCATGAATTTTCTGGGATAATATGTTCCACTCTAAACCAAACGGGAGGCCAAACTATGGCTCAGATTAAATTTTTAACGGACTCCGCCTCTGATATTCCCCGCGCGCTGCGGGAGGAGCTCTCCATTCAGGTCCTGCCCTTCCCCATCGCCATGGGGGAGCGGGAGCTTCAGGACGGCTTTGACTTCACCCCCCAGGAGTTTTACGATATGCTCCTGGCCGCGCCGAAGATTCCCACCCACTCCCAGCTGACCGGCTTCGTGTTTGAGGAGTGCTATGAACAGGCTCTGGAGGAGGGGTATACCGACCTGATTTACACCGCCATCAACTCCAAGGGCTCCTCCACCTGCCAGAACGCCGTCCAGGCCCGGGAGGACTTCTACCGCCGCCACCCGGAGGCCGGGGAAAAGCTGAACATCCGGGTCATCGATTCCAAGACCTATACCATGGGCTACGGCTGGGCGGTGGTCCAGGGGGCCAGAATGGCCGCGGAGGGGGCGGACGCGGAAAAAATCGCCGCCTATATCCAGGACTGGGTGGACCATGTCCGGGTAGTGTTCGCCCCTCTGGACTTGCGCTTTGCCAAAAAATCCGGCCGGGTATCCGCCGCCGCCGCCTTCGTGGGGGAGGCGCTGGGGCTCAAGCCGGTCATGACCTTCCAGGACGGGGAGTCCAAGATTTTGTCCAAGGTCCGGGGAGAGAAAAACGTGATTCCCGCCCTGGTGAAGCTATGCCGGGAGGGGCGGGCGGAAAACAGCCCCTATCTGCTCATTCAGGGGAACAACGCCCCTCAGTCGGACAAGCTGGCCGAGGTCTGCCGCCAGGAGCTGGGCGGGGAGGCGGCGATGGAATACTCCATCGGCGGAGTGATCGCCATCAACGCGGGCCCCAACCTGATTGGTCTGATCTACCGGGAACGGTAACGGTACGCACAAAAATCCCGCCCCGGTCCGGGGCGGGATTTGCCTATTTGGGGAAAGGAGCTTTATGGGAAATCAACAACTGAGCTGGCCCCAGCGGGGAAAGCTGTGGCTGCGGCTGGGCATCCGGCTGGCGCTGGCGGCGCTGGCGGTGGGGCTGCTTTGCAGCATGGGGCGGTTTTTATTCTCCCTGACCGCCCCCTTTGTGTTCGCGCTGATGGCCGCCGCCGCCCTGAACCCGGCCATCCGGTGGCTTCAGCGGCGGCTGGGCTGGTCGCGGCCTCTGCTTACCCTGCTCACCCTGCTGCTGCTGTTTGGTCTGGTGGGGGGCGCGCTATGGCTGGTGGGCTACACGGTGGCGGGGGAGCTGCTCTCCCTGGCCCAGAACTGGGACCAGATTCTTCTGCGGCTGGAGGAGCTGGTGGGGGAGCTGGAGCAGCTGGCTGCCCGGCTGTGGGCCATGCTGCCGGTGTCCCTGGCGGGGACGGGGGAGGACCTGATTGGAACCCTGGTGGCCTGGCTGCAAAGCACCATCGGGCCTCTTTTGCAGGGGCTGGCGGCGGTGGTCACCAATAAGGCCGTGGCCCTGCCCTCCTTCCTGCTGGCCCTGGTGATTTTTTTGATGGCCCTGTATTTTCTCACGGCGGACTACCCCTATCTGCGCACCTGGGCGGTACAGCACACCAGCGCCAGCGTGACCCGGTTTTTCAGCCAGGTGAAGCAGACCGCCCTGGCGGCCTTCGGCGGGTATCTGAAGGCGGAGCTGATGCTGTCGGTGGGGGTGTTTTTCATCCTGCTGATTGGATTTGTTCTCACCCGGCAGAGCTACGGCCTGCTGCTGGCCCTGGGGCTGGCGGTGCTGGATTTTATTCCCATCGTGGGCGCGGGAACGGTAATGGTCCCCTGGGCGGTGATCGCCCTGTTCACCCAGGACTATGTGACGGCGGTGAATCTGATGCTCATTTGGGGGGTGATCGCCCTGTTCCGCCGGGTGATGGAGCCCAAATTTGTGGGTAACCAGACGGGGCTGTCCCCGATTTTGTCGCTGTTCAGCATTTATGTGGGCATGAAAATCGCCGGGGTGCTGGGGATGATTCTCGGGCCCATCTGCACCTTGGTGATCCTGAACCTGGCGGGGTTAGGTATTTTTGACGGGATTCGCGCGGATCTGTCCGCGGCGGCGGCGGATCTCGCCGCGATTTTACGAGAGAGGCCGGGAGCATCATGAATTTTGGGAGATTAGAAAGTCAACACGTCCGCTATGAAGGGGTTTTGGACATTGGCAGGACTGCGGCGCGCAGGGTCAGGCGTTATCACATCGCCGGTTACGCCGGATACGGTGAAAATCCCGGCGGAGCTGTTCTGCTGAAGCGCCCCGACACAAACTGTTTTGGGAAAATTCAAAAAACCTGGGATATTTCTTCATATTCCTGTCATAATTTAGAGTTATCCTCTATGCGTACCCAGGAAGCAAACAAAAATCCCACAAAAGGAGTGTTTCAGATATGACGTACCAAAACGACCATGACTTCCACTTCTATTCCAGCGAGAACGACGGTTACCGGGGCGGACTCGGGGACTATGCCGATCCCACTCCCGGCCAGTCCCAGCCTCCCCGCCCTCCCAAGAAAAACAGCTTTGGGAAAAAAGCCGTGGCTCTGGCCCTCACCTGCACCCTGCTGGGAGGCGGGGCCGGCGCGGGGGGCGCGGCGCTGTACCTGCACCTAAATCCCCAGGAGCCCACCGTGGTGACCGCCCCCGTCCAGGGGACCAATACCCCCACCGTCTCCTCCGTGGTCAACCAGACCCCGGGCCAGGCCCTCACCCCGGAGCAGCTCTACGCCCAGAACCTGGCCTCCTGCGTGGGCATCACCGTATCCACCACCGGGGTAAACTTCTACGGACAGACCACCACCGCCGCCGCCTCCGGCTCCGGCTTCGTCCTCAGCGCCGACGGCTACATCGTTACCAACTACCACGTGATTGAAGAGGTCCTGAAGGACGAGTCCGTCACCGTTGAGGTAACCTTCGCCGACGGGGCGAAGTACCCCGCCAAGGTGGTGGGCAGCGAGAAGGACAACGACGTTGCCGTGCTGAAAATTGAGGCCACGGGCCTGCGTCCGGCGGTGCTGGGGGACTCGGACCAGCTGGTGGTGGGCCAAAAGGTCTATGCCATCGGTAACCCTCTGGGGGAGCTTACCTATACCCTGACCGACGGCATGGTATCCGCCCTGGACCGGCTGATTACCACCGATGAGAGCGTTACCCTGAATATGCTTCAGACCAACTGCGCCATCAACCCCGGCAACTCCGGCGGGCCGCTGTTTGACGAGACCGGCAAGGTGATCGGGATTGTCACCGCCAAGCAGACCCGCTCCAGCTCCGGCGTCTCCGCCGAGGGCCTGGGCTTCGCCATCCCCATCAACGACGTGAAGGCCATTTTGTCCGACCTGAAGGACTTTGGCTATGTGACCGGGCGGCCTTTCCTGGGCATCAAGTGCCGGGACATCAGCGAGGCCATTCAGTATTACGGTATCCCCGCCGGCGCGGAGGTGGTCACCATCGGCGAGGGCTCCTGCGCGCAGAAGGCCGGAATGCAGGTGGGCGATATCATCACTGCCGTAGACGGTACTGCCGTAGACTCCCAGTCCGCTCTGAGCGCCCTGCTGGCCAGCGAGTATAAGGCCGGCGATTCCATCGAAGTGACCGTCGTGCGCCAGCAGGAGGAGCTGACCCTGAAGCTGACCCTGGACGAGCGCAACGAAACGACCGAGGCTGCGATTCCCGAGGTGAACCAGCAGCAGGAGCAGCCCCAATATGGATATGAGTATAACTGGCCCGGGAACATTCCCTTCTTCTGGTAATTCCCCCGATTTCTCTCATGGTTCTCCCATTCTTCCTTCCTTTTGGACCGGCTTCCCATGAAAATTGGGGGCCGGTTCTTATTTTCCGTCCAAAATCTGCCGATAGCTTACATATCAAGCCTGTCAAGAAGAGGAGGGAAATTATGCGCATTGAAAACAGCAGGGTGGCCATGTCCGCCAGCCGGACCTACAAGGCGGAGACGGAGGTCACCCAGACCCACATTGACCGCTACCACAACGCCGACGGCAGCGTAGGGGGCGTTCGGGTCACCCAGACCGCCAGCCGGACCCGCCAGCTCCAGCTGTCCGGAGAGGCGGCCTCCTACAACCGGACGGAGACCACCCCCATGGATCCGGACAACCCCCAGCAGACCGCAGCGACCCAGACCGCCGTCCTCCCGGAGCAGCAGGGGGACGACTGGTTAACCAATTTGAGCGAGGGCATTGAAAACGACCCTCAGGTCATCATGCTGCGCAAGCTGCTGGACCTGCTGGAGCGGTTCACCGGGAAAAAGTTCAACCACGACCCTCTTGGGCTGGAGAAGGGCCAGAGCGGCAGCGGACAGTTCCGGTTCAGCGCGTCGGCGGCCTCCGCCCGGTACCAGCAGACGGCCCTGCTGTTCGGCGCACAGGAGCTGTCCCCCGGAGGGCAGGGGGGCCAGAACGGCTACTGGACCCGTCAGACCGTGGAGTCCGGCTTCGCGGCCGGGGAGGAGCACACGGCCTTCACCTCCACCGGCACCGTGCAGACCAGCGACGGCCGGACCCTGAATTTCGGCATTTCCGTCGAAATGTCCCGCAGCTTCGAGATGGCCTATGAGGTGACGGGCCAGGAGGCCGTGTTCACCGACCCGCTGGTCATCAACCTGGACACCGACGCGGCCTCCCTGTCCGATGTGAGCTTCTACTTCGACTTGGACGGGGACGGTGTGAAGGAGGAGATGTCCGCCCTGAAGGAGGGCAGCGGCTTCCTGGCCCTGGACAAAAACGGGGACGGGGAGATCAACGACGGCTCGGAGCTGTTTGGGGCCCGGACCGGGGACGGCTTCGGAGAGCTGGCCCGGTATGACCAGGACGGCAACGGCTGGATTGACGAGAATGACGCGGTGTTCTCCAAGCTGTCCGTATGGGTGAAGTGCGGCAGCGGGGAGTCCAGGCTCCTCTCGCTGAAGGAGGCCAACGTGGGGGCCATCTTCCTGGGCAGCCGGGGGACCCAGTATTCCCTGGACGACTCCAAGGGGGAGACCCAGGGCATGATCCGCCGCTCGGGGGTCTACTTAAAGGAGACGGGCCAGGTGGGGACAGTACAACACGTAGATTTCAAAACGTAAATTACAGGGCTCTATCAAAATCGATAGAGCCCGTAACTTTTTTTGCGTTCCCTGCAACAAAACGCCTCCTAAAATCGTCTTACTCTACAGAGGGGGGAAAGCAATGCAGCTGCACGAACAGGCAAATCGTCTCTATCGGATCGCCCTGGCCTATCTGGGCAATCCCCAGGAGGCGGAGGACGCGGTCCAGGACACATTTCTCAAATATTACGAAAAGGCCCCCAAAAATCTGGAGAACCCCGCCGCGTGGCTCACCCGAGTGCTGATCAACCGGTGCCGGGACCGGCTGCGCTCCCCCCAATGGCGGGAGGTGCCCCTGTGGGAAGCCCTCCCTGCCCCGGAGCCGGAGGAACAGGAGGAGCTGGAGGAGCTTTTTTCCCTGCCGCCGGAGGACCGGACGGTGCTTCACCTCTTCTACTACGAAAACTACTCCACGGAGGAGATCGCGGCGATGCTGCACGTCCGTCCGGGCACGGTGCGTTCCCGGCTCAGCCGGGCCCGGGAACGGCTGAGAGTTTTGCTGAAAGGAGAATATGATTGAATTATTATAAACAGTATATGGACCGGCAGGCGCTGTCCCCGGAATTCCTGGAACAGCTGGAGCATTGCAGCCGCCGTCCCCGGGGGCGCTGGCGGCGGTGGGGGGCTCTGGCGGCCTGCTGCCTGCTGCTGGCGGGGCTGGGGCTGCATATGTCCCGACCGGCGCAGACAACGCCGGTGGAGCTTCCCCAGACCGCGGAGCCCGCCCCGGAAAAGGGAAGGCTGTGGACGGAGCCTCCGCCGCCGTACGTGCAGGACAACACCGAAAAGCGGGTGGTGGAGGACACAGAGCCGGCGGCCACGCCCCCTGCCCCTGCCCTGGAAATGACCCTCTCCCCGGAAACGAAACGGTATGTGCCGCCGCGCGAAGGGAGAGGAAGGCCCAAAATGGACCGGCGCCCTGGTGTGGGCGATTTTGATGCCGAAAGGAGAAAAGTAACATGAACATAATTGCCTTGTTTATGACCCTGATCTTGGGGCTTTCCCTCCCAGCGGAGGCGGCGCCTCCCATGGAGGGGTTGACAGAGATGTATGCGGACGCCTGCCTGGAGCTGTGGGAAAGGGACAGCGGTCTCAATCAAAAAGTGGAATTATTGGCCTTTGATTTTACGGACTGCAATACCCTGGATCAGATCCAGCAGCAGCTTTTGATGGAGTCCGTAGGCGAGCAGCTGGACCTGGAGGTCCGGAAGGGGACCTTTGAGCAGCTTTTAGAGGAGGGGCTGATTGTGTGCCCCGACCCGGAGAACCAACCCCACTGGTGTGAATTCCCCACAGGGCTGCTGATTTCCCTGGAGGACGCCCGCCAGGAGGACGGCAGCATAACATTTACCCTGGAAAAGTGGCGTACCCCCCTGGGGGCTTACTGGCTGTACGACTGCACCGCGATTTCGGACGACGGAGTGCCGGAGACCTGGACTTACACCGTGGGAGCGGAAATGATTTCTTAATTTTTTGTGAAACTTTTCTTTCCCCCTTGCGGGGGACGGGTTTGGGGTCTATACTGAACAAGCACGTCTCCGACATCGTTTGACAAAGGAGGGAGCGCTTTGCCCCAGACACGGTCCAGACGCAGGGTCAAAAAGCAGGCATCTATTTTCCGGCGGATTTATGGCGGATTGGTGTTCGTCTCCGCCATCATTGTGGGAGTTTACATTCTCTGGCCGATGGTAATCAAGCCCCCGGCGCAGCAGACAGAGAAGCCCAACTCCCCCGCCCAGAGCAGCGGCGCCTCCCGGCCGGAAAATCCCCCGGAGCCCCAGGGGCCGGTGCGGCGGGAGCAGACCTATAACATTCTTCTGGTGGGCGTGGACGACGGCCACGGCAACGCGGACACCATCATGCTTTTGCAGTACGACATCCCCAATCAGAAGGTGGGGGTGGTGTCCATCCCCCGGGACACTATGGTGAACCGGGACTGGAGCAGCATCCCCAAAATCAACGCCGCCTACGGCAAGGGCGGGATGGAGCTGCTGCGGGAGGAAATCTCCCGGACATTGGGAGTTCCCATCGACTACCACATCCGGGTGGGGCTACAGGCCTTCATTGAGGTGGTGGACCAGGTGGGCGGGCTGGATTTCTACGTGCCCGAGGATATGTACCACGACGACGAGGGCGGCTTTGTGATCAATCTGAAGCAGGGCCAGCAGTGGCTCTCCGGCCGGAAAACCCTGGAGCTGGTGCGCTACCGGGGGTACGGCAACGCGGATATTGGCCGGACGGAGATGCAGCGGGAGGTTTTGACCGCCCTGGCCAAAAAAGTGCTCTCTTTTGGGAATATCACCAATATTCAGAGCTTTTTAAAGATTTTCAACGACCATGTGGATACGGATCTGGGCTGGACGGACATGGTGTTTCTGGCCCAGTCCGCCCTGGGGCTGGACACGGAGACCGGCGTAACCACAGCGGTGCTCCCCGGGCGGGGGGACGCGGTGAAGGGCAAGACCAAGTGGTGCTACGAGCTGGACCCGGTCCAGACGCTGGAGATGGTAAACGATCTGCTCAACCCCTATGACCAGCCGTTGACTCTGGCGGATTTGGATTTAATCAAAGGGGAGAGCTATTTGCAGGATTACTGAGAAAAAAGGAAGAATGCGGCCCGAAAAGAGGCGGTATTCTTCCTTTTTTATATTATAATGCCGGAAAAAATTCCGAGTATTTTTTACAAAACAACTGCATGGCCCGGCTGGCGCTGGGGGGCAGTTTTTCATTCCATCCAAAATATTTCTTCCAATTTTCTGCATAATTATCCCAATACAATATAATATAACGGTCCAAAATACAGAATAAGCTTTTATATTTAACGCCTCCGCTGGCTGCTGCGGAGGCTAAAATTTCCCGAAATTCATGACGGTCTGCTTGAAAATCATTTTGGACGTATTGCTTTAAGATGTGGACAACATATTTTTTCTCATACCCCTCCGGAGAGAAAAATTGATTCACATAGTATTTCATCACTTGCTCACTTTTTAAATCGACTGCTACAAATCGGACCTCTCTGCTATTCGAAATCAGAATCACCCCTATAAATTCTTTCGATATGGGGGTTATATCCCCTTAACAACAGGGATTATAACCCCCATACTGACTTTTGTCAACATGGGGGGTGCCGACTATGATTGTATTTGATAAATTATGGCTCATTATGGAGAAAAAAGGAGTATCCACTTATAAATTGCGAGAAGAATGCGGCATTGACAGCAAGACAATCCGCCGGCTCCGGGCCAATGACAATATGGAAACAAAGACGTTGGACAAGCTGTGCGCTGCCCTGCACTGCAAGCTGGAGGACATCGCAGAATATAAAGAATAAGTTTTGAAAAAGGAGTTAGGCGATGGAACTATATGACCGGGGCATTCGTTTGCAAGAATTGCGGAAAAAGTGTAATTTGTCGCAAAAAGAAGCCGCGAAACGGCTCGGGGTATCCCGTGCGACGGTAAGCGCCTATGAGCGCAATATCAAATCGCCCAGCATTGAAACCTTGGAACGGATGGCCCTGCTGTATCATGCCTCTGTTGACTTTATGCTCGGTTTGGAGCATCGAACCTGTTTCTATATCGACGATTTGACCGAGCATCAGCAGAAAACCATTCTAGGAATTTTGGAGCTTCTTCGTTCCGAATTCCAAGAGACCAACAAACAAAAGTAAACGCCCGGAACCTGTGTTCCGGGCGTTTTTTATCACTTATGCTCCAATTTCCGCCGCTTTCCATCCGGCGTTTGAATATAGGTGTTGTCCAGCTGGGCGGTCAGATTGGCCTTCACCGCGTCGATATACTCCCGGCGCAGCAGGGCCTGTTCCGCCTGCTCCGCCGCAGTCAGCCCCTCCGGGCTTTTCGCCTTCCGGGCCAGGGCGTTGATGCGCGCAATTTTCTTTTGTTCCATACCGGTCTCCTATCCATAGCGCTCCAGAAGCAGCATAATCCTGCCCCTTCGGGACGCGCCTAAAACTTCCTTTACCACACACTTGCCCAGGCCCCGGCAGGTCAGCACATCTCCCTGCTCCACCGTCCGGTCCGGCTTCAGGCATTCCCGGTGGTTCACCGCCGCCTTGCCCGCGCCGATGTACTGGGCGGCCTTCCCCCGGGACAGGGAGAACCCCGCCGCCAGCACCGCGTCCAGCCGCAGGGCGGCCACCGTGTCCCGGATGTGCTTCACTGCGGGCGGCTGGAAGCGCAGCTCCTCCAGGGGGATCTCCCGCAGCTTCAGCCGCTGCCGTCCGGCGCTCTCCCACTGGGACAGCACAATGGACAGCCCCCGGCGCAGCACCAGCAGCTGGCACCGGTCCTCCTCCAG
>ERZ777306.3605-NODE-3605-length-15913-cov-4.866061_pt1 | contig 15913 bp, 14 predicted proteins | sample MGYA00374966_ERZ777306 | MGnify/ENA primary metagenome ERZ777306 (study PRJEB29329, sample SAMN06343882) | mouse gut metagenome | isolation source: Mouse cecum | place: Austria: Vienna | collected 2014-11-15 ...
ACCCCGTGAGTCTGGTTTCTGGCTTTGTCAGTTTTGTTGATGGGCAATTGACACTGGAACCACGGGTGATGATGACAAAAACCCGCGCCTGGGCGCTGGACGCAGAAACTGCGCCTGTGGCACCGCTACCTTCTGCCAGCGTTTTGCCTGTGCCGTCTACCGCTCATCAGTTGCTGATGCGCTGCCAGGCGTTACTTATTCAACTGCTCCATAACGGCTGGCGCTATCAGGAACAGAGCGCTATTAGTCAGGCAGAGTTGCTGGCGAATGACCTCTCCGCGGTCGGTTTTTATCGGCTGGCACATGTGTTGGGACAATTTCGTAATACAGAAAGCGAGGCACGGGTAGAAGCAATGAATAACGGTGTTTTACTTTGCGAACAATTATTCCCCATGCTTCAGCAACAAGGATGAAATAGTGCTTTTTACTAAGAGTTCTACTCCAGTTCCGGACTGCTCACGTCACGGTATTAGGCATATTCTATATAGCCCCTGGTGAGAGTCACCAGTTTCTTGATTAAATAAAATGGAGTTTTACATGAAGGCTTTCAATAAGCTGTTTTCCCTCGTTGTTGCATCTGTTCTGGTTTTCTCTCTTGCTGGCTGCGGTGACAAAGAAGAATCGAAGAAATTCAGCGCCAATCTGAACGGCACTGAAATTGCCATTACCTATGTCTACAAAGGTGACAAGGTGCTTAAGCAATCTTCTGAAACCAAAATTCAATTTGCTTCTATTGGTGCAACCACCAAAGAAGACGCTGCCAAGACACTTGAGCCGTTAAGCGCCAAATACAAAAACATCGCGGGTGTTGAAGAAAAATTAACCTATACAGATACCTACGCGCAGGAAAACGTGACTATCGATATGGAAAAAGTGGATTTTAAAGCCCTGCAGGGTATTTCAGGAATCAACGTTTCTGCTGAAGATGCCAAAAAAGGTATCACTATGGCGCAAATGGAACTGGTGATGAAAGCCGCTGGTTTTAAAGAAGTGAAATAATCTGTCGGCGGCCATGTTTCGCATGGCCGCCATACCCGTCTTAGCTTTTCTTCACATGCTGGCGCGCTGCCAGTCCACGCAGAAAATAACGTAAAAATTGATCGCCGCATTCGCGGAAGTTTTTATGATCCGGTGCGCGCATCATCGCTGTAATTTCCGGCATCGAAACGCGGAACTGCTGTTCGGTGAGGATAGCCAGAATGTCATCGGTTTTCAGCGAAAACGCGATGCGTAATTTTTTCAGCACGATGTTGTTATTAATGCGACGTTCCGGCTCCAGTGCCGGAGCAGACTCATCCTTGCCGCGTTTTTCATAAATCAGGCCATTGAGGAATGACGACAAAAAAATGTCCGGACAACGCTGAAAACCCTCTTCGTCTTCTTTACGTAGCCAGACGGCGATCTGTTCCGCGGTGGCTTCGACATTACCCAGCGCCAGAATACGCACCAGGTCATTATTATTGGCTTTCAAAATGTAGCGCACGCTGCGCAGAATATCGTTACTTAGCATGAGGCCTTCAGGTGTTGATGAGGCAAAAAGCCATTTTAGCAGTCTTTTACAGGCCAATCGCCTCTTTTAAGCTTTTCAGATAACGGCGGCTGACCGGCACGGTTAAGCCATTACGCAAAATCAACTCGGCCTGGCCGTTATCTTCCAGACGAATCTCCTGTAAATGCGCGAGGTTAACCAGATACTGACGATGGCAGCGCAGTAGTGGTGTACGACTTTCCAGGGTACGTAATGTCAATTCGGTAAAGCCCTCTTTCCCTTCGTGGCTGGTAACGTAGACACCGCTCATCCGACTGCTGACAAATGCCACATCTTTCATTTGCAGCAAATAAATCCGACTATGCCCCGTACAAGGGATAAATTTCAGCGCCTGTTGATTTTCCGGTAACAGCGAAACATCCTGCTTGCTGCGCTCCTGACGCAATCGCGCCAGCGTTTTCTCCAGTCGCGCTTCATCAATTGGCTTCAGCAGATAATCAAAGGCATGTTCTTCAAAGGCTTTAATAGCGTATTCGTCAAACGCAGTGAGAAAAACAATATACGGGCGATGTTCCGGGTCAAGCATCCCCACCATTTCCAGACCACTGATGCGCGGCATCTGGATATCGAGAAACAGCACATCCGGGCGCAGTTTATGCACCGCGCCGATCCCTTCCACGGCGTTTGAACACTCTCCAACGATTTCAATATCGCTCTGCTCCTGCAAAAATACGCGCAGGTTCTCCCGTGCTAACGGTTCATCATCGACAATTAAGACTTTAATCATGCCTCGTCCCTCCATGGTAGTCGTAACGTTATTCGGGTGTAACTATCAGGCTCACAGGCGACGCTTATTCCATAGTCATCGCCAAACCGTTCACGTAAACGCTTATCCACCAGATTCATCCCCAGCCCACTGGCATTGGTTACCGGTTGATACAAACCGGCATTGTCTTCGATCTCCAGCATCAAATGTTGCCCCTCACGTCGGGCGCTGATTGCCACTCGCCCTGTATCCAGCAGTTGTGATGTCCCATGTTTAATGGCGTTTTCCACTATCGGTTGCAGGGTAAACGCGGGCAATTGCTGCTGGGATAATTCTTGCGGAATAGCAATGTTGACCTGCAACCGCGACTGGAAGCGCGCCTTTTCAATTTGCAGATAAGCGTTCACATGTTCAATTTCGTCGGCGAGAGTAACAAACTCCGAAGGCCGCTTTAAGTTTTTGCGGAAAAAAGTGGAAAGATACTGCACCAGCTGGCTGGCCTGTTCGCTGTCGCGGCGGATCACCGCTTTAATGGTGTTAAGCGCATTAAACAAAAAATGAGGATTCACCTGGGCGTGAAGCAGTTTGATTTCTGACTGGGTGAGCATCGCTTTTTGCCGCTCATATTGCCCGGGAAGAATCTGCGCCGAAAGCAGTTGCGCAATCCCCTCGCCCAGCGTGCGGTTTATTGAACTGAATAAACGGTTTTTGGCTTCATACAATTTGATGGTGCCCATCACGCGCTGATTTTCGCCACGCAACGGAATTACCAGCGTCGACCCCAGTTTGCATTGCGGATGCAAAGAGCAACGATAAGGTACTTCGTTGCCATCAGCGTAGACCACTTCACCGGTTTCAATCGCTTTTAAGGTGTAAGTCGAAGAAATCGGTTTGCCGGGTAAATGGTGGTCGTCACCAATTCCGGTAAAGGCCAGCAATTTCTCTCGATCGGTAATCGCGACTGCACCAATATCCAGCTCCTGATACAGCACCTGAGCCACTTTCATGCTGTTCACTTCGTTAAACCCCTGTCGCAAAATGCCTTCCGTCGAGGCTGCCACTTTCAGCGCAGTGGCAGAAAAAGCAGAAGTGTATTTTTCAAACATCGCGCGTTTATCGAGCAATATACGCATAAACAGCGCCGCGCCGACGGTATTGGTGACCATCATTGGTGCAGCAATATTACTCACCAGACGCACCGCATCTTCATAAGGTCGGGCGATCGCAAGGATGATCAGCATTTGCACCATTTCAGCGACGAACGTGACGGCACCGGCGGTAATGGGGTTAAAGACTTTATCAGTGCGCCCGCGACGGATCAGGATGCTGTGTACCAGGCCGCCGAGCAATCCTTCAACGATGGTTGAGATCATGCAACTTAGCGCGGTCATGCCCCCCATCGAATATCGATGTAAGCCGCCGGTCAGACCAACCAGCCCACCGACGACGGGACCGCCGAGTAAGCCGCCCATTACCGCGCCTATCGCACGGGTATTGGCAATAGAATCGTCAATGTGCAACCCAAACCAGGTGCCCATGATGCAGAAGATGGAAAAGACGATGTAGCAGAGAAATTTATGCGGCAGACGAACCGTGACCTGCATTAACGGTATGAATAATGGCGTTTTACTCATTAACCACGCAATGACTAAAAAAACGCACATCTGCTGAAGCAGCAGCAACACCAGATTAAAATCGTACATACCCGCAAACCACACTTCCCTTTAAAACGCGTAACATACATTGCCTGCGTTTAACTTTCTTTGAACTCTTGCAGAAAAATGAGAATTCGTGAGTACGATCACTCAAAATCGCCTGGCAAAAATAAAATCACCCTATAGATGCACAAAAAACGGGCAAAACTACCTGGTTCGCAAAACTGCGTCTAAAGTTAAACCGGGACCTCGCGAGCAAGGGTGAGACGATGGCGCTTTACACAATTGGTGAAGTGGCGTTGCTTTGTGATATTAACCCTGTCACGTTACGCGCGTGGCAGAGGCGTTACGGGTTGCTGAAACCGCAACGGACAGACGGCGGTCATCGACTGTTCAACGATGCCGATATTGACCGTATCCGCGAGATCAAACGCTGGATCGACAACGGCGTGCAGGTCAGCAAAGTTAAAATGCTGCTCAGTAATGAAAATGTTGATGTGCAGAACGGCTGGCGCGATCAGCAAGAAACATTACTGACCTACCTGCAAAGCGGCAATCTGCATAGCCTGCGAACGTGGATCAAAGAGCGCGGTCAGGATTACCCCGCCCAGACACTCACCACACATCTGTTTATTCCTCTGCGCCGACGACTTCAATGCCAACAACCGACTCTCCAGGCGCTGCTGGCGATCCTCGACGGCGTACTGATCAACTACATCGCCATTTGTCTGGCTTCGGCACGTAAAAAACAGGGTAAAGATGCGCTGGTGGTTGGCTGGAATATTCAGGATACCACCCGTCTGTGGCTGGAGGGCTGGATTGCCAGTCAACAAGGATGGCGCATTGATGTCCTCGCCCACTCGCTCAATCAACTACGCCCTGAACTATTCGAAGGTCGTACATTGCTGGTGTGGTGCGGTGAAAATCGAACCTCCGCCCAACAGCAGCAACTCACCAGTTGGCAAGAACAAGGCCATGATATTTTCCCACTCGGCATTTAATGATTCGTTAACAAATGCGCTTTACTGTACAATCCTTTCGTTAACATAAGGAGTGCATTATGCGCATAGCTAAAATTGGGGTCATCGCCCTGTTCCTGTTTATGGCGTTCGGCGGAATTGGTGGCGTCATGCTCGCAGGTTATACCTTTATTTTGCGTGCTGGCTAAGCGCCTGCACCAGCCTTTCAAACAGGCGGTCTGCGATGATCGCCGCCAGTGCCACCAGTAACGCCCCCTGGATCACATACGCGGTATTAAATCCGCTAAGCCCGATGATGATGGGCGTACCCAGCGTGCTGGCCCCTACCGTTGAGGCGATCGTCGCCGTACCAATGTTGATAATCACCGAAGTTCGCACGCCCGCCAGAATCACCGGAGCCGCCAGCGGTAGCTCGACCTTACGCAGTCGCTGACCACGACTCATTCCCATACCTTTCGCAACTTCTGTCACGCTGGCATCGATCGCTCCCAGCCCGGCAAGTGTCGCCTGCAGGACGGGCAGCACACCGTAAAGGATCAAGGCGATAATCGCTGGTTGCAGACCAAAGCCGATCACCGGAACGGCAATCGCCAGCACTGCGACAGGCGGAAAAGTCTGTCCAACGGCGGCAATAGTTTCCACCAGTGGGCGAAATTCCGCGCCCCACGGGCGAGTGACAGCAATTCCGGCACCAGTGCCAATGATCACCGCAAACAAACTCGACATTCCCACCAGCCAGAAATGAGCCAGTGCCAGAGCTGCAAAACTTTCTTGCTGATAAACGGGTCGTGGCAGTTGTGGGAACAAGGCAGCAAACAGCGGCTGGCTGTAAGGCAGCCAGAAAATCAGTGCCACAAACAAAGCAATGAGCCAGAACAGCGGATCGCGCAACATCTTCATAAGCTTACGCCTCCTCCAGCAGATCCGAAAATGCAGCGTGCCGCAAGGCTGGCCCTGCGTGTTCACCACCGGCAGCACCTCGCATCCCCGCGCGACAAACAGGGAGAGCGCATCGCGTAGCGTCATCTCTTCTGCCAGTGCCTCACCTTCTGCCCGTTCTTCGCGACGCACGTAATCCGCCACACTACGTAACGAAAGCAGGCGCACCCCCAGTTCACTACGTCCAAAAAACTGGCGGACAAAATCATTCGCCGGACGAGTCAGCATCGTCAGCGGATTCCCCTGCTGCACCACTTCACCGTGATCCATCAATACCAGATGTTCTGCCAGCCTTAGCGCCTCATCAATATCATGAGTGACCAGCACAATAGTGCGCCCCAGCAAACGGTGAATGCGCGTCATCTCTTGTTGCAACGCGCCGCGCGTTACCGGGTCCAGTGCGCCAAAAGGTTCATCCATCAGTAAGACTTGCGGATCGGCAGCCAGTGCGCGCGCCACTCCCACACGTTGCTGCTGACCACCGGAAAGCTGATGCGGATAACGCTCACGCAAATTTGACTCCAGCCCCAGTAGCGTCATTAATTCGTCGATACGATCGTCAATCCGTGCCCGCGACCATTTTTGTAATTGCGGCACGGTAGCGATGTTTTGCGCCACGCTCCAGTGGGGGAACAGGCCAATAGATTGAATGGCATAGCCCATCCGGCGGCGCAACTCCAGTACTGGCAGCGAGCGAATTTCTTCTCCGGCAAAGCGGATCACGCCGCTGTCATGTTCCACCAGGCGGTTAATCATTTTCAAGGTGGTGGATTTGCCGGAGCCAGATGTGCCAATCAGCACCGAAAAACTCCCTTCCTGAAAATTGAGATTAAGATCGTTAACGGCTTTTTGTGCGCCAAACAGTTTGCTGACATGGCTAAATTCAATCATTACGTTTCACCTTCAGCAGTGCGATAAGCAAATCGAACAGGGCATCGATCAGCACCGCCAGAACAATTACCGGGATCACCCCCAGCAACACTAAATCAATGGCGCTGCTTAGCAGCCCCTGGAAAACCAGCGCACCAAAACCGCCTGCGCCGATTAACGCCGCAATCACCGCCATACCTACAGTTTGCACCATCACCACCCGCAGGCTGCGCAGAAATACCGGTAACGCCAGCGGTAACTGAACATGCAGGAATCGCTGCGCCCCGCTCATCCCCATCGCTCTGGCGCTCTCCAGCACATCGAGCGGGATCTGGTTCAAGCCTACTACCACGCCGCGCACCAGCGGCAGCAAGGCATAGAGCACCAGCGCAATCAGTGCGGGTGTCATTCCGGTTCCTGCTATGCCGAGCTTCCCCAGCCACGGAAAGGCCGTCACCAGCGCGGCAAGCGGCGCAATCAACAGGCCAAAGAGCGCCACCGAAGGCACGGTCTGAATGACATTGAGCAGAGAAAAAATTGCCCCCTGCCGCGCAGTGGAAAAGTAGCACCAGATGCCCAACGGCACACCAATCACTAACGCAGGCAGCACCGCACCAAACAGCAACGTCAGATGTTGTGCCAGCGCGTCGTCAAACACATCCTGACGGTTGGCGTATTCTTTCATTAGCGAGAGATCGTTAAGCGTGCCGGAGTACAGCAACCACAGCGGAATAATGGCAATCTGCATATGCAACAACCAGCGCCACAGCGGATGCGTGGAGATTCGGCGGATGGCATCGCTACAGGCCAGCAATGCCAGCGCCGCAGCCAGCCAGAAACCACTGCCGAGGCTGGTACGCGCCAGCGCACTGCCATTTTGCGCCAGTTGTGTCGCCGCCTTTCCCGCGCCCCACACCAGCAATACGAAGACGAATTGCGCCAGAATGAGTGCACAAATGCTGCCTTTTTTACCGGGAATAAAACAGGCCGTCAGCCAGGCGCAACCAACGCCCACCAGCATCCAGATCGTTTGCGGCCACAGCTGCCAGAGATGACGCCCCTCACCCGAAACTAAACGATTAGGCGCGTAACTGATAAACGGCAGCGCCGCTGCGATTGCCGTCAGCAACAGCAGCAGCGCCAGAACAGGATTAATACGGAAATAAGTCACGGGAAATTACTTCGTCCACCCTTTTTGTTTCAGGTAGTCGGCAGCCACTTTTTTGGCATCCAGTCCTTCCACAGCAATGCTGGCATTCAGTTGCTGCAATGTTTTTGCATCGAGGCTGGCGAAGACTGGCTGTAGCCACTGTGCCATTTGCGGATACTCCTTCAACACCGACTCACGCACCACTGGTGCAGGCGCGTAGATAGGTTGCACACCTTGCGGATCGCTTAAGGTTTGCAGCCCCAGCGCCGCTACCGGGCCGTCAGTGCCGTAAGCCATTGCAGCATTAACGCCAGAGGTTTGCTGGGCAGCGGCTTTGATCGTCACCGCCGTGTCGCCACCAGCCAGTGACAGCAACTGATCCTGACCGAGCTTAAAGCCATAGGCTTTTTCAAACGCGGGTAACGCATCGGCGCGTTCGATAAACTCTGCCGAGGCTGCCAGTTTGAAGGTGCCGCCCTCTTGCAGATAACGACTCAGGTCGGCAAGCGAAGTGAGTTTATTTTTCTCTGCCACATCCTGACGCACGGCGATAGTCCAGGTGTTATTTGCAGGCGCGGGCGTCAGCCAGATTAACTTGTTGTGCTCCGAATCGAGCTTTTTGACTTTCTCGTAACCTTGCTGCGCGTTTTTCCACGCTGCATCGTTTTCATCTTTAAAGAAGAAAGCGCCATTGCCGGTATATTCCGGATAGATATCCAGTTCACCGGAAGTAATCGCCCCGCGCACCACAGGAGTCGTTCCGAGTTGCACTTTATTCACCGTCGGTACGCCGTGGCTTTCCAGCACCTGCAAAATGATATTGCCGAGTAGCGCACCTTCGGTATCGATTTTTGAACCGACTTTAACGGGGGAAGCCGCCTGTAGCGGCAGGCTCACGGCTGCCAACATAACCAGTGAACCTGCCCAGAGCTTTAAGAGTGGCATGATGCTTTCCTCATTCTTTTACTGTTGTTTTCAGCGAATTAAGAGAAAAGCATAGTTGATAATGGCGGGGTTAGCTTGAGCGGAAGGATTCAGTTGCAGAATCAGATAAATACTTAAGAGGCATATTCGGTCCGGCGTTTCCTGCCGGATGCGGCGCGAGCGCCTTATCCGGCCTACAAAGGGCGCAAACGTCGCGCCCTTACTAAAGCATTACAGCAACTCAAACTCGCCTTTCTTAACGCGTGCGGAATCAGTGCCGATAAATACATTGAACTTGCCAGGCTCGGCGTCATATTTCATCTGTTGATTCCAGAACTTCAGCGCCTCAATATCGATCGGGAAGCTGACAGTCTGAGTTTCGCCCGGTTTCAGGGTGATTTTCTCAAAGCCTTTCAGCTGTTTCACAGGGCGACTCATGGAAGCCGTCACATCCTGCAAGTACATCTGCACTACCGTGGCCCCCTCGCGCTTACCGGTGTTCGTCACCTGCACGCTGGCAGTCACTTTGCCGTCACGCTTCATGGTCGGCGCAGAAAGTTTCACATCAGAGACGGTGAAAGTGGTGTAGCTCAGCCCATAGCCGAACGGATACAACGCCCCGTTAGCTTCATCAAAATAACGCGAAGTGTATTTGTTCGGCTTGTCGGCATTATACGGGCGACCGGTATTCAGATGGCTGTAGTACACCGGGATCTGCCCGACAGAACGCGGGAAGGACATTGGCAGCTTGCCGGACGGGTTGTAATCGCCAAACAATACATCGGCAATTGCATTACCGCCTTCAGTCCCCGCAAACCAGGTTTCCAGAATCGCATCAGCCTGCTGATCTTCTTTCACCAGCGCCAGCGGACGCCCGTTCATCAGCACCAGCACCAGCGGTTTACCGGTGGCTTTCAGCGCCGCAATCAAGTCACGTTGGCTTTGCGGAATAGTGATATCGGTCCGGCTGGAGGCTTCGTGCGCCATCCCCTGTGCTTCACCGACTACAGCCACCACCACATCAGATTGTTTCGCCGTCTGCACCGCTTCATCAATCATCTCTTGCGGCGAACGCGGATCGACTTTGACCGCTTCTTCATACTGATTCAGGAAATCGATAATGCCTTTGTCACTGGTAACGTTCGCCCCTTTGGCATACAGCACTTTACCGTTTTCACCGACGGAATTTTTAATCCCGGTCAGTACGGTCACGGATTGATCGGCAACACCGGCTGCGGACCAGCTGCCCATCACGTCACGTTTACTGTCCGCCAGTGGCCCAACCACCGCAATGGTGGCCGATTTTTTCAGCGGTAACGTTTCGAGACGGTTTTTCAGCAACACCAGGCTTTCGCGCGCCACTTCACGCGCTTCTTTACGGTGCAGGCGGCTTTCGGCATTGGTATCCACCGGGTCAGACTCTTTCGGCCCCAAATGGCTGTATGGGTCGTTAAACAATCCCATATCATATTTAACGTTCAGTACATGGCGGGCAGCATCGTCCAGCTCTTCCATCGTCACTTTGCCGGATTTGATCAACCCAGGCAGATACTTCGAGTAATACTCGTCGCTCATACTCATGTTGATTCCGGATTTCAGCGCCACGCGCACCGCATCTTCCGGGTCTGCCGCCGTGCCATGTTTAATCAGCTCTTTGATTGCACCGTGATCGGAAACGGTGATGCCTTTAAAGCCCCACTGGTCGCGCAGAACATCTTTCAGCAGCCAGGAATCGGAGGTGGCTGGCGTGCCGTTCAGCGAGTTCAGCGCCACCATCACCGCGCCGCTGCCTGCGTCCAGCCCCGCTTTGTACGGCGGCATATAATCATTAAACAGGCGCTGCGGACTCATATCGACGGTGTTGTACTCTTTACCGCCTTCTACCGCGCCGTATGCGGCAAAGTGTTTGACGCTGGTCATCACCGAGTAGCGATCTGCCGGGCTTTTACCCTGCATCGCTTCCACCATGGTTTTACCCATTGTTGAGGTGAGATACGTATCTTCGCCAAAACCTTCGGAAGCACGTCCCCAGCGCGGATCGCGCGAGACATCGACCATCGGTGCCCAGGTCATATTCAGGCCATCATCTGCCGCTTCATAAGCAGAGACACGTCCGACCGTTTTCACTGCATCGAGGTTAAAAGACGAGGCCAGACCGAGGCTAATCGGGAACACCGTGCGCTGACCGTGCAGCACGTCGTAAGCAAAGAAAAGAGGAATTTTCAGGCGGCTTAATTCCATCACCTGATCCTGCATGGCGCGGATATCCTGACGGGTTACGGTGTTGAAAATCGCCCCAACCTGACCGTCTTTGATCATCTCGCGGATCGCCTCTTTCGGGTTATCCGGGCCGACGCTGATTAAGCGCAGCTGACCAATTTTCTCATCAACTGTCATTTTCTTAAGCAGTTCGGTGACGAACGCATCCCGCGCTTCGGGCGTTAATGGATGGTTGCCGAATAAATCATCCGCCAGTGCTGGCTGCAGGGCCAGACTCACCGCGATTCCTACTGAACATAGCCATTTCATATGGATTTTTCTTCCTCTGTTGCCCGACGAGGCAGCGAAAATGGTGCAAAAACCGTAGTTTGCCATAAGCATGATGGAGAGAGAAAAAGAATGCTCAGTTTATTGTCTGAATTTTCAAAATATTCACTCGCTGAATTGTCATACAAGGCGCTATTCTAGTTTGTGATATTTTTTCGCCACCACAAGGAGTGGAAAATGTCTTCCATGACAACAACTGATAATAAAGCCTTTTTGAATGAACTTGCCCGTCTGGTCGGTCATTCACACCTGCTCACCGATCCCGCAAAAACGGCCCGCTATCGCAAGGGCTTCCGTTCTGGTCAGGGCGACGCGCTGGCTGTCGTTTTCCCTGGCTCACTACTGGAATTGTGGCGGGTGCTGAAAGCCTGTGTCACCGCCGACAAAATTATTCTGATGCAGGCTGCCAATACAGGCCTGACCGAAGGATCGACGCCAAACGGTAACGACTATGATCGCGATATCGTGATCATCAGCACCCTGCGTCTCGACAAGCTGCACGTTCTTGGCAAGGGCGAACAGGTGCTGGCCTATCCGGGCACCACGCTCTATTCGCTGGAAAAAGCCCTCAAACCGCTGGGACGCGAACCGCACTCGGTGATTGGATCGTCGTGTATAGGCGCATCGGTTATCGGCGGTATTTGTAACAACTCCGGCGGCTCGCTGGTGCAACGTGGCCCGGCGTATACCGAAATGTCGTTATTCGCGCGTATAAATGAAGACGGCAAACTGACGCTGGTGAACCATCTGGGGATTGATCTGGGCGAAACGCCGGAGCAGATCCTTAGCAAGCTGGATGATGATCGCATCAAAGATGACGATGTGCGTCACGATGGTCGTCACGCCCACGATTATGACTATGTCCACCGCGTTCGTGATATTGAAGCCGACACGCCCGCACGTTATAACGCCGATCCGGATCGGTTATTTGAATCTTCTGGTTGCGCCGGGAAGCTGGCCGTCTTTGCGGTACGTCTAGATACCTTCGAAGCGGAAAAAAATCAGCAGGTGTTTTATATCGGCACCAACCAGCCGGAAGTGCTGACCGAAATCCGCCGTCATATTCTGGCTAACTTCGAAAATCTGCCGGTTGCCGGGGAATATATGCACCGGGATATCTACGATATTGCGGAAAAATACGGCAAAGACACCTTCCTGATGATTGATAAGTTAGGCACCGACAAGATGCCGTTCTTCTTTAATCTCAAGGGACGCACCGATGCGATGCTGGAGAAAGTGAAATTCTTCCGTCCGCATTTTACTGACCGTGCGATGCAAAAATTCGGTCACCTGTTCCCCAGCCATTTACCGCCGCGCATGAAAAACTGGCGCGATAAATACGAGCATCATCTGCTGTTAAAAATGGCGGGCGATGGCGTGGGCGAAGCCAAATCGTGGTTGGTGGATTATTTCAAACAGGCCGAAGGCGATTTCTTTGTCTGTACGCCGGAGGAAGGCAGCAAAGCGTTTTTACACCGTTTCGCCGCTGCGGGCGCAGCAATTCGTTATCAGGCGGTGCATTCCGATGAAGTCGAAGACATTCTGGCGTTGGATATCGCTCTGCGGCGTAACGACACCGAGTGGTATGAGCATTTACCGCCGGAGATCGACAGCCAGCTGGTGCACAAGCTCTATTACGGCCATTTTATGTGCTATGTCTTCCATCAGGATTACATAGTGAAAAAAGGCGTGGATGTGCATGCGTTAAAAGAACAGATGCTGGAACTGCTACAGCAGCGCGGCGCGCAGTACCCTGCCGAGCATAACGTCGGTCATTTGTATAAAGCACCGGAGACGTTGCAGAAGTTCTATCGCGAGAACGATCCGACCAACAGCATGAATCCGGGGATCGGTAAAACCAGTAAACGGAAAAACTGGCAGGAAGTGGAGTAAAAATTACGGATGGCAGAGTATCGCCATCCGAATTCACTTAATCGTTCTGTGCCGTCTGCCCCGCCGCCGCCATTTGGGCGGCTTTTTGTTTTTTATAGCTCAACGCTGCTGCCGGCACAGGCATCACTTTACCGGTTTCAATCCAGGTACGCAGGCGGCTGGCATCGGCAAAATGGGTATATTTGCCAAACGCGTCCATCACTACCAGCGCCACCGGTTTATTATTGATAACCGTACGCATCACCAGACAATGGCCCGCCGCATTGGTAAAGCCGGTTTTGGTTAACTGAATATTCCAGTTATCGCGATACACCAGATGATTAGTATTGCGGAACGGCAGCGTATACGTCGGGTTAGAGAAGGTTGCCATATCTTCCCGGGTAGTACTTAACTGCCCGATCAACGGATATTGTTTGCTGGCAATGAGCAGTTTGGTTAAGTCACGGGCAGTTGAAACGTTATGCACCGACAATCCGGTAGGTTCAACAAAGCGCGTGTTGTTCATTCCGAGCGATTTCGCTTTCGCATTCATTGCCTTAATAAAGGCTTTGTAACCACCGGGATAATGGTGCGCAAGGCTTGCCGCCGCGCGGTTTTCTGAAGACATCAGCGCCAGCAACAGCATATCTTTACGGCTGATTTCGCTATTCAGTCGTACGCGCGAATAGACCCCTTTCATCTCCGGCGTCTGGCTGATATCCACTTTTAGTTTTTCATCCAGCGGCAGTCGTGCATCCAGCACAACCATCGCGGTCATTAATTTGCTGATAGACGCAATCGGACGCACCAGATCCGGGTGGTTCGAATAGATCACTTTGTTGGTATTCAGATCAACAATCATCGCGCTACCGGAGGCAATTTCCGGTTGTGAAGCGGTGGTAGCGGCTGCCGTTTTCGCAACGGCCTGCGGTGCCAAAGGCACAGCCAGCATCAGGGCCAGGCTAAATAAAGAAACTCGAAATTTCGGCATGATGAGCATTCAGATAGTGGTTCACGCGCACGGGTTGCGCACCGCCGGAGTAAGGATTTACTGAGGCTAGCGACGCCATCATAACGAGCAAAAAGTGCGATCGTCAAAGGAGAATCGTGAGGAAATGCTGCATTGCTGACATTTACGCCAGCAATGCAACGTCAAAGAACTTTCTAGAACAGGCGATACCCGTAGCCCCATAGTATAACGGTTAGGGCGAGCAGCACTTCCAGTACCAGCACGCCAATCGCCAGCGTCGAACTAGAGAAGCTAAGGCCTTCCTCTTTGTTGATATTCAGGAAGCTCGGAATACCAAGGTAAAGCAGGTAGCCGGTGTAAAACAGCGCCACCGTGCCGACCAGCGCACACAACCAGACCAGCGGATAAAGCGCCACCAGACCGCTTAAAAACAGCGGAGTTGCAACGTAGCCCGCGAAGACCATGCAGTGCGCAAGTGACGGACGCTGCGGATAATTACGCGCCATCCACCAGATGACCCGCCCCATTACCGCAACCCCAGCCAGCATAACGCCATAAAACAGGACAGCCAGCGCCAGTCCGGTAAACCAGGATAACTTCAGGATAGTGCCATCGCCAAAATTCCAGCCAATCTGTGTAGTGCCAATGAAGGCGCAAATCACCGGAATCGCCGCCATCAGCAAAACGTGGTGGGTGTAATGGTGAGAAATCGTTTCGTTTTCGCGATTAATCACCTGCATTTCACGATCGGGATGGGAAAACAGTCCCCAGACATGGCTCATACCGCCCCCTTGTTGTGAGTTCATGAACCTGACAGTTCAAGTATAAGTCAGCTTGTGATTATTTTTTGTTCGCCCATGTAATTTTCACTGTCTGATGAACGTCCTTTTTCAGCGTGAATGATTCACAGGGTGTATGCTTACTGGCAACCAAAGGGAGACAGACTGGCCTATGGATCTCAATACACTTATCTCACAATATGGTTATGCCGCGCTGGTGATCGGTAGCCTGGCGGAAGGTGAAACCGTGACTTTGCTGGGAGGCGTTGCGGCGCATCAGGGGCTATTAAAGTTCCCGCTGGTGGTACTTTCTGTGGCGCTTGGCGGCATGATTGGCGACCAGGTGCTCTATCTGTGCGGGCGGCGGTTTGGCGGCAAGCTGTTACGCCGTTTCTCGAAACATCAGGATAAAATTGAGCGGGCGCAGAAACTTATCCAACGCCATCCGTATCTGTTTGTCATTGGTACGCGCTTTATGTATGGCTTTCGGGTGATTGGCCCGACGCTGATTGGTGCCAGCCAGCTGCCGCCGAAAATCTTTCTGCCGCTGAATATTCTCGGCGCATTTGCCTGGGCGTTGATTTTTACCACTATTGGTTACGCTGGTGGTCAGGTGATTGCGCCGTGGTTGCACAATCTCGACCAGCATTTGAAGCACTGGGTCTGGTTGATTCTGGTCGTGGTTCTGGTGGTGGGCGTGCGCTGGTGGCTGAAACGGCGCGGGAAGAAAAAGCCGGATCATCAGGCGTAAAACCATTGCCCTGGGTAAGGCGTTCGCGCCGCATCCGACATCCGGTGCACCATGCCTGATGCGACGCTTGTGCATCTTATCATGCCTACCAAAATTTTACCCATTGAAATAACCACGCACCTCACTGCGCTATTCTGGGTTGAACTGCGGATTCGCCAACATAAAGCCGCCATCCACTATCAACGACTGCCCGGTGGTGTAATTTGCGCCCTCTGAGCACA
>ERZ777306.3606-NODE-3606-length-15910-cov-4.671208_pt1 | contig 15910 bp, 7 predicted proteins | sample MGYA00374966_ERZ777306 | MGnify/ENA primary metagenome ERZ777306 (study PRJEB29329, sample SAMN06343882) | mouse gut metagenome | isolation source: Mouse cecum | place: Austria: Vienna | collected 2014-11-15 ...
CCAAGCGGGTTAGCGGCGAACGCCCTTTTCCGCGCGGCGTTTCGTTTCGCCGTGCGTATTTTTTATTTAGTTATGTTTGTTATTTTGTTTCCGCCGTGGCGGGGGCTTGAACGCGCCGCGAAGCGGCGCGCTCGTTTATTCAAGCACCCGCCACAGTGCCAAAGTGTTAAATTCTAGCAATTACTTTTCAATTAAGTCATAAAATTTGAATTGGGAATTTTTTAATTTGTTCTGCGCCCAATTCACCGCAAAGTTTCTGTCGCCGTTTATTATTTCGGTGAATGTAGGACACCCTGTTTTGTATGCCCCTTCGCTTAAATAGTATCTAATAAGCCACTGTTTCATAAAACATCTCCTTAATTTTAATTATATAATTGATATTATTCAAAAAATAGGATAAAGTGGATTATATCCCTATCTCCGATAAGCTCTATTATGAATATGCCGACGAATTGTTGAAGCATCTGAAAGAACTCATCGAGCTTGAAAACGATGTCCGCTTAACGGATAACAACGAAATAGCGATTCTTCTTACGGAAGATGAAGCAAACTCCTTTCTATCCGACGAAGCAAAGCTTAAAGCTTGTAAAAAAATATATCTCGGTCACGACGTGCTGTTAGACGGAAATCAGGAATACGTAATCGATCAAAATAAAATAGAACTGAACGTCGTTCCTGAATATTATTTTAAAGAATTGGAGTCTTAATATGGCAATGCAATTAAAAAATTTTCAGCTGAAAGCGATCGATTCTCTTATGGCGGCAATGCACAACGATAAAAGAGAAATCATCTTGAAAAGCTGTACCGGCAGCGGAAAAACGATCATATTGACCCATTTTATCGATACTTTTATGCGGAGTTTCGGCAACACCGTATTTATTTGGCTTACACCGGGCAAAGGCAATTTGGAAGAACAAAGCAAAAAGAAAATGGATCAATACATAAACGGCGCTTCCACCAAATTGTTATGCGAGATTATGACGGGTGGCATTCACGCAGGCGATTCGTGTTTTATCAACTGGGAAAAACTGACAAAAAAAGGAAATACCGCCCTGCGCGACAGCGAAAGAACGAATTTTCTGGAACATATAGCAAAAGCTTTGAACTCCGGCATTACTTTCAAAGTAATCATCGACGAGTCGCACCAAAACGATACGATTAAGGCGGATGAAATAATCGAGTATTTCAAAACCGATAAAATTATCCGTTGTTCCGCAACTCCCAAACCTTATAAAAACGCATTTACCGTAGAAATTCCCGAAGAAGACGTCATTGCCGAAGGGTTGATTAAAAAGCTGTTGATTATCAACGAAAACTTTGAACAAAATATAACCGTCGACGACCAAGTGACTTATTTGATAGAAAAAGCGCTCGATAAGCAAAGAGAACTGCATTCCGCATTTTTGAACTTAAAAGCAAACATCAACCCTCTGATCGTCGTGCAATTACCGAACAAATCGGATGCTTTGCTGGAAAGCGTTGAAAAATACTTCATCGGCAAAGGCATTTCTTACGAAAACAATCAAATAGCGGTCTGGCTTTCCGATAAAAAGCAGAATCTGGAAGACATTGTTCAACCTGACGCACCCCCCGTTGCCGTTATCATCAAACAGGCCGTTGCGACAGGCTGGGACTGCCCGCGCGCCCACATTTTGGTCAAGCTTCGCGATAACATGAGCGAAACGTTTGAAATTCAAACGATCGGGCGCATTCGTCGAATGCCGGAGGCAAAACATTACGAAAACGATTTGCTTGACAGTTGCTATCTGTATACCCTTGACGGAGCGTTCACGGAGAGCGTTAAACAGTCATTGGGAAAAGGCGCGCTCGATGCTAAAAAATTGTTTTTGAAACCGGAATATCGGGCGTTTCACTTAATTGCAGAATATAAGACAGAAGTTCCTTTTCCCAGAGATGCCGCATTGACTTTGCGGGTATTCAGTACCCACTTTCAGACAAAGTACAATTTAACGGGAAAGTTGTCTGAAAATAAGACCAAATTGCAAACCTGCGGTTTTGAATTCAATCAGAATATCGTGGATTATACAAAATCCGGTTCCGTTTCCAAATTAGAAAAGGAACGTATCGACGATTTGAACACGATTTCCGTACACGAAGAACTCAATACGTCGAAACACGGCAGAGCCTATCACCACTGCGTATCGGAAATCGGCATAAAGGTTACTTTGGATTATTCCAGAATCAATACCGTTGTAAGAAAGCTTTTCCTGAAGGAATTACGCAGCGACTATAAAGTTCTCGGTTTGGAGATACGGGAACTGTATGCTTTTATAATCAATAATAAAGAACGCCTGATAGCGGAAATAAAGGAAGCAATGTCCTCCACCGTACTTCAACCGTCTCTTAAAGTCAATAACGTTACCGAAAAGCCTCTTTCCTTGCCGTCAGAATATTTATTTACTTATGGAGCAAGATCCTACAATCTTCCAAGTTATGCTCGAAGAGAGACTGGAATCCGCAAAAGCAATGCCGTCCATCGCAACGTAATTAAAGTTGTTGAATTCAATCTCAATCGTCATCCGCTCTGCGAGATGGAAACTGAGAGAGGAATAGACTTTCCCCTTGTCCCCGTAAATGACGACGTTGGTAACGTGTTTGGGGAAAGTAATGGAATTATCCCCGCTCGCCGATTCTCCTCTGGCGTCCAAAACAACCGTGGTTTGATTCATATAGGTTGAAGACTCCCAGATACTGTAAGAAATCCGCTCCCAGATCAACGTCATTCTGACATCGCGCTCTACGCTGTATGTATAACTGGCACCGAAATCATATCGGGACGAACCGTCGTACCAAGTTCCCCTATAATGCAACTTTTGATAATCATCGGGCAAACTGAACGTATCGCCGTAACATCTCTTTTCCGATTTCAACAGCGTATTGCTATCATAATAACTTATCGTATATATTTCGCTCCATTGGGCGTAAAAAGTTTTATCCCCCGTTGACCCCATAGGAACAGACGACACGTAATTTTTAAAAGCAGAGTCTTTGTACCAGCCAACGAACCGATAGCCTGCTTTCGTCGGCGTCGGTAAATAATAAGTCGCAGAATCTATGGTGTATGTATTTCTTTCCCCGCTCAGCGAGCCGCCGTTTAAAACGTAATTGATGACATAGTTGTTCGTGCTCCAACCCGCATACAACAACCGATCCTCTGCCACCGACCAATTATTCAGCATTGTCCCGTATGCATTCGTTATTCTTGTGCCCGTTTTGTTCGGCCCCGTATACCAACCGTCGAAAGTTCTGCCCGCGACTTGCGAAGGCAAGTTCAAATCGGTCTTCGTATCATATTCGATCGTTTGTTTTCCGGGAGCAGTACCGTACTGACTCGTGAATGTGATCTCGTATCGATTATTTTTGAAAACTGCCCGTAAATAGATATGCGTCCCCTCTTCTTCCGTTTGATAGGATAAATCGGGCATGTTCGTATAGTTGAACTGTGTCCCCGGCGCAAAAGGCGTACCTTTAAATCTATCGTTGTCTGCGACGTTCGCAATTTCCCAATATTCAAACGTCTTCCCGATCTCTTCGGGCGCCATCAACGTGATCCTGTCGTTATAGCTCGCAACAAGCGGATTGACGCCTGCCTGCGTGAGATATCCGAGATAATTGATCGAAAAATTCCGCTCGATTTGGAATGTCGGATAGATTTCCAAAATGGTGCCGTTCGCGCCTAAGTCGGGCACAGAATCCCAAGACAATTTGTCTCCGCCGACAATCTCGAAATATTTGAAGATATATCCTGCCCTGATATAATTGTTGGGATTATACATTCTTTTCAGATCGATTTCCGTAAAGAACTTCATTCCGTAAGGGATCGGCGTTTTTTCGCTGGTAATTTTATCCTCGCCGAGCCATGAAATCGAACCGTCATCGTTGATTTGAATGTAAAATTGTTTGCGCAACCATCTCGCACGCAAAGTCACGTCTCTATCGATCTGCCAAGGGCGGAACAGATCGCCGTGTTCGTTCACGTATAACTCACCGCTTTCCGTTACCCATCCTTCAAACAGATAACCGTTTCGCGTAGGGACGGGGAATTTCGTGCTGCTGTCGTTAAAGGTCGCGATAACTTGCGTCGTCTCTAACTGTGCAGGGTCTCTCCCGTCGTCGTTTTTATCCAGACTCACAACGTACGTATTCTGACTCCACTTTGCATAGAGCGTTACGTCGCCGTATTGTCCGGCTTCGACGCCTTGTCCCGCGGACCGCGTGAGCGCACTGTCGGTATACCATCCGTCAAATGTATATCCCGTTCTCGTAGGTATCGCAAACGTCACGCCCGAAACGATCGTATACTTTTCAGGCGCGTTATCGGGCAAGACCCCGTTGTTCGGAAAATACGACACGGTATACACTGCGGGCTCCCACTTCGCCGTAAACACCGCTTCGTCGTCCGTCCCCTTCCAGAATACCGCCATGTCGACGTCAACGGTACCGCTTTCGCCGCGATATTCCCAACCCTTAAAAAGATATCCGGTTCTTTGCGGCACAGGAAGTTCGCCGAGCGGGTCGTTGAAGTAGACCGTTTTATCGGCACAATCGGTTCCGCCGTTCGCATCGAAACGCACAACGGTTGTTTTTGGCTTTATCTGATAATCGTATTCTTTCCAGAAATCGTGTGTGCGGTAATTTTCTTCCCACACCCTCGGCACGAAAATATCGATAGCGGAATCTTCTCCGTATACCGACGTTCCGATCTGCACAATGCCGTTCGTTTTATAAACGTTCACGCGCTTCAAATTCTCGCAACCCGCAAACGCAAAATCGCCGATATTGTTCGTCTTGTCGCCGAACGTTACGCTTTCCAGCGTACTGTTATCCGAAAACGCCCAATTCGTTATCGTAGCATAATCGCTCAGATCCAAATCCGCCGCGCTTCCGCGATAAAAAATCAACGCGTCTCCCAATGCGACGAACTCTTCCTCGGCGCGATCCGTCAGCCATTTCGTTCCTTGGAAGGCGGAAACGTCCGCGTATAAAAGATCCGAACCGCTAATCGCGCCCAGCGCTTCGTTTGCCCCGATCCCGCAATGCTCTATTTTTGCAACGTTTGCAAGATCCAGCGATTTTAACGATTGATTGCCGAAAATCGCGTACTCTGCGATCATGCCGACCGTTTCGGGCACTTGATATGTCTCCGCATTCTTCCCCGCCGGGTAACAATTCAGAATCGTCTTTTGCGCATCGTACAACACCCCGTCCTTTACGGAGAAATGGCGATTCCCCTGGGTTATGCTGAAATCCGTCAGATTTTCACAGTTGCGGAACGCGCCCGGCATGATCATACTCATGTTGCGCGGAACGTTGAAAGACGTTAACCCCGAATTTTCAAACGCTCCCTCGCCGATTTCCGTCACCGAATCGGGCAACGAAATCGATTGAAGCGAACTGCATCCGGAAAACGCCTCGCCGCCGACTCTGGTAACGTTTTGCTGCATCGTTACCGATTCCAGATTCTTGTTTTCATAAAAAGCTCTTTCGCCGATTTCCGTAATCGTGTCCGGCAACACCACGTGTTTGATGCCCGCCGCGCCGTTGAAATCATTAGCGAACGCCCCTTCCGTGATTTTCGTGACGGTCTTTGTTTCCGACCCGTTACCCGTTTTATACAGCAACTCTTTCGGGATCGTAAGCGTGTCGCCGGCGGCGTTCCCGATATAGCCGACGATACTCAGCGTGTCGTCTTTGTTTTTCAGGACCAGATACGGAGACGGACTCGTCGACCCGTCCATATTGATATTTTTTACGATACGCGCAAGCATCTCGCCGTCCATCGCTTCGAGATTATGCGTTACCCTCGGCATAGAGGGTTCACTCGATTTATTTAAATTCGCCTCAGACACAATGCTGAATCTTTTTTGCATACGATTAAATCCGCGGTATTTTGTTGTCGTAAACGCTGATTCCCCCAACTGCGAGGGTAAATCTACCAGCCCGTCGTTTAATACGTCGCTTGAAAAAGCCCAAAAATTATAATCTATTTCACTGAACAACAGTTCCAGCGCCGCGGAAACGCCGCCTACCCAACTCGCTTGGTTCATAAATTCGGGAAAAACGCTGTTCAGAACTTGTTTTACAAATTGAACGGCTTTCTGAATAAAATATTTAGATACTTTTCCGGAAGTCCAAAACAATTTTGTTGAAATATATACGTTGATCAATTTTAACGCGAGTTTGATCGAGGTATGTACCGGTTCGTTTTTCGGGAGAAAACTGTAAAGCAATTCGTAAATCAAAAAATCCAGACTCTGATATCCGCCCATCGCATATACTTTGATATCCGAATACAGACGATCGTAATTGTTATTCCAGCGGTTCATGTACCCGTTATAGATATTGTAATCAACAATATCTTCCTTCCCCGGAGAGTTCGAAGATATAATATCGCCCAACAAAAAATGCTCTATTTCCGCAGAAGTGCTCCCGACGTAGGGCGTACCCAAAGAAAATACGGAATCCACCAATTCGGGATGATCCATAGCGTACTGTAAATTCGTTAAACCGCCGCGCGAATGCCCGATGAGATTGACGCGCGGGAGACGGTTGTTTGCATCCAATGCTTGCAGGCTTGCAACGACCGTACTCGCCATAATATTGAACTGCGTATAGACAAAATCATTCGAACCGCCCGGAGAATGAGCTTCGAAGATGACAACTGAATGTTTCGAATTGTCAATAATCCGATTGTCCGTTAAAGATTTTCTTTCAGTATAATCATCATTATCGATTTTCATCAATGTAAATTCATTCCACCCCGTAAATTTCGCAAGATACAAATTACAGTCCGCTTTTTGCTCTAATAACTTAATCAGCGAATTGTCCATATAAGCAAAACTGCTTGTTTTCCCGTTATTACTCCAATGTCCGGCCGTTCCCTCCAACCCGTGGGTTACAAAGGTGACCTGCGGCGCCGACGTAGAAACCGTTACTCCTGCGCGGCGGTGATCCATATCGTAACTTACGCTGCCGTATGTATAGTCCGTGCCCCTTTCCGTCTTGGTGGTAATGGTTGCGTCGTATGTGTTGGCGTTGCTGAAAAACGCTTCGTCATAATTCGTTGTTGCGCGCGCAAACGTAAAGTCTTGCGGAATCAGCGCGATCGCAAATATCAATACGAACAAAAACGCCACCGCAGAAATGATGAGTTGCTTTTTACATTTTTTCATTTGTATTCCCTCGCTTTTAGTTTTTTATGCTTGTTCCCATTTTGCGTAAAGCCGCGTCACTTCGCGATCGTCGTAATCTTCCAGAATCGTATCTTTCAATATTATTATCTCGTCCCCCGTCTTGTCCGTTGCAAAATCCCATGCGTTTTGGCACGCCGATTCTTTGTACCAACCGGCAAAGGTATATCCCTCTCTCGTCGGCGCGGGCGGGATAAATTCCGCAACGCTGTTATCGTAACTGTCTACCCAGTAATATCCACCATCCGGCGCTCCTCTGTAATTTAGTTTGTAAACTAAGTTCGCTAATTTATCTTTTTCAAAATATCGTTCTCCTTTGTTTATCTCCTTGGCAAAATATTCCTCAGCCGCTTTATAAAAAACAATTTCTCCCTTTTGTAAAATATCCCTCAAACCATCAGGGTACAAACTTTTCCATTGTACTAAATAGCCATTCCCAACCCCCATACTATCACGGAAAAGCAAACTTTTCCATTGTCCTTCAAACGGTATAAAAGGAGCAAATAATTTTTTTATTGAAGGATGATAACCATACCATATATATCTTTGCCCCCACATAGGCAAATAGCCGATTTTCCTTTCATATCCAAAATCTATAATAGGAATATCGTTAATTGCATTTGGCAATATCAAGTATTCCTGTTTTAACCCTAATTCGGTAAAACCTACTATATAGCCTTTGGGATATTTTCCGCTCTCCTCTCGCACTGCATATCTGTAATACTCGTTCTCATACTCAGGTAACATTTCTTCTGGAATTCTGCATTTTGTCAAAATTCCACACGACGCCGCCAAAAATATCACCGCAAACAATAATGTAAATATCTTTGCCCGTTTGGTCTTCTTCACTGTTTTATCCCCCTTTTATTTTACATGTTTTTTGGTATATCTCTCCTGTACTTAAAATCTTCATTTGTATTCCCTCGCTTTTAGTTTTTTATGCTTGTTCCCATTTTGCGTAAAGCCGCGTCACTTCGCGATCGTCGTAATCTTCCAGAATCGTATCTTTCAATATTATTATCTCGTCCCCCGTCTTGTCCGTTGCAAAATCCCATGCGTTTTGGCACGCCGTTTCTTTGTACCACCCAATAAAAGTATATCCCTCTCTCGTCGGCGCGGGCGGGATAAATTCCGCAACGCTGTTGTCGTAACTGTCTGCCCAGTAATATCCCTCCTCCGGCGCTCCTCTGTAATTCAATTTGTAGACTAAGTTCGCTAATTTATCAGTGTTATAATAAGTGCCAACATTCATACTTCCGTCAAAATACTCTCTCGCAGCAGTGTGTGCCAATATCTCTCCGGCTTCAAACCGAACTCGCACCCAACTTGAAATTAAAGTTTTCCATTGTACCAAATATGCATTTTCAAAATAACCATAACAACTATATCCACTCCAATCCGCTGTCAATTTCGGCGTATACATTTTCTGTAATTTTTCGCTTTCCAAACGACCTATTTGTTCTGATCCCCACGTTGTCTGTCTTCGATACCCAAACGAAACCAATTTTATTCCGTCTATCTCATCGGGTACAACCAAATACTTTTGTTCCTTTCCCGCTTCGGTCAAGCCCACGATGTATCCCGTTTTCGTGCCGTCTTTATTGCTTCTCACCGCATATCTGTAATAATCGCTCTCGTACTCGGGCAAATAATCTTCCCACCATCTGCACTGCGTCATCAGCCCGCACGCCGTTGCCAAAAATATCACCGCAAACAATAACGACCAGAATCTCCCCATTTTTGCTTTTTTCATTTGATTACTTTTTGAAATCCCCTTATAGTTTATAATATCCAACTCGCTTATTTTCCCAAATATGCGATCGTGTTTTTATTATATCACTATAAAACAACGATTTCAATAGTAAAACAAATAAAATGGTAAAAAGTATCAAATTTTGCAAAAATTTACCTGTTTGAATATTTTTGACGACCGCACAAAGCTCTGTTTTCTCCCGAAATACAAAACGCCGAACGGCGGAACCGAAATATTCAGTCCTGCGTTCGGCGTTTCACTCGCGTTGATTTATGCCTTTGCGATAAGCGTTCCCGTAAGCGATCCGCTTAATGAAGATAGAATTTTACTTCATGATCTTCCGTCGTTGCCATTGTAAAGCGGACGGAAAGAACGTCTCCGTCGCAAGCGCCGCTTCCCGTATGAAACGGAAATACCCTTTGCTTTACGCTTTTTTCAAAAGGAACTTCTTGCCCGTTCACGCAAACGCGCGCAACGCGATCCACCTCTTGCAGAAGATGATATTTTAACAGAACGTCGCGTTTTTCCACCGCCCGCTCGCCCTGAAAACCGCCTTCGGCGGCATACAAATTGACCGCAAAAGCGTTCTCTTCGGGAAGATACCGCGCGGAATACCCGCTCTTTGCAAACGCTCCCGTTTGGTAAGCGGTCGTTTCGCCGTCGTCTTCGTAAACGTATCCGGAATCCGAACCCGTTTTATCGGGATAGAAGTCGTAAACGAGCTTTCGCCAACTTTGTTTCTTCGTATTTTGCGCGTGTTCCGCAAGCGGGATCAGCGCGCCCAACCGCACGAAAAGCGGCATGGAAGATAAGTCGTACCGTTTGGAAACCGTCCGCTTTCCGGAATAAACGCTTCTGTCGAACACGTCCATCCAGCGCCCTTCCGGCAGGTAGACTTCCCGCTCCGTTTCGTCTTTCACTTCCGCAACGTACAAGCCCAAAAAGGCTTCCCCGTCCGCCTGAAAGTATTCGAGTTCCAGATCGTGTTCCACGTTCGGTTCCAGTACGTTGAGCGGGAACAGCACCGCAGAGTGCTTGTTTTCGTCCTTTAAAACGCACTTCCCGTCGACGTAAACCGTTATGCCGTCATCGCTCTTCACGTAAAGCCGCATCGGCTTATCCACTTTGATTCTGGTGCCGATCTTCGCGGAAAAATTATAAACGGGAACGCCGTCCGCGGGAGATTCGTGATGAAGATTCAGATACACCTTTTCCCACACGGCTGTTGCGACGGGCGCGCCCTTTCTCTCGATTCCGTCGAAATACGTCACGTGTACGGGCGCGGCATAATTTTCCGCCGTGAGTTTCTGCGGCACGACGCCGCAAATCGGCGCCACGAGCAGGTCGTTGCCGAACAGGTACTCGTCCTTTCTCACCGCGTTGCCGTCGTCGGGGAAGTCGAGCGCAAGCGAACGGAACATCGCCTCTCCCGTCAGATATGCGCGATACGCCCCCGTGTAGAGGTACGGCAACAGCCGATACCGCATCAACTCGTATTCCCTTACGACGTTTAACGTCTCCTCGTCGTACAGCCACGGTTCGCGAAAGCGTTGGACCGTATTGGTGCAATGCGGACGGAAGACGGGCGAAAGCGTACCGTATTGCATCCAGCGGATAAACTGTTCTTTGTCGGGATTGCCCGTATGCCCGCCGCAATCCGAATGCACGTACGGGACGCAGTTTTCGGAACAGCGGACGAGATTTTCCACCTCTTGCGCAAGCGTGCAGGACATGCTTGCAATGTCGCCCGTCCACTGGATCGAATAGCGGTGAGAAGCGCTGTCGCCGATCCCGCAATATTCGCCGTTGGCGATGTCGACCGCATTGCCCATGATGACGGGGCGGCGGTATATTTCCCGATTCCCCGATTTTTTACGGTAAAAATTCTTGGTGACGTCGTGAAAGAGATAGAGTCCGAACGTCTCCCACTGAATGTCTTTGACGGGCGAAATGAGGTGCGTATGCCAATTTCTGTCGTACCACCAGGTATCGACGCCGAGCGCCATCAGCGATTGCAGATTCTTTTCCCGGTATTCGATTTCTTTTCCGTCGAATACCGCCGCGCCGTCTACCGGTTCGGGATGATCGTTGAACATGACTTCCACGTTATGGCTGTGCGCAAAATCCAAAAAACGCTTCATGTCGGGAAACAGCTTTTCGTTAATGCCGTAACCCCAACCTTGTTCGCTGAACCGCCAATCGGTATCGATCACCATGTTGTCGAGCGGAACGCCGTGCCGTTCGTAATCCAGAATCAGCTGTTTTGCCTCCTCTTCGCAATACGGGTAATACTTGGAATTCCAGCCGCCGAGGGTGGACAAGCGAACAAGCTCACAGCGCCCCGTCAGTTCCACATACAGGCGGCGGAGCTTTTTCGGATCCTTTCCCGCGAAGAGCAGATAAAAGTCCTCCGCGTTTTCCTGAATGACGTATTCCCCTTTCCGTTCTGCGGAATAGCCGCCTTCGGGGATCAAAATACGCGGACAGTCGGAAATCGCGAATACTTCGGGCGTGTTTCCGGGCGGCGGAAGTTCGCCGCTGTTTTTCAAAGGCCGATAGGTATAAACCGTCTCCCCGTTTTTCTCCAAGCGCAAGCCGCCGAGCGTGCCGCCCCGCGGAAGATGCAGGGCGAAGTCACCGAAGCGCAACACGTTCTCTTTTAACGCATACGCGGGACCGTCCGCCGAGAACTGCCGACGGTCGGGGATAAAAAACGTCTCCCCGTCGCAAAACTCACCTTGATATTTCCGCTCGATGCGGAGAATATCCGCGCTCAAAAATGCGATTCTGATATCGTTGTAGATCAACTCGTTTTCCATGAAAATTATCTCTCTGCTTTTAATATTTTCCCGTTTACGTCGAGCGGGCATATCCGCGCCGTGCGGCAATCGGGCGCCGACTTATCCGCCGAAAGATCGCGCGCGTGATACACGACATAAAACTTTCCGTCCTCTTCGATCACGCTGTTGTGTCCCGTCCCCTCCTCTTCGCCGTTGCGGCAGATAAGCGGCGCGTACACGTCTTCGGACGGCTGTTTTTCGAATTTCAGCTTTCTCAAATCGTCCTCTTCCCCGTGTGCATGGGCATAGCCGAGGAAATACTTTTCATTCTGATAGCAGTTTCCGGAATAGGTTACGTAGTGGTCGTTTCCCTTTCTGAAATAGAAAGCGCCCTCGATCGTATGCCAGTTCTGCCCTTTCCGGAAACGGTCGTACATGAAAATTTCCTCGTCGAGCGTGGGCACGACGACCGCGGTCGGATTTCCCTCTACGGTGAACATATCCGTAAGCTTATCGACGACGATATACGTTCCCGCGCGTTCCGCTTCCGCGTCGTTTACGGAATAAAAGATATAATAATCTTTTCCGCTCTTCACGACGTGCGGATCGATGGAAAAGGCGGGCAGGATCGTTTTTTTATAGACGAAGGGACCTTCGGGCGAATCGCTCACGGCGACTTTGATCGCCTGCCGGTGCACGTCTTCTTCCTCTTTCGGCATCGAAGAGTAATACAGGTAATACGTCCCGTCGCGCTCTATGATGCAAGGCGCCCAATATTCTTTCATGCCCGTTTCGGAGAGGGTTCTGCCGAGATATTTCCAGCCCGATAAAAGACTGTCGGAACGGTACGTTTCCACGCCGTCCGCGCCCGTTGCATAGAGATAATACTTGCCTTTCGTTTGAAATATGTAGGGGTCGCCCTGCGATACGGGCGCGCCCTCTTCGGGAAAAATCAGTTTCATAATTTTAAAGTTTGTGCGCCGCGAAACTGCGGCGCACACATTCTCCTTTTGCGCTGTTATGCAAGTTCTTCGTATTCTTTCGCCGTGTAGATGCCGTCGCCGTTTACACATGCGGGATTATATTCGATGTGCGTTCCCTTCGGCCTCCACCATTCGTCGGTGTCCTTGCCGCCCAGAACTTCGTTGTTGTTGATTTCGTCGCCGGGGGTTTTCCAGGCAACGCCCACGTGCATCATACCGTCCTGCACCATATAGTCGTATTCCACGAGGTCTTCCGTCGCGATAAAAAGTTCGACGATTGTATAATAACTGGAAGCTCCGAGTTGCTGAACCGTGCTCTTTACGCGAATCGCGGGATTATCCGCTTTGAATTCCGTTGCCGAAACGGCGTAGGCGTAATACTGTTTCGCGCGCAGATTGTCCTGTCCGAAACTCGTTGCAAACACTTCCCCGATCCGGAATTCGAAGTTGGTGTTCCGCCACCAGTCGTTCTGACCGAAAGTGAATACCGCATGCCGCGCTTCCACCGCAAGATACAGCCCCTCGCGCGTCATTTTTCCGTAGAAGTTGATGCTCTTGCCCTGGAACTGGTCGGTACCCGTAATGCCGATCGTCTTGTTCGCCGCCGTCTGCCAGTCGGAGAGATCGCCGTCGAGTTCGATCCCGACGTTCTCCGTCGCGGACGCCGCGCCGAATTCCGTATCGCCGCAGAGGTATTCGTTTCTGAGATACATGCCGTACTTCGTGACGAATGCGAAATGCTCGTAGTTATCGGCAAGCACGCCGTAGGGTGCGTACCAGGCGTCGCCGCCGGCATAGTTGTACGAACCGCCCGTGATCGGTTCTCTGTTGTCGTCCGTTTTGATCGCGACGCCGATGCGGAGCGAACCGTCCGTTTCTTTCATGCCCGAAATCAGACTGTTCGGGAAGAACACTTCGAAAACGCTGTAATGCTTCGTGTTTTTCTCCGTCCCCGCCGCATGCGCGTAAGCGGCGATGATTTCCGCGGAACTCTTGCCGACCGTGTATTTCCCGTCCGCAGAAGATGCGAGATAGACGTACTGCTGTACCGATTTCGCGCCGAAATGAACTTCGAAGTTCAAGTTCTTCCACCAATCCCTTTCGCCGCTTGCAAGCCCGTTGTGATAGATCTCTACCGCGAGGTACAGACCGTCGTCGCGGAGCACGCCGTACCAGGTCGCCTGTCTTCCGTCGTCCTTGACGATGCTGTGCGCGCCGACCGTCTTCGAACCGATCGCCGCCCAGTCTTCCAGACTTCCGTCGACCGTGACTTTGATTTTCCAGACCGTCGTGAGCGTTACGTTCTTCTCCGGCATCGCAAAAAATTCGTCCGCCTGATAGACCGTTTCGCCGTCCGTCCAGCCGAAGAAATCGTGTCCGTCTCTCTGCGGCAGAACGGCGGTTACCCGAACGCTGTCCCCTTTCAGGAAAGCGCCGCCTGCGGGAAGATCGCCCTCCACGTCCTCGTCGCTGAACGCGTAAGTTACGGTGTATTCCTTTTCCCATACGGCGGTGAAAGTGATCTCTTCCCCGCCCATATACACGTTGCTGCCGGCGCGATAAACTTCCGTGCCGTCGCTCCAACCCATGAAGCGGTATCCTTCCCGCGTGAGCGCCGCGTCCGCAAGCGCGATAATCTCGCCCTGCGCGTACGCCTTGTCGTCGGTAGGAAGGGTGCCTTGCGTCCCTTCCGCGCCAGCCGCATACGTAACGCGGAAAGTACCCGTCGCATCCGCCGCAACCCATTTGGGGGTAAACGTGACGTCCGCTTTGGGCATTACGAAACCGCTGCCCGCGGAGTATCCGTACTTGCCGTCCGTCCAACCCGCGAAGTTGTAACCGCTTCTCGTAAGAGAGTTCGCGGCAAGAGCAACCGTATCGCCCGCAAACACCTTTTCCGCGGCGGGAGCTTCGCCCGTGACGCCGCTCTCCGAACCTGCCGAATAAGAAAGCGTATACTCTTCGCCGATGCCCTTTTCCTGAACGGGGATCTGCACGGTCAAGGGCGTGCCTTCGATCGCCCACCAATCTTTTCCGTTGAGATTGCTGTCCGCCGTCCCGTTCGACGATTTGAACGCGAAGCCCACCTTGATGAGTTCGTCTTTGCCCAGCCCGTCTTTTTCAAGCGAAGCAAAGGGAACGAAAATTTCCGCGACGGTGGAGTACGTTCTGTCCGGATTACGGGTACTGATCATCACGGCGTCCATATATCCGCTGTTCCCGAAACCCGTAAGCGCGTAGTGATTGTTTTCCCCCGTACCGTTTACATAAAATTCGATATTCGTATTGTTCCACCAGCCCTCGTCCCACTTGGTGGGCGTGAGGTTTACCTTGTGCTCTACTTCGTAAGCGATATACAGCCCGTCGGCGCCGCGGAACGCGCGCACTTTCATGGCGTTCCCGTTCACCTCGTCCGCGACCCTTTTCGCATGACGGTTCACGTCCTCGTCCGTCCAATCGGAGAGATCGCCGTCGATCGAGGCGTCCTTTGCAAGGTACTTATCCAACTCGGCTTTTACCTGATCGCGATCGGTCACGAACTCGTTGTTTGCAAACGTCGCCTTGGTGTTAAAGCACATCAGTCCGGGGACCGCGCCCTCCGATTCGGGAGCGAAATCCTTTACCGTTTTGACAAGCACGCCGTTCAGCACAAAGTACAGATCGCCGCCGTAGTAAATCGTTTCAAGCTGTTTGCCGCGGTACTTTTCGAGATAAGCGTTCCCCCAATGCCCTTCCATGGAGGTAGATGCGTTGTTCTCCCACAGCCAGTTCGTGCCGCCCGCGGTGGACTGCACCGCGCGCACCGTGCCGAAGTTCGTACCCGTTCTCTGCGCGGCGTCGACGTGGAAGGTCTGCAACGCGCGCTCCGATTTGTTCACGAGTCCGAACTTGGGGAAGTTGTCGCCGTTGAGGAAGGGATTCACCGTCGTCTGAACGTTCAGCGTCGTTTTCAGATAATAGCTGTCATGCGGGACCGTATCGAAGTAATAGAACTCGTTGTATCCCTTATCCTGCGCAATGCCCGTTCCTTTTTCCTTAAAGCCCGCCGTGTGCGCCGTCATCCCCGTTTCGTCCACCACGTACCAGGTCGCGGGCTGACCCAGATCGCAGCCCAGCATCATCGTCCACGTAGCGCGCGTGGAATTGTACGGGTCGGGCATGGTATTGAAAGAAGGCGCGCA
>ERZ777306.3610-NODE-3610-length-15889-cov-4.059050_pt1 | contig 15889 bp, 10 predicted proteins | sample MGYA00374966_ERZ777306 | MGnify/ENA primary metagenome ERZ777306 (study PRJEB29329, sample SAMN06343882) | mouse gut metagenome | isolation source: Mouse cecum | place: Austria: Vienna | collected 2014-11-15 ...
CCAGCCCTCGCGGAGCGGCGGCGACGTGTTCGTGTCCGCGCCTGCGATTCATTCGTTGAAGTTGCGGGAAGGGGATTTTATCACCTGCACGGTAAGCCCGCAGCGGAAGAATAGCGACGCGCCTGCGCTGAACGAACTTTTAAGCGTAAACGGAGTCGCGGCGGGGTGTTATGAACGGCGCTCTCATTTCGAAGATCTTACCGCCCGTTACCCGCAGGAAAAAATTCGTTTTTCCGATCAAAACAATGCGCTTTCCCTTCGCGTTCTGGACCTGTTCGTTCCGATCGGAAAGGGCCAGCGCGCGCTGATCATCGCGCCGCCCAAAGCGGGAAAGACCACGCTGTTAAAAGATATTGCCAGTGAAATCGGGAAAAATCATCCTGAAATCAACCTTTTGATCCTGTTGATCGACGAGAGGCCCGAAGAGGTGACCGATATCCGTTCGTGCGTCGAGCACGCGGAAATCGTTTGCTCTACGTTCGACGAGGGCGCGGAGCATCACGTCCGTTCTGCGGAACTTACGATCGAGCATGCGCGGCGGATGGTGGAACAGGGCAAACACGTCGTGCTGTTGCTCGATTCGCTGACGAAACTCACGCGCGCATACAACGCGCTCTGCGACAACACGGGCAAAACGCTTTCGGGCGGGCTCGACGTCGGCGCGTTGGCGGAACCCAAACGCTTTTTCGGCGCCGCGCGGAATACGGTCGAGGGCGGAAGTCTTACGATCCTTGCCACCGTTTTGGTGGATACCGGAAGCCGTATGGACGACGTGATTTACGAAGAGTTTAAAGGCACGGGGAATTCGGACATTTTTTTATCGCGCGAGCTTGCCGAACGGAGAATTTTCCCCGCGATCGATATCCGTCGTTCGGGAACGCGAAAAGAGGAGCTGTTGCTCGATCGGGAAGAGCTGTCCGCCGTTTACGCTTTGCGGGAACGCGGATTGTGCGAAAACACGGTCGGAATGCTTGATACGCTGAAAAAGACGAAGAACAATGAGGAGTTCGTCGTACGGCTTCCCGAATGGCTGAAAACCTACAAAAACATGTAGGCGGAAATGGAAAAATCCCCGCATCGGCGGGGATTTTTATATTTGGTTCAGAATTTTTTCGGTCGGATCAATAAGTAATAAGTAAGTCCGAAAACGACGACGCCGAAGAAGAATACGACGGGTACGATTACAAAACTGACAAGATCGCGTTTGCTTGTAAAATCGATGCGAAAGGACAGGTCGAAAATCAACGTCACGATCACGAGTAAAACGTATAGAACGATCGCGTTGACGATCGCAGGGGTTGTCCTGCGCAGAGAGCGTTCCCCGAAGTGGTTGGCGTAAGCGACGCCCGCGATCAACAGCACCGCCAATCCGATCGCCCAAATCAGGTACGGGTAAAAGACGGGAAGGGCGATGTTCTTGGAAACGCCGAGCAGGACGCTGCCGAGCAGGACGAGGAATACAAACGTGAGAAGGGCGCTGACAAAAAGAGCTTTCCCTTTGTGTACGACGCTTGCGGTGTTTTCCGCGATCTCCGTCTGGGATTTCCCGCCTGCGGTGTAAATCTTGATCCCGTCCTGCGCCGCGCGGGCTTCCAGATCGTGAAAATCGATTCCGTCGAGAGAAGTCGCCCGCGTTTCGGCAATCGGCTGTTTTTCCGTTTCCGATTTTACGGAATTGGCGAAGATCTTTCTTACGATCGGGCGGTACTCCAACACGTCTTCTTCCGGAAGCGGGGCGGACGGCTCGTCGGGAGGATTGTCTCCGACGGGAGCGGTAAAATAATCGTAATCGTTCGAGGATTGCGTCTCGGGCGGAGTACTGATCAGATCGACGTAGTTGCGATGCAGCAGTTCCTGTTCGCGTTCGCGGAATCTGCTCTCCTGTTCTTCGATGATCTCTTTTTCCCGCGCTTCCATCAGACGCTCGTAGAGCTGTTTCGTCTGCTGTTTTTCTTCTTCTCGCGCAGAGAGCAGGTTTTCATAGCGTTCGTTCTGCAACGCGAGTTCTTCTTCCTGCGTGCGGATCCGTTCTTCGAGCGCGTTCCGCTCTTCGGCGGTTATGGAGGAAAGATTTTCGGTCAGCGCTTTGCGTTCTTCTTCGAGCTGACGTTCGCGCGCGGCGATTTCCTGTTCCCGCCATTCTCTTTCCCGCAACAACGCGTCGTTCCGCGCATCCATTTCCCGTTCGAATTTTTGCTTTTCCTGCAAAAATTTCGCCGCTTCTTCTTCGTATGCGAGCCGCGTTTCCTCAAAGCGGGAAGCGTTTTCTTCAAAAGAGGAGCGTTCGTCGGCAATTTTTTTCGCCTCTTCGTCAAGCTCGCGTTGTTTTTCGAGCCATTCCTGTTCCGATTGAACCGGATCGCGCCCGTTTTCGCGGCGTTCGTCCGTAAAATCTTCATCTCGGGAAGGGGTGCGCGAAGTGGTGTCCCTCAAAACGCGCATATTCACCGCGCCGGGGGCGGGATTGCTGAAATCGAAATCCTTATCCGAAATCAGATTGTCGATCACCGTACGGGAATATTCCCATTCCGCCTGATTCGTTTCGGAAACGTCTTTGCCCGCGTCGGTGAGCGAGAAGTATTTCCGCCGTCCGCCGCTGACCGAACCGCCCCAATAAGACGTAATGAATCCGTCCTTTTCCAGACGTTTCAACGCGCTGTAAAGAGAGGGTTGCTTCATTACGTACTGACCGTGGCTTTTGCGTTCGATTTCGGAAATGATCTCGTAACCGTATTTGTCGCCGTCGTAAAGGGCGCGGAGAATTATGGTATTGATATGTCCGCGAATCAGGTCGGAACTGACCGACTGGCTTTCCTCGGTTTTTTCTTCCATGAGTTTCCTCCAAAGTGTACGGAAATATTATAGCGCCAATGTCGGAATTTGTCAATCCCGGAAATAATATGTCAGACATAATTTTACCGATTTTTTGTGTTTTTTTCATATCGGGACACAAAATGTCGTATATTTGAGGCGTGGGAGTCGTTCGAGGAGCGTTGTTTATCATCGGAACGAGCATCGGCGCGGGATTTTTGTCGGGCGCGGAGCTTGTCAGGTTTTTTCATACGGAGGGATTTTTCCTGCCCGTAATTTTTTCTTCGCTCGTATTTTGCGCGTTCTGTTCGCTGTACTTATATCTCGGGAATCGGCACGGGGGATTTTCGGGAACGCTGAAAGCGCTGTTCGGGCGCGCGGGTAACGCCGTAAAATTCGCCGTGTCCGTCTCGTCGTTTATTCCGTGTGCGGGTATGCTTGCGGGGTTGGACGCGCTGGTGCCGTCTGTGAAACCGTTGCTCTCCTTCTGCGGGCTTGCGTTCGTTTTTCTGTGTCTGAAAAGAGGAATGAAGGGAATTTCGTTGCTCAACACAGTGCTTGTCCCGCTTCTTTTGGCGTTGATCTTTGTTTTCGGCTTTCGCGTTCGGATGCCGTTTTGCGCGACGCGCGGGATCGCGCCCTTTCTCGGCGGAATGCTCTACGCTTTTATGAACGTATTCTTAGCGGCTCCCGTTTTGATGGACGCGGGCAAAGAGATGAAACGGCCGGTCTTGCCCGCGGTGATCGCGTCCGCCGTCGTTGCCGTCGCCGCGATATGCATTCTCGGCAGCGTGTACGGGACGGGCGACGGGGCAATCGGTGCGGAAATGCCGTTTCTTGCCGTGATGAAAGGGCGGAAGATCTTCTTCGTCGCGGCCGCGCTGGCGATCGTCACTTCGCTTGCCTCGGCAATGTATCCGCTTCTCGCATTGTGCGATGCGGCGGAGGGTGGAAAAAAACATGCCGCAAAGGGGTTTGTACTCCTTGCGGCATTCGCGCTTTCGCGGCTCGGTCTTTCCGGCATTGTCCGTTGGCTTTATCCGTTGCTCGGAATCATGGGCGGGCTGCTGTCAGCGTTCTGTATTTTTTATGAGTATTTTTTCGAGAAGCACCACGAGAAAATACATTCCCGCGGCGAGGACGCACAGGATGCAGGTCGCGCTCATGACGAGATCGAGTTTAAACACCTGCCCGCCGTAGACGATGAGGTATCCGAGACCCGCTCTGGAAACGATGTATTCTCCCATGATCGAACCGATCCACGCCATTCCGACGTTGACTTTCAGCATCGAGATAAAAGAGGGGCGTGCGGACGGGATCACGAGTTTCCGCAGAATCTGGAATTTCGTTGCGCCCATAGAGCGCATCAGCAGGATTTTATTTTTGTTTGTGGCAAGGAAAGCGGAGAGCATGTGCATCGTCGACACGATGATGCCCACGAGTACCGTCATAAAAATAATCGCTTTGCTTCCCGTGCCGAACCAGATGATGATCAGGGGTCCGAGCGCGATTTTGGGTAACGCGTTTAAAACGACGATATAGGGTTCGAGCACTTTGCACAGCGTTTCGCTCCACCAGAGCGCAAGCGCGATAACGACTCCGAGCGCGACGGCAATGACGAATCCGACGAGCGTTTCCGCAAGCGTTATGCCGATATGATAGAAAAGCGAACCGTCGCGGTAGAGCGACGCGATCGTCTTTCCGATTCTGGACGGCGAACTCATGATGAACGGGTCCACCCATCCGCACGCCGTGGAAAGTTCCCAAAGTCCAAGCAGCAATGCGAGCACGCCGAGGCGAAGTCCCCATACCAGCGCGGCGTGCAAACGCTGTTTCTTTACGTATTGCAGATGCTCCCGCGAATAATTTTCGTGTGTTTTCATCCGTTTAATTCCCTCCAAAGTATTTCAAACCATTCGGAAAACTCGCTCATTTCACGCCTTTTGAGCGGGTTTTTTATGTCTCCGAAATCGAGTTCATGCGTATACGCGACGCGCGCGGGGCGTTTCGAGAGCACGAGTATCCGATCGGCGAGGGAGATGGCTTCCGAAATGTCGTGCGTTATGAGCAGCGCGGTTTTTCCTTCGCTGCGGATGATCGACGAGACGTCTTCGCACACGTTCAACCGCGTCTGATAGTCGAGCGCGGAAAACGGCTCGTCGAGCAGAAGAATGTCGGGATCGGAAGAGAGGGTGCGGATCAGCGCGGCGCGTTGCCGCATGCCGCCGGAGAGCTGAAAAGGATAACTTTTCAAAAAGTCTTTCAGCCCGTACTTTTCCGCAAGCCTGATCGCGCGTTCGCGGTTTTCGGGCGTGTTGATCTTTTTGACTTCGAGCGGGAGAAAGATATTTTTCTCAACCGTTCTCCAAGGGAAAAGTTCGTCCTTTTGCAACATGTATCCAAACGTTCCGTGACTCTCCACAACGCCTTCTGACGGTTGCAATAAACCGGCGGCGAGTGATAACAGCGTCGTCTTTCCGCATCCGGAAGGTCCGATGATCGCAACGAATTCGCCTTCGTGAACCGAAAACGCGAGATTTTCCGCCGCGGTCGTTTCACCGTGTTTGGTGTGATAAATGAGTTTTACGTCAGTAAAGCGCAAGATTTCGTTTTTCATAAGCGTTGCTTCCGTAAGTGTATTTTAGTTATAAATTCCGGTAAATCGCCTGTACGTAGCTGTTGTCTACAAGGTCGGAGAAACTTCCGCGTTTGTCAAGTTCTCCCGCGCTTTCGATGATGTCCTGCAAGCGGTTGAAACTCGCCTCCGTCATTGCCATGTCCGTTTTCCAGGCGTCGATCGTCTGATAGCTCCTCACGCTCGCGGCAAGCGATTCCACGGACGTGGAGGGGAAGTGTTTCACCAGATTGGGCGCGATGGTTTCGGGTTTTTCGGTCTGGGCGTATTTAACGGCTTTCAGCATGGCGCGCAGGAACCCGTCCGTTTCGTCGCGGTGTTTTTTGATCCAGGAACTCTTTGCCGAAAACGCGGTGTACGGAACTTCTCCGCCCGCTTCTCCGACGGCGGCGACGATGTAACCTTTGCCCGCGGCCTGATATTCCGAAGCCGTCGGCTCGAACATCGTGCAGTAATCCGCCGTGCCGGCTTCGAACGCGCCGGTCATGAGATTGAACGCGACGTCGAAATTCAGATTGATTTCGGCGTCGGTAAAACCATTTTCGCGCAATACGTATTCAAAAGTCATGGCGGGAACGCCGCCTTTTCTTCCCGCGAGAATTTCTTTGCCTTTCAAATCGGTCCATTTGAAATCGGGTTCTTCTTTGCGGGAAACGAGGAAAGAACCGTCGCGCTGGGTCAGCAGTCCGAAAACGGTGGGAAGATCGCGCGAACCGCCGAGCTGTACGTACAGCGCCGCTTCGGGTCCGCAGAATCCGATATCCGCGTCGCCGGAAAGTACCGCCGCCATAACCGCGTCCGCGCCGCCGCCGTTTGTCAATTCGATTTTCAATCCCTCTTCCTCGAAATAGCCGAGCGAATCGGCGAGATAAAGGGGGGCGTAAAAAATGGAATGGGTCACTTCGTTCAGTTTCAGAGTTTTAAGACCGTCTGATTCTCCGCAGGCGGAAAAGGGAAGGAGAGCGAGGGTCGCCGCTCCGAGAATTGCGATAGATTTTTTCATTGAGATCACGCTCCTGATACGAATTAAATCCGGAATCGGCTCGCCGCGAATGCGGCGTGCGTTTCCCGACGTTATTCCGTAATAAAATAAAAGAATATTATATTCTATGTCGATAGCGGAATTATTGACAATCCGTTAAAAAAGGTTTATAATACAGCGGTATAAGCAGGGCAGAACTTTAACGGGTAACGAATATGAAAGAAATGCAGACAACGTATAATCCTAAGGAATTTGAAGACAGAATTTACGCGGATTGGCGGAAAAAGAACTGTTTCCGCGCGGCGATCGATCCGAAAAAAGTTCCTTTCACCGTCATGATGCCGCCCCCCAACGTTACGGGGCAGTTGCACATGGGGCATGCCATGGATGAAACCATGCAGGATATTCTCGTCCGTTTCAAGCGGATGCAGGGCTATTCCGTTTTATGGCTTCCCGGAATCGATCACGCGTCCATCGCCACCGAAGCGAAAGTCGTCAATCAGATGAAGGCGGAAGGGCTTACCAAAGAACAGGTGGGCAGAGAGGGCTTTTTGGAACGCGCCTGGGCGTGGAAAGAGAAGTACGGCGGCAGGATCGTGGAACAGCTCGAAAAACTCGGATCTTCCTGCGATTGGTCGCGTCTCGCGTTTACGATGGACGAAAAATGTTCGCGTGCCGTGCGCGAAGCGTTTTTCCGCCGTTATCAAGAGGGGCTGATCTACCGCGGCAGCCGCATCATCAACTGGTGCCCCGGCTGTAAAACCGCGCTTTCCGACGCGGAAGTGGAGTATTCGGAGGACGCGGGGAATTTCTGGTATTTCAATTATCCCGTGGAGGGAACGGACGAATACGTGACGATCGCGACGACCCGCCCCGAAACGATGTTGGGCGATACGGCGGTCGCCGTCAATCCCGAAGACGCGCGCTATGCGAAGTTCGTCGGCAAGACGTTGCTTTTGCCGCTGACCGACCGAAAAATTCCGCTCGTTGCGGATTCTTACGTCGATCCCGAATTCGGAACGGGCGCCGTCAAGATCACGCCCGCGCACGATCCGAACGACTTCGAGGTAGGACTGCGCCATGATCTTCCTGTGATCAGAATCATGAACGACGACGGTTCGCTGAACGAATCGGCGGGAAAATACGCGGGTCTCGACCGTTACGAGGCGCGCAAGCAGATCGTTTCGGATATGGAAAAGGCGGGTCTGTTCGTAAAAGTGCAGCCGCACGCGCACAACGTCGGGCACTGTTACCGTTGTCAGGCGACCGTAGAACCGCTTGTGTCCAAGCAGTGGTTCGTAAAGATGGCGCCGCTCGCGAAACCCGCGATCGAAGCGGTAATGAAGAGTAAGACGAAGTTTACGCCCGACCGCTTTGCGAAAATATATTATAATTGGTTGGAGAACATCCGCGACTGGTGTATTTCCCGCCAGCTCTGGTGGGGACATCGGATTCCGGTCTGGTATTGTGAGGCGTGCGGAAAAGAAATTTGCGCAACCGATACGCCGACCGTGTGTCCCGCTTGCGGTTGCGGCGATCTGAAACAGGATGAAGACGTGCTCGATACCTGGTTCTCTTCCGCGCTTTGGCCGTTTTCTACGCTGGGATGGCCCGATAATACGCCCGATTTCAATTATTTTTATCCGACCGACGTTCTTGTGACCGGTTACGACATTATTCCTTTCTGGGTGATGCGCATGATGTTCTCCGGCTTGGAACTTACGGATAAAGTGCCTTTCCGCGACGTGTTGATTCACGGATTGGTGCGCGACGAGCAGGGCAGAAAAATGAGCAAATCGCTCGGAAACGGGATCGATCCGCTTGAAATCATCGACAAATACGGCGCCGATTCTCTCCGTCTTTCTCTGGTAACGGGCGTTGCTTCCGGCAACGACACCCGTTTCACCGATACAAAGGTGGAAGCCTCGCGTAACTTTATCAATAAAATGTGGAATGCCTCGCGGTTCGTGCTGATGAACGCGAAGGGCGTGGAAATTCCCGAAATCGACCGGATCCGTTTGCAACCCGCCGACCGTTGGATTATTTCGCATTTACAATCGTGCATCCGTGAAGTCACTTTGTCTTTGCAAAAATACGATCTCGGGATTGCCGCCGATAAAATCATCGATTTTGCTTGGAACGACTTCTGCGACTGGTATATCGAGTTGAGCAAACCTTCGCTGTACGGCACCGATCCGGAACGCAAACGCGGCGCGCTCGGTGTTCTGATGTTCGTCCTCGAAAACATGCTGAAACTGTTGCACCCGTTTATTCCGTTCGTTACGGAAGAGATCTATTCTTATCTTCCCAACAAGAAAGGTTTGATTGCAACCGCAGATTTCCCGCGTTACAATATCAAACTGTCTTACCGCAAAGAGGCGAAGACGTTCGAAGGGATCCTCGATCTCATCCGTACGGTTCGTGCGATGAAGGTGGAGGTGAACTGTCCGCCTGCGAAAAAGGTGCATTTGCATCTTGTTACCGAGGCGCGCAGGCTCGTAAGCGTGAACAAGAGTTCCATTCTCCGTCTGGCGGGCGCAAGCGAGATCGATTTTATCGAAAGCGGCGCGGAGGTCGGAGAAAAAACGGTTTCGCAGGTATGCGAGATCGGGCAGATTTTCGTCCCGCTCGGAGATCTCGTGAACCTCGAAGAAGAACGCGCGCGTCTGAATAAAGAATTGGAGCGCATTAAGGGCGAAATCGCCCGCGCCGACGGAAAGCTCATGAATAAGAATTTCGTCGCGAAAGCGCCCAAAAAGCTGGTGGATGACGAGCGCGCAAAGAAAGAAAAATATCTCGATGCGAAAGCGAAAATCGAAAAACAGCTTTCCATGTTATAATTGCGTTTTGTTCCGAATATTCGAAAGAGGTAGAATTATGAAAATGAAAGCAATTTCGTTGTCGATGGGGCTTCTATTGGCGGTCGGCGCCGCGACGTTCGCGCCGGATGCATTTCACGGCGCTTCTGCGGAGACGGCGAAAACCGCGGACGTCTACATTCTTGCGGGTCAAAGCAACGCGGTAGGACATTCCACCCTGTCGCAACAGGTCAAGAATCAGGACGACAAAAATCATACCTACGACGTCGTGATTTCGCAGGACGACGCGCGCAACGATACGGGGTATTCCGACGTGTTTTATTACGGCGCGACGGACGTCATGATCGACGGCACGTTGCCAAATCCCGCACTTAAAAACGTCAAAAAAGGGCAGGGTGCAGACGGGACCAAAATCGGTCCCGAACTCGGTATGGCGAAAGTGCTGTCCGAAACCGCGACCGAAGACAATCCCGCCGTTATTTTTAAGTTCGCCGCAGGCGGTACCGCGCTCGGCGCCTATTCCGCACAACACTGTTCCGAGATCATGTACACGAATTATTTCGGGAATTGGGCGAGTCCTTCGATCTTATCGCGTTGGCGCGAGGAAGAAAGAAGAGTCGCGAAAAACTGTCAGGGGTTGCTTTACGAAAGACTTGTTCAGCTGATCGGTAACGGCATCGAGAAGCTGAAAGCCGAGGGCTATACGCCCGTCGTCAAGGCGTACGTGTGGATGCAGGGCGAATCGGATGCGAACGTCACGGCGATCGCCGACGAATACGCGCGGAACCTGACCGATTTTATCGGCGATCTTCGCGGTGCGGTCGCGGAAAAGACGGGCAATGCTTCCGATGCGAAGAAACCTTTCGTGATCGGGAAAATTTCGAGCACGTACAACAACGGTCCCCGCGGGGTCGTGACCGTCAGAAAAGCGGAAGACGAAGTCGCCGCGGCGGTACCGAATTGTTACACGGTGGAGACGGAGGATTTTCCTCTTCTCGATCGCAAGACGGGCACCGTCGTCGGAAACGATATCTGCCATTTCAACGCCGGCGATATGTATCAGCTCGGTCAGCGGTTTGCCGAAGCCGCCTTGAACAATATCGCTGCACATAATTTTTTCGTGACGGCGGACGAGGGCGGCAAGGTAACGGATCGGAATTTGCACGTTTCGGACGGTTCGGTTCGAATCGCCTTTACCGCAGAAGAGGGTTTGCAGTTGGACGAGGTTTTGCTTGACGGCAAGGCGATCGAGAATTTTACCGTAGAAGACGGCTCAGTTATCTTTTCTCTTCCGGAAAACGCGCCCGAATACGGGGAAATCAAGTTGACGTTCCGAAAGATTTCTTCGGGCGAGTTCCCCGGTTGGGCGATCGGAACGATCATAGGCGCGATCGGTCTGGTATGCGCCGCCGCGGGCATATCGGCGTATTTCGCTGTAAAAAAGAAACGCGACGCGTCAAAATCCGGACAATCGGAAGAATGACGGTTAAAAAGATTGTTTTTGCCGATAATTGAATACGGAAAGCAAAGGGTCGGAGACGGGTTTCGCTTCCGATCCTTTTTGATATCCTCAAAATCCGAAAAGAATTTAGCGGACAATGCGGTTCCAATTCTTGACAAGAAATTCGGAATTTGCTATGATATATGCGAATGGCAGAATAAGCCAAAACGGAGGTAGGGTGACTGATGAAAAATTTTACCGTAAACGATGAAGAATCATTGGCGCGCATGCTTTCGCGCGTAAGAGCGGCTCAGGAGAAGTTTGCGACTTACACGCAGGAGCAGGTTGACGAGATTTTCTATCGCGCGGCGCTTGCGGCAAACAAGATGCGGATTCCGCTTGCAAAAATGGCGGTGGAAGAGACCGGCATGGGAATCGTAGAGGACAAAGTAATTAAAAACCATTACGCGTCCGAATATATTTATAACGCGTATAAAGATACCCGCACCTGCGGCATTATCGAGCGGGACGAAAGTTTCGGCATCACGCGCATTGCAGAACCGATCGGGGTGCTTGCGGCGGTTATTCCTACGACGAATCCGACGTCTACCGCGATTTTTAAATGTTTGATTTGTTTAAAGACGAGAAACGGACTGATTATTTCGCCGCACCCGCGTGCGAAAAACTGCACGATCGAGGCGGCAAAGATCGTACTCGAAGCGGCGGTTGCCGCGGGCGCGCCCGAGGATATCATCGGGTGGATCGATCAGCCGACCGTTCCGCTTTCGGGCATGATCATGCGTGAAGCGGACATGATCCTCGCGACCGGCGGTCCCGGCATGGTCAAAGCGGCGTACTCTTCGGGGAAACCCGCGCTCGGCGTCGGCGCCGGCAATACTCCGGCGATCGTGGATTCGAGCGCCGATATCAAATTGGCGGCTTCTTCGCTTCTTCATTCCAAAACGTTTGACAACGGCATGATCTGCGCTTCGGAGCAGTCCGCGATCGTTGTAAAAGACGTTTATGAAGAATTCAAAAAGGAAATGGCGCTTCGCGGCGCATATTTTCTGACGCCTGCCGAGACGGAAAAAGTCCGTAAAACGATCATCATCAACGGCGCGCTGAACGCGAAAATCGTAGGGCAATCCGCTTGCACGATCGCAGAACTCTCCGGGTTCAAAGCTCCGGAAGGCAGCAAAATTCTGGTCGGAGAAGTCGATTCCGTCGAGCTTTCCGAAGAATTTGCCCACGAAAAGCTTTCGCCCGTACTTGCAATGTATAAGGCGAAATCGTTTGAAGACGCGGTTTCGAAAGCGGATAGACTGGTACGCGACGGCGGACTCGGTCATACCTCTTCTTTGTATATCAACGTCGAAACGGGCGCGGAAAAAATCGCTTATTTCCGTTCCGTCATGAAAACCTGCCGCATCGTGATCAACACGCCTTCTTCGCAGGGCGGGATCGGCGATCTGTACAACTTCAAATTTGCGCCTTCGCTTACCCTCGGTTGCGGATCGTGGGGCGGGAACTCCGTTTCCGAAAACGTCGGCGTGAAACACTTGATCAATATTAAAACCGTTGCGGAAAGGAAGGAAAATATGTTGTGGTTCAGAGCCCCCGAAAAAGTATATTTCAAACGCGGTTGCCTCGGCGTTGCACTCAAAGAACTCGGCAAACAGGTATACAATAAAAAGAAAGCGTTTATCGTTACCGATAAATTCCTCTATCAGAGCGGGTTCACCAAAAAAATCACGGACATTCTCGATGTGGAAGGGATCATGCATTCCACCTATTTCGAAGTTACGCCCGATCCCACGCTTGCCTGCGCGAACGACGGCGTCAAACAAATGCGGGATTTCGCGCCCGACGTGATCATCGCGGTCGGCGGCGGTTCGCCGATGGACGCGGCTAAGATCATGTGGGTGATGTACGAGCATCCGGAAGTGGACTTCCAGGACATGGCGATGCGGTTTATGGATATCCGCAAGCGCGTATATACGTTCCCGCACATGGGCGACAAAGCGCTGTTCGTTGCGGTTCCCACGACGGCGGGTACCGGTTCGGAAGTTACGCCGTTCGCGGTTATTACCGACGAAAAGACGGGTACGAAATATCCGCTTGCCGATTACGAACTCATGCCGGATATGGCGATCGTCGACGCGGATCTTATGATGAATATTCCGAAGGGGCTTACCTCCTGCTCGGGTATCGATGCAATGAGCCACGCGTTGGAAGCGATCGCTTCGGTGATGGCGACGGACTACACGAACGGTATCGCCAGAGAAGCGGTGAAGTTGATTTTCGAATTCCTGCCACGCGCATACGAAAAGGGTGCGCACGATGCGGAAGCGCGCGACCGTATGGCGAACGCTTCGTGCATGGCGGGTATGGCGTTTGCAAACGCGTTCTTGGGCGTTTGCCATTCTATGGCGCATAAGCTCGGTTCGTATTGGCACCTGCCGCACGGTATGGCGAACTCGCTCATGTTGGAAGAAGTGATTCGCTTTAACAGCGTGGAGCAGCCTACCAAGATGGGAACTTTCCCGCAGTACGCTTACCCGCAGTGCAAAGCGAGATATGCGGAAACGGCGCGCTTCATCGGTTGCAAGGGCAAGAACGACGACGAATTGGTGGAAGCGCTGATTAAAAAACTGAAAGAACTGCAAGCGTCGATCGGTCAGCCGAAGACGATCAAAGAGGCTCTCGGCGATAAAGTGACGGAAGAACAGTTTATGGAACGCCTTGACGCAATGACGGAGGACGCGTTTGACGATCAGTGCACGGGTGCGAATCCGAGATACCCGCTGATGAACGAAATCAAACAGATGTACCTCAACGCTTATTACGGAAGAAAGTAAACGTTTTATCCGATTGGCGGCAACGGAATTTTCCGTTGCCGCTGTTTCGGAATTACAGGAGTAAAAATGAGAGGACTTGAAACTTCGGTCACAAAATTGAGACGGAAAGTTTTCGTCGAGGTTGCGCGCGTTGCCTTTGAATCGGAGGATATCGTAAAGGATATCGAAGAAATCCCGTATAAGATCACCCCGACCGAAACGCCGCAGTACCGTGAAAGTATTTATCGCGAACGCGCGATCGCCGCCGAACGCGTTCGTCTGGCGATGGGAATGTCGCTGAATCCGCAGGATCGGCCGTCGAGCATTACGAACGGGCTTTCCGCAAGCAATATTTCGGACTTATATTACGAACCGCCGCTGATGCAGGTCATTCCTTCGGCGTGCGCAAAATGCGAAGAGAACGCCTATGAAGTCAGCGACCAGTGCCGCGCGTGCGTTTCGCGCGCGTGCATCGCCGCGTGTCCCAAAGACGCCGTTTCGGTAGGAAAAGACGGGAAGGCGGTGATCGATCGGGAAAAGTGTATCCGCTGCGGAAAGTGCAAGGCGGCGTGTCCGTACGATGCGATCGCGCACAGAACCCGTCCGTGCGCGCAGGCTTGCGGCGTAAACGCGATTTCCAGCGACGAGCTGGGGCGCGCGACGATCCATCCCATGAAGTGCGTGGGCTGCGGGCAGTGCATGGTACACTGTCCCTTCGGCGCGATTGCGGATAAATCCCAGATCTATCAGCTTATTCGCGCGATCAAAAGCGGCGACGAAGTGGTTGCCGAAGTTGCGCCCGCAATCGTCGGGCAATTCGGTCCAAGCGTTTCTCTCTGGCGGATCAAAGCCGCGCTGAAAGAGATCGGTTTTAAAGAGGTGTTCGAGGTTGCGCACGGCGCCGACGTCGGCGCGGCGACCGAGGCGCACCATTACGCGACGGAAGTCGCTACGGGCAAAATTCCCTTTCTGCTCACTTCGTGCTGTCCGGCTTGGAGTATGCTCGCAAAGACGCAATTTTACGAGACGATCGATAAAATATCCAATGCGCTGACGCCGATGGTCGCGACGGCGCGTTCGATCAAACAGAAAATGCCGAATGCGCGCGTCGTATTTATCGGACCCTGCGCGGCGAAAAAGCTTGAAGCGATGCGTAAGACCGTGCGCAGCGACGTCGACTTCGTCATTACGTTCGAAGAACTTGCGGCAATTTTCGAGGCGAAGGGCTTTGATTTCAAAGGCTTTAATCAAGAAGAGCCGATCCACGATGCGACGGGCGCGGGGAGGGGATACGCGGTCGCCGGAGGCGTCGCATCCGCAATCGAACAGTGCTTGCATGAGTATTATCCGGAAGTGGATGTGAAAATCGAACATGCGGAAGGATTGGAAGAATGCAAAAAGATCTTGCTGCTTGCAAAATTCGGGAAGAAAAACGGTTGCCTGATCGAAGGAATGGCTTGTCCCGGCGGGTGTGTCGCCGGTGCGGGCGTGAACGCGCCTGTCGAAAAAGCGACGGCGGAAGTCAAAAAGTTCGTTGCCGATTCTTCTCAGCCGTTGCCGCCCAAAGATTTATACGAAATTCATCTGCCTTAAACGACGAAGAAAACGCCGTCCGAATCAAAGGACATTTCTCATAGGGATTTAAATGACGACGTTTTAAAAGTTGCACTTACAAGCAGTGAAACAAACACTTTCGTACAATTTGTATGAGAGTGTTTTTCTATACTTAATATAACCGATAAACGATGCGCTATTTAATCAATTAAATACAGAATAATTCTTGACAATCTCACTACCTTGTAATACAATATAGTTGTTATATTACAATCTAGGGGGCTAAAACCTAAACGGCGGTTGCCGTGCTTGAAAGCGTATTGTTGTTTGTGTTGGCAAGGCGCAACAACGCAAAGCGATAAGAAGGGTGCAACGCAAAAGCCGCGGGAAACAAAATCCCGCGGCTTTTATGATAATGATTTTTACGGAGTAAACGTAAACTGAAAAACAATCAGACTTTTATTCCGATTTTTTTTCGGTATCGGATTCGACATACGTTTTTTTGTTGCCGTATATATGTTTTTCCACATACGCGGCACGGCGGTTGTTAATCCAAAATGCCCAAATCAGACAAACGATTGACAGTACAATGCATAACTCTTTATAAAAAATAGCACTTAAAACAGCAAATGAAAACATTAAAAGTATTTCTAAAATCAATTCGAGTATATGGTCGTTTAACCATTTTTTTTCAAAAACCATTTTCTTTTCTTTTAAGTCAAACGTGCTGTTTTCCAAAGCGGTCGAAATATTTTCCTCCGCTTTTGTTTTAAACTTTTCGTCGTCAAGCCGCTCGCCCGATAATATTTC
>ERZ777306.3617-NODE-3617-length-15844-cov-4.714675_pt1 | contig 15844 bp, 18 predicted proteins | sample MGYA00374966_ERZ777306 | MGnify/ENA primary metagenome ERZ777306 (study PRJEB29329, sample SAMN06343882) | mouse gut metagenome | isolation source: Mouse cecum | place: Austria: Vienna | collected 2014-11-15 ...
GTGTCCCTATGCATACTTCCGTGGCACATCTCGGACTTCTGTTCTCTGAAAACAAGGTCTTCCAGATGAATGCTGAATATTATTAATGCAAATAACTGTAATATAACAAATGGACAGATTGTTTAAAACATTCGTGTACGCTTTTCTTTGGTCGCTATCCTTGGTCTGTGCTGCAAAAAATGACACTGTGACCGTCATACAGACTCTGCCGAAGGTAGAATGCGCAAATAAAATACTTGACAATGAAATCAGGCATTATCTGGCTCAGCAGGACAGTACAGATCAGGTATGCTATTGGAATATGCAGATACAAAAGGAGAATGATACATACGTCTGTCTTGTTTTTCGTGAGCCTGATCATATCCCTAATAGGGGGATTGCATATCTACAATATGGATATGACATTATAGTAATTGAAGGAAAACTCGACAAGACATTATTCAATAAGATAAAAGGATGCGACCTGGCTATAAAAATGGCCAAGAATCGCACCCTTATATCTGATCCTGTCGCATATTTAGGAGTCAGGCTTTTTAAAAACAGACTTGCCGCAAAATATAGCATATATGATCCCTGCCGTTAAACATCATAGCATATTTGCATTGAATCCATTTGTGTAAATCCATTTTGACCATAAAGTCGGATTATTATGTGGATGCTCTATGGTACGGATATCATATAACACGCTGAATTCGCCCGACAGGGTTATGGTAGTATACTGAAGCGTTTCGGATGTGTCATACTACTTCTACAGCTGCGACGGGGATAAGATGCAGGTCAGAACGGAATGTCCTCAAGGCTCTTTATAAATGGTTAAAGTTATCATTCTGTATGTCCAAGTGTAGTGCTCAGGAGCACGTTGTAGTCCGCGTCGGTTAAGAAATAACACGAGGGGGCTAAAAAGTCAGAATAACTCTCTGAGAATGAATATTTGGAAATAAGGTCGATGTTGACCTCGCCGAAAAACAAGAAAAAGGGGCTTGAATAATACTTTTTATTCAGCCCCGTATACATAATGGAACTTACATAAAAGAATGTAAACAGCTTGTATGGATTTGGATGGACGTGCTCAAGGGGCAATCCTCTCCTGTAGGTCATTTGTCATACCCCTTTTTGCCGGATTTTAATTGTTGCCTGTCCGTCTCCGTAATCTCCGATACTTATTTGTCCAGTTCTTTCTCTGCCCGTATCGTTTTCGGTGACGTTAATAATGACCCCTGTCCTGTCCTCCATCAGAGTCACTTTCAGCCATTTGCCACGGCAGCTGACAATAGGGACATCGTAACGGTCTGTGTCTGATGATGTTTCTTCGTACTCTATTATATATTTGAACCAAGGTTCAATATCGTCTTCTTTGACACTATATGGACTTAGTCTAAGAGAGTTGTTTTCTTTTGTGTAGATTTCCGTTTTGCACGCTTCTTTTTCGAATATCACCTTATTTGTTGTTACCTTGATGTTATGAAGCCCCATACATCCTGCAGAAAACGCAACAGCCATCATAAGTATAAAACATCTTGTCCCGATATTTTTCATAAACTGAAATTTTAAAGGTTATAAGTTATCATTCTGTATGTCCAAGTGTAATTACCTTGTTGTGTATTATGATTTTTATCATATACTTGTTCCATACTGTCTCTGTCTGTCGTGTTGAAAACACTTTTTGTCCTCGTTCAATCGCAAAGTTAACAGGATTATTGGAACGTAATGAATATTGACGGATCAAATAAATATTTAAGCCGGGATTGGAGGACAAATTTATTTTTACTACGTTGAGGCAAGAGTGATTGTAAAATGCAAGTTTTTAACATTTATTGTAAATATGTATTCTTTCAGGGATATTTATAGTTGATTACAAGAATGTTATTCTGTAATTGTCTTCCGGATCAGGCTAAGGAGCTTTATATTGGATAATCTATTGTGATTATTAGAATTATTATATAGATTCACACGTAATTTTAATCTAAATGTTATGAAAAAGACTATAGTGCTGATTGTTTCAGCAATTTGTGTATTCACTTCATGCGGCAGGGATTGGTATCACTCAGAAAAGTTCTTCGTACATATATGTCCGGACAATAGTTTATGTGAATTTATTTATAATGACCGCATATATGGGAAAGATTCGGAGCTGTGCCATACTGAAGTGACACGCGATACTGTTTTGTCTTGTCCTGTTTTTTTTGTACTGCCTTCCTATGTCGATAAAGAGGAAAAAATGACACAGTATGCGACATTGAGACGTTTGTCCGGAGAAGGAGAATGTGACATATATATGCTCACAACCAGTACCGTCAAATATAAGGGAGAAAAATACTATATCGGTAACCTTATCGACGATGTAATCTGGCACAACGACACATCCCTGATGACCAAGGAGGAACTGAATGAGCTGATAAAGGGGGCTTCGTCAAAGTTTTCACTTCCGGCCGGCGAAGAAAGCATCACAGTTCCGATTACTTATCTACGGTGACCGTTTCCTTATACAGACAAATCAAGCACTCTAATTATGGGTGTGCAATGGCAAATTAACAGGATATGAGGAATCTATTTAAACTTTTGTCTTTTGTCCTGCTGCTGGCAGGGACTGCTACGCTGGCTTCTTCCCAGGAGAACGTGCGCAGGTTGGATGTTAAGGCAAATGTCTATATGTCATACGATGCCGCCATAGGAAAAGTTCTTGAGGAGGCAATTGTCGGATATCATCTGAAGGAAACATTTCTGTCTTTGGGATTTATGCACGCCGGAATGAAAGGCGGATTTTATGGTGGAACAGTCAATTGCGCATATATAAAACCGGATGCTCAGCTGGTGCTTGTTCCGACTTTAGGAATAGGGTTTCTTCACGGAATGTTTTCAGGAGATGAGAGGACGGCTAAATTGGCTGTAAACCTTGATGTGGAGCTGAGGCAGTATTTAACTGAATCACGCTCTTCATATTGTGGACTGGGTGTTAAGATTCTCGGTCTCAAAGATGTTGACATAAGTTTTTGGGGAGGTGTGACTTTCGGATTCTCTTTTTAGCATCTGCAACAATGTCTCCAATATTCGATCGGGCTATTGTTCTTTCATAATGTGTCAGCCTGCATTCCTGAGATTGTGGAAAGGATAAAGACAAGGATGCCGAGCAGGGAGTCATTTATGGAGAGAAGAAATGCCGGACACAGCCCTGCGGACGACAAGGCTATGACTGCGACGGAAGAAATCATTACAAGATTCATAAGCGGGATGCACAGAAGGTTGGTCAGTATGAAATATTGGGGGAAAGTCCCGAATCTGAGCCAGACCACAGGGGCGGTAAACACTTGGCAGGCGATGGACAGGGACGACATATCCCAGATTCTGTACATTATCCCTCGAGGACGTGCACTGTCATCTGAAGTCTGGCCGTTACTGCGGAAATATTTCTCATCCAGCCATCGCACAGGAATATTCCACCAGTCCCTGATGACCGGATACAAAGTGAAAATTCCGGTCATCGCAAGATATGAAAGCTGAAATCCAGCTGAGGTTATGACCCCTGGCGTGACTGTAAGCTGTACGGTAAGTGCAATGCACAGGAGATTGGCATTGTTCTGTTTCCTTCCGAGTATGGCCGCGCCCTCCCTGAGCAGAATGAAAAGGAATGCACGCACGATCGACGGTGACGCGCCTGTCATAAGTGTGAAGAATCCTGCTCCGGAGATGATCACAGCGGACCTTGTTTTCCTTACGGAAGGTGAGTTGCCAAATATTGCAAGCATACGTGAGAGAAGCATATATATGATTCCGAGATGCATTCCGGACAACGCCAGAAGATGTGACGCTCCGCTGTCCCTGAATATTTTTCTTGTATTGCCGTCCAGTCCGCTGCGGTCTCCCGTGAGGAATGCGCAGACCAGTGCCCCGTGCTCCTTTTCTGAATATCCGATGTCCATGATCCTGCGGCTGAGAGCCTCACGGCATCCATAGGCAAATGATGATACGGGGGAATGCTTCCCTGTGTCGGGAAAAGTCAGAGAGTCCATAAGGCATACGGTCATGCCGGCCGAAAGAAACATCAGCCCGATAAATATCCTTGCTGCAGGAAGAGGCAGTTTCCTGAACCGGCCTCTGCAGGAACGGAAGATAAGCACGGCGGATGAAACAGTCGCCGCAAACGACATAAGCACTACCGCGACGGATGAATGATTCCTGATGTAAAATGTTTGTAATAAGAATGTTGCGACAGCAACCCCTGCAGTGAACGGGACCGCCAACACCACTGCCTCTCTCTCCGTCTCCATTTCGTTCCGATTTTTTGCGAAAGTAGGAAGAAATTTTATAACTTTGTCTCGGAATCGTGAAAAATCCTTCCTTTTTTATAAAAATTTAACAGAAAACTATGATAATTCTTGTATTGAATTGTGGCAGTTCGTCTCTCAAGTATCAGTTGTTGGATATGAAAGGAGATGATGTCTATGATCTCCTTGCCAAAGGTCTTGTTGAGAGAATAGGTATGGAAATGGGATGCCTTAAACATCAGGCTACCGGAAAGGAAAAATTTGTCAGGGAAATGCCGATCCAGGACCATACGGTCGGAATAAAGGCTGTACTTGACGCTCTCCTTGACAAAGAGGTAGGAGTTCTGTCCACTTTGGAGGATATAGAGGCTGTCGGTCACAGATGCGTACACGGAGGAGAGGAGTTCTTCTGCAGCAAGCTTATCGATGATCAGGTCATCGCACAGATAAAGAAGTGCAGCGACATCGCGCCTCTTCACAATCCTGCCAACCTTCTTGGCATCAATGCCGTGTCGGAAGCTCTTCCTTCAGTACCGCAGGTTGCCGTATTTGACACAGCTTTCCATCAGACTATGCCTTCATACGCATATATGTATGCACTTCCGTATGAATATTATGACAAATACCGTATCCGCAGATATGGTTTCCACGGTACAAGCCATAAATACGTGTCGGCGAAAGGTGCGAAATTCACAGGACTTGACATCAACAATTCAAAGATCATAACCTGTCATCTCGGCAACGGAAGTTCCGTGACAGCCGTGGCTAACGGAAAGTCTATTGACACTTCAATGGGATTCACTCCGCTTGAGGGTGTCATTATGGGTACAAGATGCGGATGCGTTGACCCTGACGTGGTGACTTATCTTCAGGAGAAGGAGGGACTTTCTGCTGCTGAAATGAGCAGAGTCCTCAACAAGAAGAGCGGTTTTCTCGGTCTTTCCTGCGTGTCTTCAGATGCCCGTGACCTCAATGATGCGGCAAATGCAGGGGATGCGAAGGCAAAGCTCACTCTCAAGAAACTCGTCTATGATGTCACCAAATATATCGGTGCATACGCTGCTGTGATGAACGGTGTCGACCTCATTGTATTCACGGGTGGAATCGGAGAAAACAACAGCCGTATGAGACGCAGAGTCTGTGAAAACCTTACTTATCTGGGAGTGAAATTCGATTATGAGGCAAATGTGGCTACAGGAAAGGATGCTCTTGTCTCTCTGCCTGATTCAAAGGTAAAAGTGGCTGTAATCACTACAAATGAGGAGCTTGTGATTGCACAGGATACTATGCATATAGTTCTTAACGAAGAAGAAAACAAATAAAACGATAACAGGATGTTTACAAAATTTGAAGATATTTTTGCCGAACTTGCAAACAGGGGAGCAAGGAAAAGAATGGTTGCCGCATGGGGCGTTGACGGTCATACGATAGGAGCGGCGAGCATAGCGATCGATCTCGGCATTGTAGACGTGACTCTTGTAGGTGACGAGAATCTCATCAAGGAGCAGTGCGAAGAGGAGGGGATTGACCCTGCAAAATTCGCCATCATACATAATCCTTCTGAACTTAATGCTGTGGCGCAGGCTGTGGCTCTGGTCAGGGAAGGACATGGGGATATCCTTATGAAAGGACTCTGCAGCACTGATAAATTTATGAGGGCCATCCTCAACAAGGAGACAGGTCTTCTTCCTCCCAAGGCTGTGCTCAGCCATGTCGCAGTGCTTGAGAACCCCAACTATCACAAGCTGCTGCTTGTAGGTGATATGGCAGTGATTCCTGCACCGGACTTGAAGCAGAAAAAAGCTATTTTGGGCTATCTTGTGAATACTGCACACTCTTTGGGCAATCAGATGCCTAAGGTTGCGATTATCGCTGCTACTGAGCAGATGCTTGAGGGGATGCCTGCATGCGTGGAGGCTGCGGTTCTTGCAAAGAAAGTCGACCGTGGAGAAATCAGGGGATGTATCGCTGACGGACCTCTTGCACTGGATGTGGCAATTGACCGCGAATCGGTGGAGATCAAGAAGCTTGTAAGTCCTGTAGCAGGAGATGCAGACTGTCTGCTGTTCCCTAATATAGAATCGGCGAACGTGTTCTACAAGACCAATTCAAAGCTTGCATCTGATGTAAAACAGGCCGGAATGGTAGTGGGAGCCAAAGTTCCTTGCGTGCTTTCAAGCCGTGCCGACAGCATCGATACGAAACTGAATTCAATAGCGATTGCAGCTATTTCAGCAAAATAAATTTCTATGAGCGGAACAGTACTGGTAATAAATACAGGCTCGACCACTACAAAAATAGGATTCTTTGATGCAGGCCAAAAGCTGTTTGAGCAGAATCTTGCCCACAGTGCCGAAGTGCTTGCGAAATATAATTCCGTGATGGATCAGGACATTATGCGTCGTGATGTCATCACGGAATTTCTCTCTGAAAAAGGAATCCCTGTTGAATCCATTGATGTCGTGATGGCACGTGGAGGTCTGATAACACCTATAAAGACAGGAGTATATGAGGTCGAGGCAGAAATGCGCGCTGCGCTGATCAGCGGAAAGGACGGAATGCACGCCTGTAACCTGAGTGCGCTGATAGCTGATGATATCGCCGTTGAGGTCAATGAAATACGCCGCTCAAAAGGTATCGTGGGGCAATGCCGCGCATTTATCGCGGATCCTCCGATGGCGGATGAGATGCTTCCGGAACTGAAGATAGGAGGACGTCCCGAGTTCCCGAGGAGGACTCTTTTCCATGCTCTGAATTCACGGGCTATGGTAAGGCGTTATGCCAGGGAACGCGGTGTGACCAATAGGGATGTAGTGGCTATCGTGGCCCATATCGGAGGAGGAACATCTGTGTCACTTCACTCCAAAGGGCTTGTAATCGATACCAATGACGCTCTCGGAGGAGACGGACCGATAAGTCCGGAAAGGGCCGGTACGGTGCCTGCGTTCCCTCTTGTGGATATGTGCTTCAGCGGAGAGTATTCAAAGGATGAGATCAAAAAGATGCTTGTCGGAAAAGGAGGGGCAATGTCTTTCTTCGGTACTAACAATTTCAAGGAGATCACAGACAGGGCGGCAGCCGGGGACAGATCCGCAGAACTGTTCGTAAAGGCCTATTGCGCGAGTGTCGCAAAATATATCGGAGGGCTTGCCACTGTGGTATGCGGCAAGGTTGATGCTATAATTGTAACAGGAGGTATCGCCTACAATAAGGACATTATTGCCGATATTACGGACAGGGTCGGTTTTATCGCGCCTGTCGTCAACTATCCAGGAGAAAGCGAGATAGATTCACTTGCTGAGAACGGATACGGGATTCTGTCCGGTGAGTTCAAAGTCAGACATTATTCACGAAGCGGGCTGATTGAATAGGTTTCTATGAGGCAGAGAGGCACTGTATGCTTCTCTGCATTCATTGAACAGCTTTGCAGTATGTCTTGAAAAATACGGTCCTCTGTATGTGCCGGTGTTCGTGATCATTATCCAGCATTCCCCGTCGGGATAGCATTTCACCAACGCGCTTGTCCCTGCCAGCGTGCCTGTCCTGGTCCATTCCCCGTCAGGCTTGGTGTCATTCCATCCAAGAGAAAACGTATCCGGGTCAAAATATTCTGTCATTGCTTGGATGCTTTCCCTACTGAGTATATCCGGAATTTCCGGACGTCCGTCTATGCTTGCCACGAAACGGCACAGTTCAGCTGGAGAACCGCACCACGCTCCTGCTCCATAGAGACCTCTTATATTGCTCCCTCCGTAGCATCTTTCCACTATCCGTCCGCTCATATCGAAAGCCTCGCAGGGTTCGGCTCCGTTCTGCATATAATAGCGTACTTCGTTGGGATATCTTTCGTCGTAATGATTGTATGCTATGTGCATGTCATAGCATCCTGCCGGATTGAGTATGTTTTCTTTTATGAATGTCTCGTAGTCGCTTCCGGTGATCTTCTCGATGACCATAGAAAGTAGCAGATACCCGAAATTTGAATAGCTCTGGCTTGTTCCCGGCGCGAAACCGAGTCTGCGGCTGAGAACGCATTTGACGAGAGTCTCGTTGTCAGGAGCCTCTTCAAGCCGGAATTGTCTCATTATATCCAGTGTGGAGAACATAGGGTCTCCAAGTCCGCAGGTAAATCCTCCCTTATGTCTCAGAAGCTGTTCTACGGTTATGTTGAAGATTCTCTTGTCTTTTATGGATTCCGTGAACATACTCTCGTCGAGTATGCCGCAGCTGCCGAATATCGTGTCCTGAAGTGAAAGAAGTCCTCTTTCCTGGAGAAGCATTATGCCGCTTGCAGTTATGAGCTTTGATACGGAAGCCATCCTGAGTATGTTACGTGGAGACATTTCTTCCCCGGCCTCTTCATCGGCGAATCCGTATCCTTTTGCATATACAAGGGAATCGTTGCGCATAATTGCAAGAGAGGCTCCCTTTATCTCCCATTTTTTGAGATATTGCGACACCATACTGTCCATTCCGTCAAGGTCAGGAATGTCTGACAATATGTTTGTGAGAGTATCATTCAGCCTGAGTACGGCAGGGACCGGTGCAGGACCGGATGATTCTTCGTGCTTGCTTCCTGATGTCGCCATAATCACAGTAGCGGCACATACGGACATAACCAGACATGACAATATCCATTTTTTCATACCAATACTGCGTCTATCCTATATATCCGGCTTTGCGGGCGAAGTCTATTATATATTTTGCCGTGCCTTCGATTCCGAGGATTGATGAATCTATGCACAGGTCATAATTGGACGCGACTCCCCAGTTGCCGAGCGTGAAATAATTATAATATGTTTCTCTTTTCCTGTCGTTCCTGATGATGATGTCCTCAGCCTTTTCAAGTGATATTTCCATCCTTTCGGATACACGCTTCTTTCTCTCCTCCAGCGGTGATGTTATGAATATGTCAAGCGTACAGCCTCTGTCCCTCAGGATATAATCGGCGCATCTTCCGACGATTACAGCGGATTCTCCGGCAGCGATGTCCTCAATGACACGGCTCTGGATCTTGAACAGGGCTCCGTCGTCAAGACAGTTCTCCTGTCCGGTGAGATTAGGCGTGAACAATGATGAAAACGAGAATATGCTTCTTTTCTCATCATTCTTGAGGAAAATTTCGGAACTGAAGCCGCTGACCTGCGCTGCCTTTGAAATCAGCTCATTGTCATAGACATTTATTCCGAGCAGTCTGCCGAGTTCCATAGCTACAAGCTTTCCTCCGCTTCCGAACTGCCGCCCTACGTTTATGATAAGTCTGTCGTTCATCTGTTATCCTCCTATAATTTGTCTTCCCAACAATGCCGGGTCATCGCCGTCTTTCATCTGGCTGAATTTTTTCAATAGCCTTGCAAGCATTATGGCCGTAAGTATGAAAGAAAGGAAGTCGGCTATAGGGAAACTCATCCATATTCCTTTGGAATCAAAAATCAGCGGCATCACATAAAGAAGAGGTATCAGGAAGAGGATCTGCCTTGTCAGTGAAAGGAAGATCGACTTGTGTACCATTCCCAGACATTGGAAAAGATTTGTGGATATCATCTGGAACCCTACGATAGGGAAGGCCAGGTTCATTACAGTCAGACCTTTGGCGGACATGCTTACCAGCTCCGGATCGTGCGTGAATATTGATACCGCATACTGCGGGACAAGGACAGCCACAAGGAAGCACATTGTGGTGACGACAGTCGCCATCTTTGCCGTTATGACATATACCTTCTGTACACGGCTGTAAAGTCGTGCACCGTAATTGTATCCTGCTATAGGCTGCATACCCTGGTTGAGACCCATACATATCATTACGAACATGAATACCAGACGGTTATTGATGCCGTATGCTCCGATGCCGAGGTCACCGCTGTATTTCCTGAGCTGCTGGTTGATGAAAAGAGTGACCAGGCATGCTGCGGAATTCATAAGGAACGGTCCGAAACCGATCGCAAGTGATTCCTTTGCTATCCGTATGTCAAGTCTTATTATACCTTTTTCAAAATGCAGCACCTTGCTCCTGTCGCTGAAGTGGACCATGACAAAAATGGTTGCAATGGCCTGGGATATCACGGTAGCCCACGCCGCGCCTTTGATGCCCATATCAAACCAGAATATCATTACCGGATCGAGCAGAGTGTTGAAAATCACCGTAAACAGCGTCAGGGCCATAGCCTTTTTGGGGTTGCCGGACGAGCGCATCGCATTGTTGAGGCCAAAATAAAGATGCGTGATGATATTTCCGTAGAGTATGATCTGCATATACTCCCTTGCATATCCTATGGTGTTCTCGCTGGCCCCGAAGAAATACAGTATCGGATCCAGAAATATTATGGCGACCGCCATAAAAAGAAAACCTATTATGATATTCAGGGAAACTATATTCCCGAGGACCTTGTTGGACGCCTCATAGTTCCTCTGTCCAAGGAGAATTGAAAGAAGAGTCGCAGCTCCGATCCCGACAAGGGTGCCGAACGCGCTTGAAAGGTTCATCAGTGGAAATGTCACGGCAAGGCCCGAAATCGCCAATGCTCCGACTCCCTGTCCGATGAAGATGCTGTCCACCATATTATAGAGCGATGATGCGGTCATCGCAATGATCGCCGGGACTGCATATTTTTTCAGAAGTCTGCTTATCTTTTCTGTACCGAGTTCTACTGGGACGACATTGTTATCCGCCATTAATCCTCCTTTTCTACAATTTCAATATCAAATGCCAGCGGTGCGTATCCTGGAATAATGTTTCCTTGTCCGCTTGCAGAGTATCCGAATCCTGAATGGAATACTCCCGTGCCGCTTTCAAAGGCTTTCATCTGCCATAATGTCAATGAGAATCCTCCGATTACGCCGTTGCCTCCGAGCTGGAGAGCCGTAGAGTCGGCTGCCCATTTTACGGATTTCGGGCCATAGCTTTTGCCTGAATTGTAGATGTTGTATTTTTTTGCAGTGTCTTCTATTGTAGTGTCGAATACCTGTCCGTTCAGAAGCCTTCCGGTGTAATTGATATATATTGTCGTGTCATCAGGGAACTTCTTGTCGGACGTAGGGGCTTTGCGCTGCTTGTAATAGAACCCGTAGTAGGTCGAATCCGTCTTTTCTCCAAACCTCTCCTGCAGATATTTTTCAATCTTTTCGATCTGTTTGTTGTATATGTGGTCGGTGGAGTCGACGACCTCTATAGTGTAGATGGCATTCGATGCGTTGTCGTCGGGCTTTGTCTTGGACAGATATTCTTCCTCGGAACCGTATTCTGCGGTGTTCATAAGCCAGCTCGGTATGATTGCGGTCCTTTTGCCGCCGATCTTCATCCCTTTTAGCATTTCCTTCACTCCTGCATACTGCGTGCTCTGAATCCATACGGACGGGTCATAGCAGTATGTCTTGTCGTATTTGCCGATCTTTTTCGCGACATCGATGTCGTTGGTACCTGATACGTTGCCTTTGAGGTCTGTTGTAGTATATGTTACATAGAGATATGTGGCATCTGTGATTGCCGGGCCGCTTCCCGGAATATCATCATAAATGTATATGCCGAGACCGGACTTCTCAAGTTCAGGGTGGTGTACTGATATCCAGGCGTCAAAATATCTTTTTGCGGAATCATTGTCGGATGTCTTGATTTCTTTTGCGCATCCTGAGCCGATCAGCATCGCTGCAGCAACGGCTATGAAGGAAATTGTTCTTCTCATTCTTTTTCAATTCAAGTCACGTGCCTCCGCGGCACATAAATTACAACCTGCAAATATAGTAAAAGTCGAGAGCAGAGGCAAAATTTATTTTGACTCTGCCGAGACCAAAACGTTTATATGGACACGAAGTGGACAAATATAGTAAAAGTCGAGAGCAGAGGCAAAATTTATTGTAAACTGGCTTTCAGTTTTTGATGCTTTCTACCCATATATGGTAGCAAAGGGCCGAGTTTGCCGGGACCGCACCCAGACGTTTTCTCCCCAGGCCGTATTTTCCGGAGAATATGATCATACATTCTTCTCCGGCCCTTGTCCCTGCAAGGCCGTTCCTGAGCCCTTCGGTTATGTTCTTGTCGTTCAGGTCAAGCGTGACTGCATTGTAGTCCGGATCTGTGATGGTCCATCCGTTGCTTTCTGCGGTCTCCTTGTGGTTGGTCGCGAAAAGGGAGGAAGGGGAGCTTGTGAACACATATCCGGCATAGAAGAATGTGACTGACCCTCCCGCGGACAGGGCTTCTCCTTCTCCGTCGTTGATTATCACCCTGTTGGAGCCTTTGTGGTGTACCACTTCCGGCTTCCTTTCTTCTATTACGTTGCCGTCCTGGTCTTTTATCTGGAGAGTAAGGTTGTTTATATATGTGTCGATCCTGCTTTCCTGGTTGGCGAAAGATGTCTCTATATTCTGGGATGTGCAGCCCCAGAGAGCGGCCGCAGCGGCCAATGCCGTCAGTAGTCTATTCATTTCCTTTCATAAATTGATGTGTCACTTTCCTGATGTATTCAGCCGCCTCGCGTGGGGAGCGGACGTCGTCAGGTATCATAAGCCTGCCTCCGGATGCAAGTTCGTGGCCTCCTCCGTTGAAATATCTTTTTGCGCACAGGTTGGCGGATGTGCCTTTCTTTGAGCGCAATGAAACCCTGAACCTGTCCTTGTCCTGTTTGAGGAAAATGCTCATCCGGACATCCGCTATTGACAGCGGCATGTTTACAAATCCTTCGGTTTCGCCTTCCTTTATACCATATTTCATAATGGTTTTTCTGTCAAGTATCATATAAGCGACCCCGTCTTCCGTGATTTTCATCTTTTTGAACAGCATTTTCCCCATAAGCCTTATCCTTTCTTCCCTGCAGCTGTTGAAAAGGTTTTCTATTATGGCGTCCCTGTCTACTCCCGCCGCGAGAAGGGAGGAGGCCATCAGAAGAGTTCCGGGATATACTGAGTTCGCGAAATTGTTGGTGTCCGTCGTCATACCCGTCATAAGTGCGGTAGCGGACAATGCAGGAAGTCTGCCTGCGTCTCCTCCTGTCTGCGGCAGAAGCATAAGTATCTGATAGAGAAGCTCTGCCGTGGATGATGTTTCTGTCTCAGAAAACACGAGGCTGAATTTGTCCGTGTCGGGATTGAGGTGGTGGTCGATCAGAATCTTTGCGGCTCCGGATTCAAGCAGAGTTTTCTCCAGCATGTCAGTGCGGCTGAAGTCATTGAAGTCGAGGCATATTATCAGGTCGCTTTCCTTCAGACGCACCTCTGCCGCCTCCGGATTGTTTTCGTGTATGAGAATCTTTTTCCTGTTGCCGTCGGTCACAAGGAACGACAGCGCGTCGGGGTAGTTGTGCGGAAGGACGGAGCAGGCATCTTTCCCGAGGCTTTCAAGGAAGCTCAGCATCGCTATGCTGCTGCCCACGGCATCTCCGTCCGGACGTATGTGTGATATCGTGGTGATTTTTGTGGCGGCTGAAATCAAGCTGTCGAGAGTGCTTATATCTTTGCGGTCTGTTTCCCTCATATCCTTCTGAAATTTGGACTGCAAAATTACAAATTATATTGCATTTCATAAATCAAATTTTTAACTTTGTCCGGAATTTGGATAAAAAATAAAATTTAATCATAATGGTCAAGAAATTATTTTGCTATCTTATCCTCCCTCTTGTCATACTGGGACTAACCTATGCAGTTGTTGAGAGTGTAATGGAACCTGTAAGGTTCAACAAGGATAAGGAGATGCGCGAGGCTGTCGCCATCGAAAGGTTGAAGGACATCAGGACTCTTCAGGTAGCCTTCAAGAGTGAGACAGGTCACTTTACGTCTTCCGTTGATTCCCTGAAGGATTTCTACAACAACGGAAAGATCAATGTCGTTATGCAGATCGGATCCCAGGATGACTCTCTTGCTGTCGACAATACCGCCAAGATCAAGAAACGCAATCCGAGGATCAAACCTGAAGAACTCTATCAGCTGTATCTCAACGGGGAGCATCTCGTGTTCTCCATCCAGAGCGAGATACCTGTAAAGGATACCCTTTTCAACGGAAGACAGGGATTCAGTGTGGATTCCCTCGCTTTCATTCCTTTCTGCGGTGATTCGCTCATTCTTGAGTCGGCCGTCAAGAAAGTGTCTGGAGTCAATGTCCCTCTGTTCGAGGCAAGCATGCCGTACAAATCTTTGCTTAAGGGGCTCGACAACCAGTTGAGGATTAACCTTGATGCCGAAAGAGAGGATACAGGACGCTATCCTGGACTTAAGGTCGGCAGCATTACGGCACCTAACAACAATGCCGGAAACTGGGAGTAATGCAAAGATATCCATTCAGGTCGGCCTGAACGGATACCTTTCGCTTTTTACATATAAATGTACGTTGGTGCCAAAGCCGTTCTTCAATGAGGCTGCGGCACTTTCGTTACTTTCTGACGTGGTGTCGCTGGGTCCGGGGGATACTGTGAGTTTTGTCGATGTTCCCCAATATGACGCCGTGCTTCTGTATGCGGATGTGAAGGGATCGTCCGCCTTGCCTGAAATGTATTATCTGCTTGTCAGTGCTGCCGGGCAGATTGGAGAATATAATAAGATTGCCGCATCATATTGCGACGGAAGGCTGTATCTTGTGGTCGCGCAGGGCAAGAGCCTTATGCTGTGCAATTCTTTTGCCGCTGCGGATTTCGCTACAGCGGAATACTTCATTTTTATGGTGCTGAAGAAACTTCAGCTCAATCCGGAAGTCTCTACGATATATTTCAGGACAAAATTGACTGAAGAGGATGAGATGTCTCTTTACAGATATTTCCGTGCTGTTGAACAAATCTGATTGGTATTGCTATGAGAATTATCGGCGGGCAGTTGAGGGGAAAGACTATATTTCCTCCTGAAGGTTACAAGGCGAGACCGACTACGGACTTTGCCAAGGAGGGGCTTTTCAATGTTCTCAACAATGAATATGATTTTGACGGGCTTGTCGTGCTTGACCTGTTCGGGGGGACAGGTGCCATTTCGTATGAATTCGCTTCAAGGGGGGCTGGTAAGGTCTATTGTGTGGAAATGCTTCCTGTGCACGCGAATTTCATAAAGGGGCAGGCTGCAAAGTTCGGCCTGAAGAACCTTAATGTGGTTAGACACAATGTCTTTGAGTTTCTGGAGATATGCAAGGTGAAGTTTGATCTCATCTTTGCCGACCCTCCGTATGCTATAGAAGGGCTTGCCGACATTCCGGACAAGATCTTTGCAAAGGATATCCTCAATGACGGATGCTATTTCATTCTTGAGCATCCGGATACGTACTCTTTTGAGGAACATCCTTTTTTTGTCAAGGAGAAGAAGTACGGCAACGTACATTTTTCGTTTTTTGAAAAGAAGTAAGATGATTTTTATGAACAGGAGATTTTTAGCCGTTGCGTCTGTATGCGTATTGTCTATGCTGTCAGGAGGTTTTGACGCCAGTTCCCAGACTGCCAAAAGCCTTTTCTGGAAAAAGGACGGGATACAGGTCGAGGAGATAGTGTCGGAGAAGGCGGACCAGTATACGAAAGTGGGGCATCACGGTCCTGCCGTGGAAAACACATATATGGCATTGCGCATTTATTTCAACAACAGCGGTGCCATTGACGTCTATTCCAAGACGGGCCGCGGAA
>ERZ777306.3619-NODE-3619-length-15833-cov-9.307453_pt1 | contig 15833 bp, 6 predicted proteins | sample MGYA00374966_ERZ777306 | MGnify/ENA primary metagenome ERZ777306 (study PRJEB29329, sample SAMN06343882) | mouse gut metagenome | isolation source: Mouse cecum | place: Austria: Vienna | collected 2014-11-15 ...
AAGGTTTTTGTTAATTACTTGGATTATTTAACTGATAATCTAAAAGAAGATGATGTTGAGAAATTTTATTCAAATCAAACTTCAGAAATTAAAGAAATAATAGGAATTTCTAAACAAGAAGAATTTAAAACATTTATGAAAAATGTAAAAAGTAAAAATCTAAAAGAATCTGAATTTAACTATGCAGAAATTGAAGCTGGAAGTTCATATAATCAAAACGGATATTTTAACTTTGTATTATATTTATATTATGGTGAGGATAGTAAGCCAACTAAGTTTAGTGTGTCCTTTGCAAATAGTAAAGATTATGATATAAAAGTTGCATATAGGTTTATAGAAGAATAAAATACTTTTATATTACAAAAAGAGAAAAATTTTTAAAATTTTTCTCTTTTTTAATTTTATTTTAATCCAACTAAAATATTATATTAATATCTATATTTAGTATTGATTTTTTTTATTGTTATTGTTATGATATAGGAGAAAAATAGCATTATATGGAAAGGTGGAAAATCACTTAAATGATAGAATTTAAAAATGTCACAAAGGTATATGATACAGGAACAGAGGCGGTTCATAATGCAACTTTTACAATAGATAAAGGTGAATTTGCATTTTTAGTTGGATCATCAGGTTCTGGAAAATCTACATTAATAAAATTAATTCTAAAAGAAGAAGAAGCTAATAGAGGAAATATAATTATAAATGGAAAAGATATCACTTTTTTGAAAGCAAAAAGAGTGCCATTTTTACGTAGAAGTATGGGAGTAGTTTTTCAAGATTTTAGATTACTTCCTGATAAAACAGTTTACGAGAATGTTGCATTTGCAATGTATATAGTAAAAGCAACACCAAAACATATAAGAAGACAAGTTCCAATGGTATTATCATTAGTTGGTTTAAGTAGTAAAGCTAAATGTTATCCAAATGAATTATCAGGTGGAGAGCAACAAAGAGTTGCTTTAGCAAGAGCATTAGTTAATAATCCATCAATGATAATTGCAGATGAACCGACAGGAAATTTAGATCCAGAAACAGCATGGGATATAATGAATTTATTAAATGATATAAACGCTAGAGGAACAACTGTTGTAATGGCAACACACGCTAAAGATATAGTAAATAAGATGAAAAAAAGGGTTATACAAATAGATAAAGGTGTAATCATAAGAGATGATAAAAAAGGTGGTTATAATAGTGAGGTATAATGGATTATCCTATTTAATAGGTGAAGGTTTTAAAAATATGTTTAAAAATACAAAATCAACTGTTATCTCAGTTATAACAATGATTTGTACAATGTTTTTGTTTGGAATATTTTTTGCAATAGGTGTAAATATTAATTCTATATTAGAACAAGTTCAATTAAAACAAGGAATGGAAATTTTTATATGGGATGAAGTTACAGATGAACAAAAAAATAATTTCGAAACAGAGATAAAAGCATTAGAAGGTGTAAACAGTGTAAGATACAAAAATAAACAACAAGCTTTAGATTCTTTTAAAGAGAGCTTAGGTGCAGAAAATTCAAAAGTTCTTGAAGGATATGAAAATGATAAAAATATTTTCCCAGCATCTTATATTGTTACTTTAACTGATCTTGAAAAATCTGATGAAATTCAAGCAGAAGTTAGAAGAATCGGAGCTAAGATTGCTACTGCAGAAAGAGTAGGACAAGTTGATCTTAATATTGAAGAAACAACAGAACATGATTCAATTATAAAAAACATAACTAGTAGTGATAATACTATAAATACTCTTATAACAATAGTAAGAGGTGTTAGAATAACAATAGGAGTAATATTTATAATATTACTTGTCATATCAATTACAATCATATCCAATACTATAAAACTTACTGTTCATGCTAGGAGAAAAGAAATTTCTATCATGAAATATGTTGGAGCGACAAATAGTTTTATTAGATGGCCTTTTTTAGTAGAGGGGATAATAATAGGAATAATTGCTGCAATTCTTACATTAGTAATTGTAGGAGTTTTATATGATTTTGTAATTAAAAGTATAGAAACTTCAAATGTATTACAGAAGATGGGAATAACATTACTTCAATTTATAGAAATTGCAAAACCAGTAGCAATAGTATACGCAGTTTTAGGAATAGGAGTTGGTATAATAGGGAGTTCTGTATCAATGAAAAAATATTTGGAGGTATAAACAATTTCATGAAAAAATTTATTAAAATTAATTTTGTAATTTTAGTAATATTTTGTTTATCTTGTAATTATTTATTAGTTCCAATAAATGCAGAAACATTTGATGAGGAATATTCAGAAAATCAAGAAGAATTAAATGGAGAAGAAAATCAGCAAGATGAAGAGAATAAAAAGCAAGAAGAGGATGAAGAAAAAACATTGGATGATTTGCAACTTGAGAAAGCAGACTTGCAAAATATAATAGAAGAATCAAATGCTCAAATCCAATTTATAGAAAGTGATTTATCTAACACTGTTGTAGAAATTGCTGAAATAAATCAAAAAATTTGTGATAAACAATTGGAAGTTGAAACATTGCAAGCTCAAGAAAATGAAATTTTTAAATATATTGAAAGAGCTGAAAACGAACTTGAAAGATCAGATAAAAGATATGAGAAACAAAAAGAATTGTTGGAAAAAAGATTAGTTGCAATGTATGAAATGGGAGAAAATTCTTATTTGGAAGTTTTACTTAGTTCAAAAAGTATTACTGATTTATTTTCAAATTACTACTTAATTTCAGAAATATCATCAGCAGATGAAGAGTTATTAAAAACAGTTAATGATGAAAAAATATATAATAAAAGATTAAAAGAAGCTTTAGAAACAAAGAAAGCAATTTTAAGTGCATCACGAGAAACTCGAGAAAAAAATGCTATTTCTTTAACTAATATGTCTGTTATTAAAAATAATAAAATCCAACAATTAACAGAACAAGAACTTGTACTTCAACAAATAATTGAGGAATACCAAAATCAAATAACTGAAATTGAAAAAGAAATTAGAATTTTAGCTATTGCAAATGTGAGCGAAAGATATGTTGGTGGAACAATGGCTTGGCCAACACCAGGTTATACTAGAATTACATCTCCATTTGGTATGAGAACTCATCCAATTACTGGTATTTTTAAATTACATACTGGTGTTGATATAGGAGCTCCATACGGATCTAATTTTGTTGCAGCAAATGATGGGTTAGTAACTTATGCAGGTTACAATAGGGCTTATGGAAATATGGTAATAATAGATCATGGTGGTGGAATTACTACATTATATGCACATGGTTCTGAAATATTAGTAAATGTTGGAGATACTATTTATCAAGGAAATCCTGTATTAAAAGTTGGTTCAACAGGATATTCAACAGGGCCACATGCTCATTTTGAAGTTAGAATTAATGGTGATTATGTTCAACCACTTGATTATATAACATCATATTCTACGGCTAATAATATAGAGCCAAATGAAGAAAGTGCTGAAAATAATATTGATGTTTTAAGTAACAAAGATGAACAAGAGCAAGAAGAAAATAAAGAAGAAGAGTAATGGTTATAGGAACCAAAAAACCTAAATATTCAAAAGGAGAAAATAAATAGTAGGAAAAATGAATATTAGTAAAATAGGAAGAATAATATGTATTAGTTGTTTAATTTTAATTTTAGGGATAAATACAATTGGAATTTGTTATGCAGCAACAACTTCAGAATTAAATAAACAAAAGAATGAAATTGATGAAAAGATTAAGGAAATAAATTCTGAGATAGCTGGAACGAAAACTAAAATGACAGATAATTTGAATCAAATAAACGAATTAAATGCAGAAATTTCAACATATGAAAATGAAATTGGAGATCTTCAAGCTAGAATTGGATCTGTAAATGTTCAAATTACAGAAAAAGAAGTAAATATAGTAGAGCAACAACAAAAATATGATGAACAACAGGAATTATTAGATAAAAGATTAATTGCTATGTATGAAAACGGAAGTACATCGTATTTAGACATGTTGCTTTCATCTGATGGATTAGCAGATTTTATTTCAAATTACTATATAATTTCACAACTTGCAGAATTTGATCAAGAATTACTAAAAGGAATTGCTGATACAAAAGATAAAATTCAAGCAGAAAAAGATTATTTAGAATCTGCTAAAAGTGAAATTCAACAAACACAAAATGCAATGAAAAATAAACAAAACTCATTAGCAGCTTCTAGAAATCAAAAAAAGGCAGTTGTGTCACAATTGTCTGAAGAAGAAAAAGCTCTTCAAGAGGAATTGGAAGAATATGAGCAACATAAAAAAGAAATCCAAAGTAAAATTGCTCAAGCTTCTGCTAAATATACTGGTGCTCCAGTAGCACCTAGTGCAGCAGGATTTACCTCACCATTACAAGGAAAAACAAGAGCTAATATAACAACAGGATATTTGGGATATTCAGGACATGAAGGAGTGGATTTTGCATGTGCTGGAGGAACACCAGTTTTGGCAGTAAAATCTGGAGTAGTATATACATCTACAGCTAAAATGAGAAATGGAAAATATGTAAGTTATGGAGAGTACATAATTATAGATCATCAAGATGGAACAATGACATTATATGCACATATGCAAGCTGGTTCTAGACTTGTTTTTGAAGGAAATAGTGTATCACAAGGGCAACAGATTGGTTCTGTCGGTTCAACAGGAAATTCAACAGGAAATCATTTGCATTTTGAGGTATATTCAAAAGGTAGAAGAACAAATCCAACACCGTATTTACCTTAGAACATAATTGGAGGAAAGATGGAAGAAAACAAAAGTCGTGAAGACGAGTTAATAGAAGAATTTGAAGAAGAAAAGAAACATTTAAGATTTAAGTATATTTTAATAACAATTATATTAGTTGTAATTGCAATAGTATTTTCTTCTGAATTTACAATTCAATATTATTTTAAAAATAGTATTTTAAATAAAAATGAAGCAGTAGGAAATGCAGAAGAAAATATTGATGAAATAGGAAAGACTTTAAAGAACTTTAGAAAATTAATAGATAATCAATTTATCGGAGAAATCGATGAGCAAAAAATACTTGATGAAACAATAAAAGGCTATATAAAAGGTTTAGATGATGAATATTCTGAATATATGACTACTGAAGAATGGGAAGAATTCCAAAGCTTAACAATGGGAAATTATGTTGGAATAGGAATTTATATGGGAGTGGATAAAAACAATAATATAGTTGTTTTAGCTCCAATAGAACAGTCACCAGCAGAAAGAGTTGGAATTAAAACAGGTGATATTATTGTTGAAGTAGATGGTGAAAATGCATTAGGAGTTTCGTCAGATATTGTGTCTTCAAAAATTAAAGGAGAAGAAGGAACAACAGTTAAACTTAAAATTGCAAGAGAAAATGAATATTTGGATTTTGAAATTCCAAGAGAAGCAATAAAAATGTATCATGTAAAAAGCGAGATGAAAGAAAATAATATTGGTTATGTTTCTTTATTAACATTTGATGAAAATTGTGCAGATGAAATAAGAAAATCTTTTGAAGATTTAAAATCTAAAGGCGCTAAAAAGATAATATTAGATTTAAGAAACAATACTGGTGGATTAGTAGATGAAGCCTTAGAAATTGCTGATATGATTATTCCTAAAGATCAAACTTTATTGATTACAGTAGATTCAGCTGGTAATAAAGAATATAGCAAGGCAGAACAAGATCCTATAATCGATTGTGATATAGTTGTTTTAGCTAATGAATATTCTGCAAGTGCTTCAGAAATATTAATCGGAGCGTTAAGGGATGCTGGTAAAGCCAAAGTAGTAGGAACTAAAACATATGGAAAAGGTGTAATTCAAAGTGTGTATTTACTAAATGATAATAGTGCATTAAAATTAACTGTAAATGAATATTATACACCAAATGAAACTAAAATTAATAAAGTGGGAATTGAACCAGATTATGTTGTGGAATTAGATGAGAATTCAGAAGAAGATGCACAACTAAATAAAGCGTTAGAAATATTAAAGTAAAATAGAAAAAGGTAAGAAATTATTTCTTACCTTTTGTTTTTTATTTAGTAAGAAAGTGCAGAGCGCTTTCTTACTAAATAAAAGCTTCGCTAATTTTTGTACACGATTTTGTACAACAAAATCGTTGCATCGAACAAATACGTGGACGATTCAGTAAAGTTTTGTATTTTGTAATTATCATATCGTTCACTTTTGTTTTTAAAAGTAATAAAAAGTAATAAAAAGTAATAAAAAGTAATAAAAAGTAATAAAAAGTAATAAAAAAGTAATAAAAATGATATCAGAATGAAAGTTTATAATGTTGGAAAAATATGTAATTTTTGATAAAATATTGTTGAAATAATTTAATTTTAAATTTATTTGAAAGAGAGAATTATGGATGCAAAATATAAAAGATGGTAATAAAAAAAGCAGACTTGAAGTTGCTGCAATAAAAATAATTAAAAATAGGGGAGTTGCGATTTCTTTATTGATAGTTGTTGCTATAATTATTGTATTAATTATTATTTCTGTATCTGGAAGAACTCAAGCTACAAATGAAGAAACAATTCCTCCAATTAGTGATAGTGTCCATATGTCTAAAAGTTCAGATGGAATATGGGTTCCAATACCTCATGGATATTCTGCATCAAAAATTCCAGGAGAAAATTCAGTAAATGGTGGATTTGTAATTTATGAAGGTGAAGATATAGATTGGAGCTATTGGGAAAATAAAGAAAATACAATACAAGTTAGTAATGAAGATAATGATAGTATAGAAAAAGAAAATGAAGAAGTAAATATTGTAGATAATAAAGTTGATGATAATAATATTATAGATAATAAAATCGATAATACTTTAAATATTGTAGAAGATAATTTTGTTAATGAGAATATAGAAAATACAGTTGAATCAGAACAAAATTTAGTTATAGATATGCCAATAGAAAATTCAAATAATGAGGATTTAGAAGAACCATTACCAGAACCAGAAAAAATAGTTTCTGATAATGCAGAAATAAAACTGTTATCAGAAGATAGTGCTTGGATGATAGAAACAGATACAAATACATTAGAATTGCAAAAAACTAGAAATCAATATGTTTGGATTCCAATGACAAGTAGTGATTTAAATAAAATGTACAGCATTAATAATGGAAAAATGAAAGAAACTACATTTTGGTATAGTAGTTATATGGATCAACCAGCTAGTGGTTATGCAACAGGACCAAATATAAATAATTTTTATGCAGGTAGTGGCTCTGTTTATTCAAATGATGAAGATTCTTATCTTTTATCTAATATGGATGGTATTACTAGATATGAATTATTAAATAAAGAAATAGAACAAAATTATAATAGAATGATTAAAAGTATAGAAAAATATGGTGGTTTTTATATTGGAAGATATGAAACAGGTGGACTTGATAGTGTAGAGCCACAAAATGCAGTAGTTCAAAAGGGAAATAATCAAATATCTGGAATATCATGGTATGCAATGTATGAATCTTGTAAATATTTAAGTGATGAAAATGAAAATGTATTTACATCAATGATATCATCATCTCAATGGGATGCAGTAATTAGGTGGTTAAGAAATTGCAAAGTATCAATTCCAAGTACAAATGTTCAAATAACAGATAATACATATATTAGAGATTCAACAACATTTGGAAATACAAAAGATGCATCATTTGATTATATTGATATAAATGGTGAGCAAGCTTTTAAAGATGTGGGAACAGGTGTAAAGATACCTTCTGGAAGTACAGAATATACAAAATTGAATAATATTTATGATATGGCAGGAAATGTATATGATGCAACTACTTCAATAAGTAATTCTGCAAGTAATGTTGCTAAAGTCGTAAGAGGTGGCTATTATTCAAGTGTTTATAAAAGTGGTAATTTAGATTCTGGTGGAATTGGTGGAATATATTACCAATACTATTCAAGTAATTTATCTTTTGGATGTCGTGCTGTACTTTGTATTATGGATTAATTAAATATAAATTTCTAGGAAAGGAGGGAGATATGTTATATGAAAAATAAAAAGGATAGTTTAGGAAGAAAAAAGAAAGTTGCAAGAATTCAAAATAACTTTAAAGCTAGTGAGAAAAAAATTGTAAAAGCTGAAAAAAGAAATTCTAAAAATAACAGAAAAGTTGCAAAAAAGCAAAAGAAAATTAAGAGAAGTGAAATTAAACTATCTTCTAGAATTAGAAAAATTGCATCAAAAGAAAAAGTTAACTTTAATGAAAGAATAGCTGCATTTTCAATAAATAAAAGAAGAGTAAGAAAAAATAATTTCCCTGTAAAGTTAAATTTGTTAAATAAAAAATATATGTTATTAGTAATAATATTATGTATTATAGCTACAATTATTGCAATTTTTAGCATCAACAATAAAAAGCATAATAGTCTTATATCTCCTAAGATTTCTAGAGTTGAAGGATATGATGAAGTTTTAGATAAAGATAACGAAGTCTATGGAAAAGAAGAGGGTGGAATAACTAATAAAAGAATAAATATAAATTTTGATGCATTTTTCTTAGAAGAAGGTGCAAATGGAATTGCAAAAAAGGTTAGAGGAACTTGTAATAGAGTTGGAGAACAATCAAATTTATATATGGATTTAAGTGTATTTGGTGGAGGAAAATTAAAAAATGCCACAATTACTATTAATTCAAATAACTTTTTCTTAAAAACATCTTTTGTAAAAGATGGTTATGTGTCAAATAATTATATATCAAATAATACTAAAACAATAAAATTAGGCGAAATAGATGAATCAATGCAAAAATTATTTATTGGAACTGTTTGTTCTGGTTATTATACGTCAAGCAGTACAAGAGCTTCTGCAATTGGTAATGATACATCAAAATATAGTATGGAAAATAGTATTATTTTTACTGGGACATATGAAGATGAAGAAGGTAATTTAATTGATTTTGAAAAAGAAATACCATTTATAGTAGATTGGTTTGGAGAAGTAGATTGTAATATTACTCCAAAGCAACAATCTATTTCATCTTCTAATTTAGAAGAGAGTATTAATGGTGAAGAATTTAATTTAGAATTTACTGTAACAACAGAAGAATCAAAAAATCAATTAATAATGTCTGAGGCTAATTTATCAGGAATAATTCCAGAATTAAATGGATATAAACCTACTAAAGTTGAAATTACAGGAAATGGTGTAGAATATACTTATGATGAAAAGACAGGAGAATTTATAGCAAAAAAAGTTGCGACACTTGATGACAATGGAATTGTAATTTCTAATGCTTATAATATTGAAACTGATTATTATACAAAACTAATAAGAAGTAACAAATTTAATTTTAAAGTTACATATCCAATAGATGCTTATAATACAATCACTGAAAATAAAAGTGAATTTGAATTATTAATTCCAATGGAAGCTCAAAATAAAGGTTTTAATAATCCTAATACAAAAGATGGATTTGAAAATCCTTACATATCAAAGGTTGATAAAGGAATAATAGTACTAAATTGGAGAGAATTGAGTGAAGGTGAAGTAATTCCACCAAGTTTTGGAGTTGCAATAGGTACATATAAAAGAGAAGGGTATAATTCGTACTTAGTTCATAAAGATAAACCTTTAAATATATATAATGGTGCATCTTTAGAAGAAGTAGATGATGAATATGTGGTTGAATGGAGAGCATATACTGGAAATATAGGTGATACAGATGGATTAATAATGAATGAAACAACTGGTAAAACTGATGAGTTCTTAAATGTATCAGGAAATTATATTTCAATGGAGAAAATGACTACAAATAAAGGGATTTATTTTGTTGGAGCAACAGATACGCTTGGAAATGATGGATGGATTAAGATATATAATAATGAAACTAATACGTTATTAAAAACATTTACATCAGCTGATTGGAATAATTATAATATTTCAAATCCATATTATTATGATTCATCAGTAAAACATATAAGAGTTGAAACAAGTAGCACTACAAATAATTCATATTTATATGTAAAACATATAAAAGAACTTGATGATCAAGTTATCACAGAGACATTTACTAAACCAGAATTTGATGATTTATCATATATTTATACATATCTAACTGCTGGATTTATTCAAAAAGATACTGGAAAAATATTCAATACAGAGAATATACAAGAAAAGGCAAAATATATTGCTCCAAGATCTGTTGCACGTATATATCTTTCTAAAGATACTATTGCTACAAATGTAACAACAGAAAATGAATTAATAAAAATTAAGACAGAAACTGACAAATATAATGAATGTAAATGGAAAAATGGAACATTTTTGGTAAGAATTCCAAAAGAGATAGCTTTTGTAGAAGTGAATAGTGTTAAAACTAATAATAAAAATGTTGTAATATCAGCATATGATGTTTATGAAATTGATGGATATTGGTATATAAAAATTATAACAAAGAATCAGCAAGAAGAGTCATATACAATTGATATTGATTGTAATTTAGCACCAGATCAAAGAGCTGTTAAAACGACAGAAACAGTAGAACTTTTTGCAATTAATGGAATCCCATGCGAGTATACAAGTTCATCAGAAGACAAATATGATTTAGATGAGGATTCTAATGTAACAGAAATTGTTAATTATGATAAAACATTTTTGAATTTAGAGACAGGAACATCATTAAATACAACTCAAATTGCAAGTAATTATAATGATGAGAATCATGTTGCAATAGCTCCAAGAGTTGTAAAAATTAATAACAATAGAAATGCTACAATAACGGTATCTCTTACAAATAACTATGATTCAGACGTAACTGACTTTAAGATACTTGGTATAGTTCCTTTTAAAGGTAATAAAAACTTGATGAGTGGACAAGATTTAGGTTCAGAATTTACATCTTATATGAAAAATGGTGGTTTTTTTGAGATGACACCTGAGGTAAAACCATATACAAAAATATATTATTCAAAAAATGAAACACCAACTAATAATAAGGATTTACCAGAGAATGGATGGATTTCAGAAGATGATACTACAAATTGGACACAAAATGATTGGAATGAAGTAAAGACATATCTAATTGTTATTGATAAAGAATATGTTTTAAAAAAAGGAGAGAAAGTTGAATTCAAATATGAAATTTCAATTCCTGATGGTATACCATTTAATTTAACAACATATTCACAACACAATGTAGAATTTGCATTATCAACAGCAGAAGGTTTAGTTTATACAGGAACTGGATCATCAAAATTAGGATTTATGGTTGCTAAACAATATGATTTGGAAATTATTAAATATCAAGAAAATACAAATAAAACAATACCAGGTGTAGTATTTTCTGTTAAGGAAAAAGGACAAAATTCTAGTTATGTTAAATTTACAGATGATAATGGGACTATTTTAATACCAGAACTACTTGTAGGAAAACATTATATTTTAAAAGAAGAAAGAATTAGCGATGAATATGTTTTAAATGATGAAGAAGTTGAATTTTATGCATATACTGATGAAAATGAAAAAATATATATAGCATTCTTAAATTCAGATGGAACTTATTCAAAATTAGAAGACGTTTATTCATCAATAAGAAGTACAGAAGTTTTTCAGCAAGATACTAATAAAGACTGTAAGATAAGAATTAATGTAGAAAATGAAGCTAAATTGAATCTTCTTATTCAAAAAAAAGATGATTTGAGTAAAGAGCCATTAAAGGATATAAGATTTGTTATTAATGGAAAAGGCAAAGAGCGTCAAATTATAAAAACTGATGAAAATGGAAAAGTTTTTGTTTCTGGAATTGAACTAAATGAAGAATATACAATTACAGAAATAAAGGCACCAGGATATAATTTACCAAGTGAAGATATTGTATTTTCAGTAACTAGAACTAAAGAGAATGATAAAGCTGTATATAATTTTACTAAATATGTAGATAATGGAACAACTACAAGTCATGTTGTGGGATTTGATGAAAATGAAAATTTAGTAATTAAACTAGATTTGGAAAATCAAAAGTTTCCAACATATAATTTTAAATTAGTGAAATATTCTACAACTGGAGAAGTATTGCCAGGAGCTGAGTATAAGATATATGGTGAAGGAATAAGTGCATCTGGTGAAACTTATACAACTGATGAAAATGGTGTTATTACAATTAGTGGATTATATCAATGCAGTAATGAAATAGATACATCAAAAATATATACAATTTACGAAACTCATGCTCCAGAAGGATATTCTATAAATAATACAAGATTAACATTTAAAGCATATAAAGATAATGCTGGAAATCTTGTTTTTACACCAATAGATGGACAAGATGTAATAAGAAATAATAAAGAAACAGGAAATAAAGATATACAAATAATTGAAAATAATATTGTACAAATTGGTGTTGAAGATGAAGTAATATTTGGATTGAATAAAATAGATGAAGATACAGGAGAAAAACTTTCAGGTGCTAAATTTATTATTAAAGATTTGGAAGGAAATGATGTTGTAGATTCCAAAGGAAATCCAATAGGTGAATATATTGAAACTCAAATCGAACATGTAACTCAAAAAGTTAAAGAAACCGATATTGAAAGAGAATTAGATTTTACGTCAAGTGGTGATTATATATGGACTAAAAATAGTGATGGAGTATGGCAAAGTGAGAATTATCATATTTCTAATTCTGTTACAAGTATGAAATCAGAATTTACTATTAATGCAGGAGAACAATTACAATTTGATTGGGGAGTATCTTGTTCACCAGTACAAGAATATTCATACTATAAAATTACCAATATAGATACAAATACAGTAGAAAAAACTTCTAATAGAAAAAATGGAAAAAATCTTGATGATGATGGAAATGTAATATTTGAATCTGTTAAATTAGATTTACCAGCAGGGAACTATGAATTAGAATTTATTTTCCAAAAAGGAAACTATGGAAACTGGGGAAAAGATAGAGCTTTTATGAAAAATGCAAGAGTGTATACTGATACTAAGTATCAGTATACATATGAATATTCATATGAGCCAATTTCTGGTTATGGATTTACTACTGATGAAAATGGTCAAATTTCAGCTCTTTTACCAGCAGGAAAATATAAAGCAATAGAAGTTGAAGCTCCAAAAGGTTATTTATTACCTGAAAACGAAGAAGATAGAACATATTATTTTGAAATTGGTTTAGAAAAAGACAATAAGCCAGAGTATTTGATAAATGCAATTACAGGAAATAACTGGAATTATATAAATTCAGTAACTTCAAATATAGGAGCAACTGGTGGAATTGTAGCAGTAGGAAGTATTTCAGATTCAGTTGTTAAAAGTGAAGATGGAGTTGATGTAAATGGAGATGGCACTAAAGAAAATGTTTCAAAAGGATATAATGATGCTATAATTGTATCTTATGATAGAGATGGAAAATATGTAGCTTCAAAAACATTTGGTGGAAAACGTGATGATGCATTTAATAAAATTATACAAACATATGATGGAGGTTATGCAGCAGTAGGATATGTTTCAAGTGATGAAGTATATTTAGGAGATACAAAAATTGAATCTATATCTAAAACAGATAGTGCTGGTAAAAATAAATATGAAGATGCTTTAAAAAATAAAGATGCAGTATTAGTTAAATTTACACAAAACTTGGATGTAGCCTGGGCTATTAGACTTGGAGGAACTTCTGATGAAGAAATAAATACTATTATAGAAATTAAAGCAGAAGGAGAGCATCAAGGAGATTTAATTGTTGCTGGAAAATATTATAGTAAAACCTTTAATTTTTATGATTGTATAGGAAAAGATACATATACACCTAAAGAATCATTTGAAAATCTTGGAAATATGGATGGTTTTATAGCTTCATATTCACAAGAAGGAATGTATAGATGGAGTCAAAGAATAGGTGGACAAAATGATGTTGATGTAAGTGATGTAACAGAAACAAAATCTGGAATAGCAATTTCTATAAATGGTATAACATCATATAATAGTAATAATAGTAGTATATATTTAACTACTCAAAAAAATGCAGTTTTTGGATCAGTTAGAAAAAAAGGACTAGCAGGAATTATTTCTCAATATTCTTTAGATGGTTCAAATGTTAATTATTATGGAATATATCCTATGAATGATGCTATGCAAACAAATGATAATGTAATGATTTCAGATATAGAAAATACAAAAGATAATAGATTAATTGTTGCTGTAAATTATAATTGTGCTGTAAGAAGTTCTGTAACTGGAATGAACCAAACTACAATAATTAGTACAACACCAAAATCTTCTAAATATGATTCTGCAATTATGGAATTAAAGGAAGATGGAAGTTTTAATAGAATTATTTATACTTTATCAAGTAACCATGATGATTTTATTTCAAGTATGAAATCAACAGATGATGGAGGATTACTAATTGGTGGTTGGTATTATTCTGCAGAAGGACTTGATGTAGATGGAGATGGAACACTTACAGGCAAGTACGATTTTAAAGCAAGAACTCAAGATTTTACATCAGAAGGATTTATTATAAAATTAGATTCAAATGAAAAGGCTGATTATTCAAGTAATATTTTAGGTGGAGGTTATGAAAATGTAGAAGAAGTAACTGAAACAGATGAAGGAAATTATGTAGCATGTGGTAATTTCAACTCTAGTACATTAAATGCTACAAATTTCAAAAAAGAAGATGCTGAAAATTCTACAAATCTAATTTCAAATGCTCCAAACTATTCAAATGGATTTGTTGCTATAAAAACTGCAAAACCACAAATAGAATTTTTAAGTGGTGATAATATTACAATAACAAATAAATCTAAATCATATAAAATAACAACAGAAGTAAGAGCACATGATGAAGGTGGAACAGAAGTAAAAGGTGGAACAATTTCAGGTAGAATTGGAGTAATTGAAGGTGAGACAGATGGTGTAAAATATATTGAAAGTGGAATGCATTTTGTTGAAAGAGTAAATCATGGAAAAAATCAATCTGAAGAAACTAAAATTGTGATAACACCTGATTCAGGTTATGCAATAAAGTCAGTTGAAGTAAATGGTAATTTAATAAATAGTTTTAATGTTGATGAAAATGGTGTAGGTACATTAAATATTTTTGAAAATGTAACAGAAGATATTCATGTTGTTGTTGAATTTTCAAAAAAAGAAGCTGTTTTAGAATTAATAGTTAATCATTATTTATGGACTGGAAATGTTGAAACATCATTAGAAAAAGTACTTCCAAGTGAACGTTATACAGGAAAAGAAAATGAAAAGTATTTAACAATGCCAAATTTAGAAACAAATTATGATATAGTTACTAATGAAGATTTTTATGCAGGTAAATCTGAACAAGAAATTTTAGAATTAGTCGAGAAATTGAATTATGAAAATAAGGATGAATTTCTAAATGATATATATCTTCCAGAAAATTACATGGGAGTATACAAATCTGAAACACCAATAATTATTGTGAACTATTATTATAAAGAAAAAACATACACACTAACAGTTCACCATTATTTAGAAGGTACAAATACACCAGTACCATTAAAAGATGAAAATAGTGGAATATCTCTAGATCCTGATGATAGATACATAAATAATAAATATCATATTGAAGATTCATATGAAACAACAAAAGCGGTAGAAGAAAGGATTGATTATTCAAAATATGAATTAGTAGAAATACCAAAAAATGCAACAGGAAAAATAAAACAAAATACAGTAGTTAGTTACTATTATAGAGAAAAAGAAGGATTAAAGCTTGAAATGCCAAGCACAGGAGGAATAGGAAACTATATATATTATTTTATTGGTGGAATGATAACTTTAGGAACTTTAAGATTAA
>ERZ777306.3625-NODE-3625-length-15806-cov-8.730684_pt1 | contig 15806 bp, 18 predicted proteins | sample MGYA00374966_ERZ777306 | MGnify/ENA primary metagenome ERZ777306 (study PRJEB29329, sample SAMN06343882) | mouse gut metagenome | isolation source: Mouse cecum | place: Austria: Vienna | collected 2014-11-15 ...
TTTACCAATTAATATATCTTCATTATTTATTTCTTTTAATATTTTATTATTAATTATTTCTTCATAAATACCATTTTTCATAATATACCTCTATACTTCATTAACTTTATACAAATCAACAACTTCATTAAAATTCATAGCAAATAATTCTGTATCTGTAATAAAGTTCTTTTCTCCCAAAAGATCTTTATTACAGACTAAACTTCCTATATTATTCACCAATACAAATCTTTCTATTGTATAACCATTATCCACTTCTGAATCTCTCAATTCATAATAAAACAAATTAGCTTCTCTTTTTTCTATCGAAATTCTTGGTGTAACAAATTGTACTTTTAAATTTTCCATTTTATTCTCCTATTTTTATTAATCAGATTATATTACTTTTTATTTCTAAATTCAATTGTATCTTATTAAATACTATTTTATTATCAAAATAAGATAAAAAATAGGCATAAAATTAGAACCCTTACTTTATTAAGGGTTCTATAATCACATTTTATTCATCATTTACTAAAATCAACTTCTAATAATATTTTTATAATTATTAATCAATATAAAGTTTTAATCTAACCTTTAAACATTCATTGCAAACTCCAATTTTATCGATTAATTCACACTCATACTTTTTCTCTTTATTCATGTACTTAGTAATAATTTCAGAATAATAATTTGGTATATATCCTACAAAAACATCATTAATTATCATTTTTATCGCATTCTTATCCACTTTATTATCTTGTTCTTTTTCTAAATAAATTTTATCTCCAATTTTAATTTTTTCACAATTTTCTTTTTTACAGCAATGACTTGTACCGGCAACATAAAATTCTCTAACAACATTTTTACTTCGTAAATTTAAAATTGGATCAATAAATTCCAATGTATCTAAGGATGTTTTCGCTCCACTACGTTTCAATAATTCAAAAGAATCATATTTATCTAAATTATATTTTTTTAATATTTCATCTATATCAATTCTTGTTGGTCCAGGAATTCTACTTAAAAACTCTGGAAACATTTTATCACTAGTATATTTTCTATTTATATCTGGAAAAGATACTAATAAATCAAACCCCTCTTCCAAGCATTTTTTTATATCTTTATTATAATAAAATTCATATTTATCACTTTTCTTTAAAATACCAACATGGTGTCTTGACCTAGTTTGTGGATTTTTCCAAATTAAATATAAATAATCACTTTTAATATTCTTTATATTAATCACCTCTTTTATAAATCTCTTTCAAAATTTTAACTTTTTCAATTAAGAACCTTTTTAACAACATACTTCTTTTATGAGAAATATATTCATTTACACAACGTAATATATCATCAATTTTTTCATCTGTTAATTTTCTTATAATTATCTCAACAAATTCTATTGTTTCATCATAATATTCTTTTCTCAAATATTTTAACACTTCTTTATGTGAAGGAATTTTTGCTTTTGTGCCATCTATTCTAATTAACGTTCTAGATTTTGTATCTACTAATGATGACAATTTCATTTTATCTTTTCCTAAATAAGAATCAATTTCCGTTTCACTTACAAATGAACATAATGAAGAACCGTTATCATATAATGGTGCGAAATATTCTTTACCACTTTTAGTTTTTATAATGGCCCAATTATTTGAATGTCTATCTGAATTACCTATAATAAAATCAAATATCATAATTTTTAAAAATTCGTTCTTCAATTCTTTTGTTCTTAATGAATTTAAAATAATTTCAATACCATAATAAGTTTTAGAATCTAAATCAACTCCTGTAGATATATCATATTTGGGATAACATCTTGATATATATGAAATTCCTTCGGTCATTGTTCGTCTTTCACCTAATATATTATAACTTAAACACCCCAAATGTCCATTATACGTTCCAATATCTATTTTAGCATTATGAATCTGTAATTCATTTGCTATTAGCTCAGCTATTTTTTCTGATACATTTTCATAAGTTGGTATCAATTTTTCTTTATCCTCTTTAGTATATGTCATCTTAACATATTTAAACCAACCACACATTTTTTCATTATTAGGATTACTTAGCCAAACTTTTTTTCCTTTACCAGAGTCCAACTTATCATTATCTGGAATCCATCTGTCAAATTTTTTTATTATTCTCACTCCTATATCTTGATAATATTATTTTATCATAACAACATTTGTTTTTCAATATATCAATATTTTTCCTAATCAAACACTATTCAAACCCACGCACTTGTAGTTGACATAATTTTGTGGTATAATTAATATGGGTTTATAGGCTCAAAAGTCGTATCCCATGTGTCAGGAAATTTTAAAATAATTGAATAATTTTGTATCAGAAAATACACAAAGCATTTTATGTTTTGTGTATTTCGTGCGTTTATAAGGCTTTTTCATAACCTTTTTCAACACTTTTCAAACGTTTTCAACATTATTCATTATTACTTTTTCACCAAAAGCAAAATTTTTTCTCTGGCGTAAACATCTAAATTTTAATAGAAAGGACGGCGATTATTTATGCTCTATCTCCTACTCAAGCATTACTTAATAATGCTAACAAAGTATGGCTAAAAAAGAATAATTATTTATAATTATTCTCTTACTAAAATTTAGTTTCAAACTCGAATTTTAGTAAATAAAATAAGCGAACGAATATATTTGAATAATTTTCAAATATATTTCGGAGATTATTTTATACTTAATTAATTTTAATATTTAACTTTGAAAAAGTTTAAATATTACTAAATTAATTAAGTCCAAGGGGTTATTAGGGGAATTCCCCTGATCATACAGAGTTCTTTCGAAGAAAGTACTCTAGTATGTTATAGCACTGAAGTGACCCACAAAAGTTGGACAAGTGTCTATGCTGTTTTAGGGTAGAAATCCATTCTGTACTGAATTGGACTTTTAGCATTTAGCCTTAACTTTATTCTACTATTATTGTAGTAATTTATATATTCATCTAGTTCTTGTCTAAACTGATTTATACTTTTGAATTCTCTGTTATAAAAGAATTCTGATTTTAATATACTAAAGAAATTTTCAGCACATGCATTATCTAAACAATTGCCTTTTCTAGACATGCTTTGTCTTATTCCTTTATCTTTTAAACGATTTTGATACCTTGTCATTTGATATTGCCACCCTTGGTCAGAATGCAATATTAAATTAGTATCATCTGGAATTTTAGCAAAAGCTTTGTCTAACATATCTTCTATTTGATGAAAATATGGTCTTTCAGATAGATTATAACTTACAACTTCACCATTATACAAGTCTATAATTGGTGATAAATACATTCGTGTATTTAATAAGGCAAACTGTGTAATATCTGTAACCCATTTTTGATTTGGTTTATTTGCTTTAAAATTACGATTTAAAAGATTTATAGCTACATAACTACCATAGCCGCCTTTATATAAACGATACTTTCTAATCTTAACAAATGACTGTATTTTAAGTTCTTTCATGAATTTATACACTGTTTTTCTGTTAAGTTTATAACCTCTATTATATAGTTCTAAAGTAACTCTACGATAACCATATCTACCTTTATTAGAATGATAAATTTGTTTAATTACATCTTTTACTTCTGCATATTTATCTGTTCTAGATAAAGTATTAATAATGTAATAATATGTACTTTTAGATAATTTTGCCTTTTGTAATAGAGCCGTTATTTTATATTTGTGCCTTAATTCGTAAACGGCTAATGCTTTTTCTTTTTTTGTTGGTTGATTCTTTTTTGAACTAAGGCATCTAATTTTTTTAAGTAGTCGTTCTCCATTCTTAAATCTTCGATTTCTTTTAAAAGTTCTTCTTTACTTTTATCTGTTAAATCTGAAGTATTGGGTTTTGAGCTTTTTCTCATTCTTTTATTTCGTTCTACTTGCATGTGATTAATTGCCATTGAGCGATTATTTAGCAAGTATTCACGACCTTTCTCGTCATACATTTGCTTCCATAATACTATGATTGTTGAAGAAGGCAATTTAAAATGCATTCTTGTCTTTTCAAAAGATAAATGGTTTGCATACATATATTCTACTACGCTAACCTTAAAATTTCCATCATATTTTCTAATTTTTTGCGGTTTTAAACCATCTTTACCAGAATTTCTGTAAAGATTACACCAAACTCGAATTTGTTCCTGATGGATATGATATTTTTGGGAAGCTTGTTTATATGAATGCTTACCTTCAATAACAAAATTAACAATTTCGAGTTTTAACTCAAAAGGGTGTCTAAACATACTGGTGGACCTCCATTCATACTAAATTTTAGTCCAATATTTTTGGTTCACCTCACACTTTAAAAGTACTCTATACAGAACCCCAAGTAGCACATTGAAAATTTAATAAGAAAATCTAGTTTATTTTAAATGGAGGTTTTTATGGCATTTTCAATTATTCGTAATTCAAAATACAAGCTGAAAGAACTAAACATTATATTCAGACATAACGAGAGAAAAAATACTAACTATTCAAATAACAACATTGATAAAACTAAAAGTATTTTTAACTATTCTCTCAAATCTTGCAATATGCCCTATTCAAAAAAGTTTCAGGAAATAAAGAAAATGTACAACTTAAAGGGTCAGATGAAAGTAACTAATAATGTGGTTTGTGAGTATCTTATTACTGCAAGTCCAGAGTTTTTTATTGAAATCGGTCCTGAAGAAACTAAACGTTTTTTCAAGTGTGCATATCAATTTGCTTCTAACTACAAAAATTTAGGCTCGGAATTTATTATTTCAGCAAGAGTACATATGGACGAATCAAATCCTCATATGCATTTAGTCTATATTCCAGTTGTACATACAATTGATAAAAACAAAAATGAAATTAATAAAATTTCTTGCTCTGAATTTTGGAAAGGCAAAAATAGTTACGCAAATCTTCAAGATAATTATCATAAGTATTTAACTAAATGTGGCTTCAATTTAGAACGTAGTAGAAACGTCGAGAATACACATTTAGCCATTAAAGACTTAAAGGTAATAACTAACTTTGAAGAACAACAATTTCTTAACAAATCGTCTCCTCACGTTGAGGAAATCATAATTAGTGATGACGTTACAGAAATTCAAGAACATTATAAAAAGGTTATTCGTAAATACAATACTCTTTCACAACAATACATCAAAGTAAAAGCTATTAACGAAACTAATCAAAAATCACTAGATGATTTAAACCATAAATGTTCTACCTTGGAACATAAATGTTCAAAACTTGAAAAGACTTGTAAGAAACTTAACAATTATATTCAAAAAACATTTGAAACTATAAGTCATTTAATTGGTTGGTCTATCAAACAATTAAAACAAGTTGTGAACGAACACATTATTGAAGAAAGACAACAAGAACTCGAAGAAGAATTACAAGAGGAACTACTTCAAGATAATGAAACTAATCTAATTGATACAAAAGAAAGATATTTTAAAAATTAGAAAGGTTTAAAGGTGATAAATTATGGATAATAAAAAAAGAAATAAAAGTAACAATTTAGGATTAGGGTCAGTATTTTATAATAAACAAAGAGACACTTGGACTTGTGCTTATTATGTTACTGACTTTAAAACTGGCGAAAAGAAACGTTGTAAAAAAGCGTTTAAAACAAAAGAAAAAGCTGAACAATTTTATGAAGAACAGGCTATGCAAAAAAACTCAACTTTGTATATTGAATATAACGGAATATTTCTTGGAAAACTAATTGAATTTTTACTTGATAAAAAATATAACTCAAACTTAATTACAGATAGAGGTTATGCTAGAACTAAAGATACAATAAGAATAATAAATCAATGTTATTTAGCTAATAAAAAAATAGATGAAATTAATAGTGAAGAATTACAAGGCTACTTTAATTCATTAACAGAACATTATAGTAATTCTTCTATTCAAAAAATATTTTTCCAAGTGAAAAATGCTTTTGAATATTCTTTAAATAAAGGTTTTATTCACGAAAATCCTATGCTTGAAGTATTAAAGCCTAAAAGTAAAAAAGAAGATAAAGTATTTCATGCCTTACAAGTAGATGAACAAAAAATATTAACTGAATACATTGCCTCTTTAACACCTGAAGAAATGCCATATAAAAATTGTATTCTTTTAGAGTTGTATATGGGACTTCGTGTTGGTGAAGCATTAGCTCTACAAATTGGTGATATTAATCTTCAAAGAAATATAATCTCTATTAATAAAACTTTAACAACAGACATTGATAATCAAGTGTGTATAGGTTCAACTACAAAAACTTATGCTGGTCAAAGAGAACTACCTATTCCCGACTTTATGAGAGATTTTATTATAGAACAAATTGAAATTGCAAAAGACCATAAAAATCATATGCTATTTACTACTCCAGAGGGTCGACTTGTTTTAAATTCAACAGTAAATAGACAATTGAAAAATATTGCAAAACAATTAGGTATTGAAACTCCTATTTCTACCCACGTTTTAAGACATACTTACGGTACACGTTGCATTGAATCTGGTATGAGAGCTGTTGCTTTACAAAGATTAATGGGACATACTGACATAACTATTACTCTTAATACATACACTTCTATTTTCAACAAATATAAACTAGAAGAAATAGAAAAAGTAAACGATTACTTTATAAATAATAACATTTTAAATACTCGTTCTACCTTCCAAATTGGTGATGGAAAAAATCAAGAAAATGATTTAGAAATCACTAGATAAAATTACTACAAAAAAGGGCATTCAATTTTTAAATTGAGTGCCCTTTTTATATAATTCAAAATTTCAACTTTTCTTTTAAAATTATTTATTTGGAAGAACATTAATACTATGATCTTCATATAAATCAATTTTTCCTGCTTTATGATAATCTTGATTTGATTTTACAGCAACAAATATATGTACTTTTGGAATATCTTGCCACTTTAATTCAAATTTTTTTCTATTACAATTCGAAAAATCTTCTGCTGAAAAAGTATAGGTACTATTTCTACTCATAGCAATAGCATATGTAACTTCTATATCTGGAGGACAAATAACATTAATAGATACTTCAATATCATCTCCCACATGATATTGTTTTTTATATAATTCTATACTATCACTAGGTTTTGTAATATCTAAATCATTTATAAAAATATTTTGAAATTTTGGATAATAACTATCTTCATTGTCTCTATCTGCTCTATACTCTGTAATTAAATGCCTAATTATTCCACTTGCTCCCATCAAAAAATTTTTTTGATAATTTCTCAACTCTCTATTATGTGCAATAGAAATTCTGTATGAAGAAATAATCTCTAAAAGTACATCAATCTGTTTTTTATCTTTAAAAACATCTTTAAAAACATCATCCCAATGATTATTAATAATATTACATAAATCATAAAATTCACTATAATATAATAATCTATTATCTATTAATATACCTTTAAATTTTTTTGATTCTTCAACCATTTTGCTATTCCAAGATTCTTTTTTTTCATTGCTTACCTTTAAATTGTTAATCCAGTCATGCCCATATTTTATATTTAATGCAAAAGAAATAATATCTCGTAAAGCATTTTCAACAATTTTAAGTTCTTGATTAACATCAATTTCTGTCATATTATCACCTCTCAATTTTTTTGCAATTAAATTATATCATAAATTAATTAAGTATTAAATATTATCTCGCCATTATTCGGTGGGGGGCATTTTTTATTTATTTTTAACACTATACAACACTTTTTAACATCATTCATTTATATTTTTCTCCCACCTACACTCCACTTTTTAAAAAAGTGAGTAAAAAACTGCAATTTTCACTCACTAAAACGATTGCTGTATTTATTGTGGCAGTTGAGTTTTCGAAGTCGTTGGTCAACAAAACGGTACTTTTTTGGTCAACAGATTTTTATTTGTTGACCAATAGGTTTCTCACCACTAAAAATCATTGAAAACCATTCAACACTATTGAATGTAAAAAAGCTGATTTTTCAGCACTTTCAAAACTGTTGAAAAACGTTGAGAAAGGTTGAAAATCAGCCAGGTTGGAGCGGGTAGCGAGAATCGAACTCGCGCTATCAGGTCGGAAGCATGACATTCTACCACTAAATTATACCCGCAAATTATTATATATTCTATTATACACAAATTATTATTTTTTTGCAAGAAAAAAGCCATCATACTAGACAATTTCTAATACAATGACAATTTATTGGAGCAGGTAGCGGGAATCGAACCCGCATAGCCAGCTTGGAAGGCTGGAATTCTACCATTGAACTACACCTGCGATATTTACTTTGCAGTGGAAATTTTCTTTTATAAGAGATTTTGGAGCAGGTAGCGGGAATCGAACCCGCATAGCCAGCTTGGAAGGCTGGAATTCTACCATTGAACTACACCTGCATTATTTCCTCTGACAAGTATAAATTATAAAGTATTAGCTTATATTTGTCAAGAGAAAATTTACATTTTTTTGAAATTAATCAATATTTTTTAAATCAACACCATCTTCATCACATACTCTATTATTTCTTGATTTTATATTATTAACTTCACAATATTTATTCTTAAACTCTTCTTCTTTTTTTAATAAAGTTCTCATATCTCCCAAAAATTTTCTATATATTTCATCCTCAAAAAACATATTTTCAGGATTATCTTCACTATACTTTTTGGATAATCTTTCTATAGTATACTCCAAATATTCTTCAATATTCATTTCTGGAGTTCTTTCTTTTGCAACAAAAAAGCTTCTAATAAAAACAATTTCTATCCTTGTATTTCTATCAGCAGAAGAAATCAATTTACCATATACACTTCTTGGTTCATCTTCTTTAGATGAACGATGATCTTCAATTGCTTCTTTAATAATTAATCTTTGATTATCATTAAAAAATTTCTTCATATTTTCATCTTTTATAAATTTTTGAGCAGCAATCTTTTCATGTATTTTATGATCTTCATATTTTCCTAAATCATGACATGCTGCAATTACATACATTATATTGCTATCTAAATCTAATTTGAATGTATTATTTAATTCAAATGTTCTTCTTATAACCTCCATTATATGTATAATTCCATGAGCTTTATCATTTGGCTCATATTGTGGAAATATATTTTTAGAAATATATTCTTTTAATTCATTATTAACATTTTTTGTATAATTATCAATTTCCTTAAAAAGCTGTTTTGAATAATTCATTTAATTTTACTCTCCTTTGCAATATGATTATACTATATATAACGAAAAAATTAAACAAGCACTTGGAAATTTTCCAAGTGCTTATTTATGACATTACATGAGTCCTTTAAGTACTCCCTCAATCTTAGTTTGGGCAAGTTCTACTTTCTGTTTGTCACTTAAATTCGGAAGCAGTATACGTGTTGCATCTCTGAAATAGCGGCGAACTGTGTCGTTATTCATATTGAAGTGTTTGGTATTATTACAGACTGCTATAAGTGCCTCATATACGATATTAGGATTTATAAGAATAGCTCTATTTGCAGCAAAGTTATTGGATTTTGCCATTCTTACTTGCTGTTCAACAGTAAGTTCTGTCCTTTTAGCTGCTCTTGCAAACCAATTCCAAACAGTTTCATTGTCCAAGTTCATACTTCCTGGTGATTCTGATATTGTAGCAAGAGTTTCACCTTTAAGATATTCACTTAATAGTAAAGCCCTTAAAATTGCAAAGTTTCCTGATTCAACCATTTTGAGCTGCTGTTTTTCAGAAGGTTTAATTCTGTTTACTGCATCAAGATACCAACTTCTTACAGTATCACTATCTAAGTTCATAGATCCAGGATTTCTACAAAGTTCAATGAGTCCTGTTGCACTTAAATCTTTCTTAAGAATAAGCGCTCTTTTCATCATAAACTTTCTCCCATTTTGCGAAATTCTAACTTCTTGCTTAGGAGTCAATTTAGTACGACTTATTGCATCTGTAAACCATCTTTCAACTGTTGGACTATCAAAATTAAATGTCGACGGTCTTTCACAGATTACAACAAGTGCTTCAGCACATAAATCTTTATAGTTCAATAGATATTTTTGAGCTTCAAAATTCCTCGTTTCAGCCATTGCAACTTGTACTTCTTTAGAACAGTTTTGTGACATCACGTATTCAGCTTCTAACTCTGAATCTACTTTTCTAGCAATAATTGATGCCTCTTCTTCCGCCATTTGAAAGTTTTGTTTTTTATCCCCTTCATATTCTACATCATGTTCTTTTCTGTCTTCTTCCTCCTCTAAGTCCAAATCTGGTTGATATCTGTTCCGCTTTTTTGAAAACAATTTCAGTAATAATACTGCCAACAGATAAATAAAAACTGGTATTAGGATTTTAATCATGTACATTCCCTCCATTATGTTAATATTTTTTATGTTTTAACTGGCGTCACCCAGATTATAAGGAAATTACTTCTATTTAAATTATTACTTTTTTATTATATCTAACTTTACATAAAATGTCAATTTGTTTATAAAATTTAAAACACACTTTCTACAAAAATAAAAAAAATGAAATTTAAGGAACGTCCCTAAATTTCATTTTTTAAATTATTCTTTATCTTCTTTTTTTGTTTCTTCAACTTTAGCTTCTTCTGCTTTTACTGCTTCAACAGCTTCTGCAACATCAGCTTCTGTTGCTGTTTCTTCAGCTACTGATTCACCTGGAACAACTTCTTCTTTGATAATGATTTCTCTATCTTCGATTCTTGCTCCTATTTTTTCTTTAGTTTTAGCAGCTTTACCAACTCTATCTCTTAAATAATAAAGTTTAGCACGTCTTGCTTTACCAACTCTAACTACTTCAACTTTTTCAACCATTGGTGAATGTACTAAGAATGTTTTTTCAACACCAACACCATAAGAGATTCTTCTTACTGTGAATGTTGCATTTACTCCTCCACCTTGTTTCTTTATAATAATTCCTTCGAAAACTTGGATTCTTTCTTTGTTTCCTTCTTTTATTCTAACATGAACTCTTACAGTATTACCAATACGTAATTCAGGTATTTTATTTTTTAATTGTTCATGCTCAATAGATTTTAAAATATCCATTTTCTTTCCTCCTTCTTTCAATAATGGATGTCACTATTTTCACTTTTTATTTTTTAATTCTTCTAAATATTTCATTTCTTCAGTTGTTAATTGAACTTTTTCTAAAAGTTCAGGTCTTTTTATGTAGGTTACTTCAATTGCTTTTTTTCTGCGCCATTCATCAATATTACCATGATGACCTGATTGTAAAACTTCTGGAACTTTCATTCCTTCAAATTCTTCTGGTCTTGTATATTGAGGATACTCTAAAAGTCCGACTTGAAAAGCTTTCTTCAAGAGTTGACCCAGCAGTTAGAACACCACTTATATATCTTGATACACTATCTATTAATACCATAGCTGGTATTTCACCACCAGTTAAGACATAATCTCCGATTGAAATTTCTTCATCTACAATTTTATCTATAACTCTTTGATCTATTCCCTCATAGTGTCCACACAATAATATTAAATGTTCTTCTTTTGCTAATTCTTCAACCTTACTTTGACAAAGTTTTTTACCTTGTGGTGATAAATAAATAACTTTAGCATTTTCATCTTTTACAGATTTAAAGCTATCATATACAACATCTGGACGAATTAACATTCCTGCTCCTCCTCCATATACTGTATCATCAACTTTTTTATGTTTGTCCTTTGAGAAATCTCTAATATTTATTAAATTTATTTCTAATAAATTTTCTCGAGTTGCTCTTCCTATAACACTTTGTTTTATAGGTTCAAACATCTCTGGAAAAAGAGTTAATACATCAAATTTCATATATTCTAAAGCCCTTCTATTAGGTTAACTATTATTTTACCTGATTCAATATCTATAATTTTAATTACTTCATCAATTCCTGGTAAAAGTTTTTGTCTGCCAGTATCATCTTTTACAACATAAACATCATTACTACCAGTTGAAAAAATATCATCAACCTTTCCTAAATATTCATTAGATTCTGTAAATACTTCTAAACCAATTAAATCAGCAATATAATATACACCTTCTGGAAGCTTCCCAAAAATTTCTCTATCTACAACGATATATGAATTTCTTAGTTTTTCAGCTTCTTCAACTGTATCTATATTTTTGAATTTTATAATAACTTGATTTTTATTGTATCCTACTTTTTCTATTTCATATTCTTTTAAGTTTTCTTTCTGTTTTATAAAAACTTTTGATATTCTTTCAAATTTAGTATTGTCATCTGTAAAAGAATTAACTTTTACTTCACCTTTTAGACCTTTAACATTTACAATTTGACCTAATTCTAAATATTTATTCATATTTATCAACACCTAATCAAGAAATTCAACATTAACTTTTTTATGTTCTTTTGTAGCCACTGCTTTAATTATTGATCTTATAGCTTTAGCCATTTTTCCTTGTCTTCCAATAACTTTGCCCATATCATCTTTTGCTACTTTTACTTCATAGCAAATAGATTTAGCTTCTGTTTTTTCTGTAATAGATACTTCATCAGGATTATCTACTAAATTTTTAATTAATACTTCAAGTACATCTTTCATTTTCTCAAATCCTCTCTCCGACTCTCTATTTAACTAGAAGTACGGTTATATCTTTTACTTATTTAGATGCTTTTTCAATTAAAGCTTTTACTGTATCTGTTGGTTTTGCACCGTTTTTAATCCATGTAGCAACTTTTTCATTATCTAAAACGATTGTTGCAGGATTTGTCATAGGATCATATGAACCTATTTTTTCAACGATTTTTCCATCTCTTGGAGATCTAGAATCAGCTACTACTATATGATAGAAAGGAGCTTTTTTCTTTCCAACTCTTTGTAATCTTATTTTTACCATTATAAATTCACCTCCTGAAAATATATAAATATATAAATTTAAAAATTTAAAAACTAATTAATTAAAACTTCAAATTGTTTAAGTCATCCATATTCATGTTCATGTTTTTCATCATCTTCTTCATCATGCCTTTATTTGAAGTCATTTCTTTCATCATTTTTTGTGTCATTTCGAAAGATTTCATAAATTTATTTATTTGTTCAACTGATGTTCCACTACCTTTTGCAATTCTTAAACGTCTACTTCCATTTAATACTTTTGGATTTCTTCTTTCTTCTTTTGTCATGGAACAAATAATTGCTTCTATTCTTAAAAATTCTTTATCATCTACTTCAACATCTTTTAATTTACTTCCTAAACCTGGTATCATTTTTAAGATTGATGAAAAAGAACCCATCTTTTTCATTTGTCTTAATTGCCCCAAGTAGTCATCTAAATCAAAACTCTGTTTTTTTAATTTTTGCTCTAATTTTTGAGCTTCTTCTAAATCAAATGTTTCTTCTGCTTTTTCAATAATTGAAAGTACATCACCCATTCCTAAGATTCTTGATGCCATTCTTTCTGGGTGGAATACTTCAATATCTGATAATTTTTCACCAGTTGCTGCAAATTTGATTGGTCTTCCTGTAATTTTTTTTACTGATAATGCAGCACCACCTCTTGTATCCCCATCAAGTTTTGTAAGAACTATACCATCAATTCCTAAATCTTTATTAAATGTATCTGCAATGTTTACTGCATCTTGACCTGTCATTGAATCTACTACTAATAGTATTTCATGCGGTTTTACATTTGATTTTAAATCTTTTAATTCTTGCATTAACGCTTCATCAATTTGAAGACGTCCAGCAGTATCTATAATTATAACATCATTTAATTTTGATATTGCAACATTCATAGCTTGTTTTGCAATTATATTTACATCCTTTGTACTTTCATTTGTATACACTGGAATATCTAATTGCTTACCAACAACCTCTAATTGTTTTATAGCTGCTGGTCTATAAACATCACAAGCTACTAATAAAGGCTTTTTACCTTGTTTTCTTATAATGTTTGCAAGTTTTCCTGCTGTTGTTGTTTTACCAGAACCTTGAAGACCAACTAACATTATAACTGTTGGTGGGTTTGGAGTAAAATTAATTTTTGATTCTTCTCCTCCAAGTAATGAGACCATTTCATCTTTTACTATTTTAATAACTTGTTGACCTGGTGTAAGTGATTTTAAAACATCTTGCCCTAAAGCTTTTTCTTGAATTGTTGCTACAAATTCTTTAACAATTTTGTAGTTAACATCAGCTTCAAGTAACGCAAGTTTAACTTCTCTTAAGACTTCTTTTAAGTCGTCTTCAGTTATTCTAGCTTTTCCTTTTAGCTTTCTTGTAATTTCTTGTAATCTAGATGAAAGTCCTTCAAAAGCCATTACTTATCCTCCTATTCGTAACACAAATTTAATTCTTTAGTTTATCTTCAATACTTTGAAGTGATTTTTTTATATCTTTATCAGATACTTTATTTTTTAAATTTTCTATATCTTTTAAAGCTGAATTAATTTTGTTTTGTGATATTAAATTTTTTTCCATTATTTTTAGTTTTTCTTCATATTCTAATAAATTGTTTTCACCTTTTTTTAGATTATCTCTAACAGCTTGCCTTGTAATTTCTTCGTTTTCAGCAATTTCTGATTGAGAGAAATCGTTATTATAGTAGTCATTTAAAAGATTGTATTGTTTTTCTGTTAAAAGCTTTCCATATATGTCTAATAGAATACTCATCTTAATATTTTTTTCCATTTGACCACCTCTATATTTGTAATGCTAATATACTTTACAACATTTTTGGAAGTTTGTCAAGGGATTTAAAGAAAAAAAGCTTACTTTTTCAATTATTGTAAGCTTTTTTCACTAATCTATATCTACCATATTCATTTTTATCACTATCTTTTGTTATTTCATTTTCAGAAGTGATTAAATCATACACTCCATAAACATTTCCATTTGATGAATATTGGGTATTTTTTATATAATCTTTTTCATTTACTCCACCACCAGCATAATGAACAAAATCATTAGAAATTGTTATACTTGCTGAATCTGATATCAATATTACTGCATTTTTTTCATCTTCAGACATTATATCATTAATTTTATTTTTTGCCGATATAATACTTAGTGTTTGAGCTGGTTTTATTAAAATATTTCCATTTAATGCTTCATTTACTTGAAATTTTGCAATCCAAAAACCTGTTATATTATTTGAAGTAAATGAATTTTGTAATTTATAATCTGCTAAAATTCTATTTCTTGTTGTTTTACTTTCTAAATTGTATGTATATTCAATCATTGTTTTATTATCAGCAATATTATATACATATCTTGGAATCCAAACCCAATAGTTACCATCTTCTGTTTTAGCATTTGCAAATTTTAATGCATTATTTGCATAATTATACCACATTGGATTCTTTTCATCGTCAACAATAACTTCATTTCCTTCATCATCCCAATATATCCCAAACATCCCATTTTGAAGTTTAGGTGGATTGCAAAGTTCTATTTGAATTTCAGACATTTTATATTGCACATGATTTACATCTTCTATAAAAAAATTATATATTCCTGAGTTATTTACTGTAAAATATACTGTATTTTCTTCTCTTATATATATGTAATCTTGAAATTCTGTACATTTTTTTCGAATTTCATTTTCATCAATATAATAATATACTTCTGCTATTTTAGGTGCATTTTCACTATTAAATGATACCTTTATTCTCTCTGATAACCCATAATTTTCAACAACTTCAGCAATCGTTATTAATTGGTTCTCAAATATACTTTTATTTAATTTATTACCAATTTCACTATCATATTGCCTATATATAATTTTATTTTTAATATCTTTTACTCCATTTTTTTCTATAATATTTCCTGTATAAAAGTTAACAATTACATTTAAATTTGTAT
>ERZ777306.3630-NODE-3630-length-15791-cov-5.839413_pt1 | contig 15791 bp, 14 predicted proteins | sample MGYA00374966_ERZ777306 | MGnify/ENA primary metagenome ERZ777306 (study PRJEB29329, sample SAMN06343882) | mouse gut metagenome | isolation source: Mouse cecum | place: Austria: Vienna | collected 2014-11-15 ...
ACCCCTTCCAGCCGCTTGAGATGCCGGCGGGGTTCCGCGGCAAGCCCGAGCACAACGAGAAGCTCTGCATTGCATGCGGGGCGTGCGCTATTGCCTGTCCGGCCAACGCCATCACCATGGAGTTAAACGCCGACCAGTCGCTCATCACTTGGGACATCAGTTACGGCCGTTGCATTTTCTGCGGCCGATGCCAGGAAGTGTGTCCGCTGTTCGCCATTAAGCTGACGGGCGAGTTCGAACTGGCTGTGAAGAACAAGGGTGATTTGCGGGAATCGTGCTCCTATGCGGTGGTCCAATGCGCCCGTTGCGGCAGGCCTTACGCGCCCGCTAAGGAAGTGGATTACGCGCGGCGAGTGCTGGCATCCGTGGGAGGAGTGGCGGCAACCGATATAGAAAAACTGGATTTGTGCTTGGACTGCCGCCGCGCCGATGACGCTGAGGCCTTTCAGAAGCAGGCCCGCGAGAGGAAGGGGGCGTAAATGCTGGAGAACGACTTTCCATCCCAGCTGCAGTGGCGACCCGATCCGGTTGCGCTAGATGCCAAGGTGGCTGAAGCGAAGGAGCGCCTGCTCGGCTCGATTAAGCGTTCCGTGTACGTGTACCGCGTGGACTGCGGCGGCTGCAACGGCTGCGAGATTGAAATTTTCGCCACTATTACGGCGGTCTTCGATGCCGAGCGCTTTGGCATCAAGGTGGTGCCCTCGCCCCGTCATGCGGATGTGCTGCTGTATACCGGTGCGATGACCCGCGCCATGCGCGAACCGGCGCTGCGGGCCTATCATGCTGCTCCTGATCCCAAGATCGTCATGGCCTACGGTGCCTGCGGATGCACGGGCGGCATCTTCCATGACAACTATTGCGTGTGGGGCGGCACTGATCCCATCTTGCCAGTGGACGTGTACGTGCCGGGCTGCCCGCCCTCGCCGCCGGCGACCATCTTCGGGTTCGCCTGCGCTTTGGGGCTGTTGGACCAAAAGCTGCACGAGAGTCATCATGTGGCGCCTGTCGGGGAGGAGGCTCCGGTGGCCTTTCCCGCCATTCCCTACAAGGTGCGCACTGCCTTTGAGCGCGAGGCGCGACGCATGAGCGGCTACTACTACGGCAAGCAGATCGTGGACGAGTTCATGATGGCCATCGCCAAGGATCGCGTTAATGTGTTTGGCGCCGTCGATGCGCTTATCGATGGCGAAGCCGACATGCGCAAAAAGGCTGTTTTCATGGATCTGAAGACGCTGCTTCTGAGCAAGGTCGTCGACGAATGATCACGACGGTTCGCCGCCAGGAAGCGCAGCCGGCCGGCGCCGAAAGGACGTCGGGCGGCTGCGCAAGCCGGGAGGAGGGGGCGCCCGCCCGCCCCCTGAGCGCGCATACCACCGATGGACGCACGGCGCGGGAGGTGGTGTTCTACCGCCTGGGCGAGAAGTTCGTCGATCATGAGCGCTCCATTCCCGACGACGTGCGCTCGGTGCTCTACTACACGTTGGCCATCGGGCATCATACCGGGGTCATCGACTGCCTGCATCCGCGCCTTTCCACATCTCGGGATGTGTTCGCCGATGCGCTCGCGCTCATGGATCCGGGTTCGGCGCGCGATAAGCTCGCCGGTATCGAGCGCTTCGGGGAAATCGAGGTGAGGGGAGAGCACGTGGCCCTGTTGAAGCCGGCGGTGATCGCGGCCTTGGAGCGGTCGGGGGCGGCTCTAGCGGATTTGGATAAGGCATCGGAGGAGTTTGCGGCTTCCGCATCGGTGGTTGCTGCCGATGCGCTGTCATGGCTCGAGGAATTCCTGCGCCTTTTGGAAGAGATTCAGTGCGAGGCGTGCGTGTATGCCATGGGAAGGAGGGTGTCGTGACGGAGTCGGGAAAACGTGAGCCTCGCCACACCGCCGAGAATCCAGGGTGCGGCAATCCGCCGACTGCTGAGGCGATTCTCGCCGCGGCCGAGGCTGGGGCCCGGGGCGGCAACGTCGTGTTCTGCGTTGGAAGCGTCCTGCGTGGCGACGACGCGGCTGGCCCCCTGCTGGCCCGGCACCTGGAAGAGAAGCCGGTAGAGGGGTGGACGGTGGTGGATGGAGGGCAGACGCCCGAGAACGATTTGGGTTACCTGAGGCGCGTTGCCCCGCACCGACTGCTTCTCGTCGACGCGGCGGCCATGGGGCTCGATCCAGGAACGGTGCGCCGCTTACGCCCCCAGGATGTGGCGGTGCAGTCGCTCATCACCACCCATACGCTGCCCATTACCTATTTGCTGGAGGAGCTGGTCCAGATGTGCAACGAGGTGATTTTCCTCGGTATTCAGCCGCTGAGCACCGCCTTCTTCGATCCGGTGAGCGATGCGGTGAGGAAGGCGGTGGAGGGCATCTACCGCGACATCGCAGCAGGCGGAAATTTCGAAATGTACCCGTATGTAAATATGTGAGTTTGTATCTTGGGAGGGTTGTTCCATGTCGATTGTGAAAGAGGACCTTATGTCCATCAGCCCCGACGCCCTAGCGCCGGCGGCTATTGAGGCCAAGGCTGAGAACGTTGGCGTTGCGAAGGCCACCATGGCCGGCGGCAAGTGCTTCGTGTCAGCAATGCTTGCCGGCGCCTTCATCGGTTTCGGCGGCATGTTCTTCTGCACGTTTTTGGGAGACACCACTATGGCCTTCGGTGTGCAGCGTCTTGTAGGGGGATTAACTTTCTGCCTGGGTCTGTGTTTGGTGCTCTGCTGCGGCGCCGAGCTCTTTACGGGCAACGTGCTCATGGCATGCGCTAAGGCTTCCGGCAGGATTAGTTTTGGTCAGCTGTTCCGCAATTGGGGCATCGTGTGGGTTGGCAATCTGGCTGGTTCCCTGCTCGCCGTGGCCATCATTTATTTATCGAATCTGCAGGGAATGAACGGCGGAGCGGTGGGCGAAGCCTTCGTGTCGGTGGCGGCTGGCAAGGTGGCGCTTGAGCCGGTGACCCTGTTTTTCAAAGCGGTGCTTTGCAATATTCTCGTCTGCCTGGCCGTGTGGATCGGCTTTTCGTCGAAGACGACGGCCGATAAGGTGCTTGGCATTTTGCTCCCCATCTCTGCCTTTGTGGCCTGCGGCTTTGAGCACTGCGTGGCGAATATGTTCTTTTTGCCCATGGGTTTGCTGTTAAATGCGGTAGGCGGATTTGGGGTCGCTGGCGCGATGACGCTTGGAGGGGTGGCCTACAACTTGGTGTTGGCCACCTTGGGCAATATTGCCGGTGGTCTGCTCGTTGGCATGGCCTACTGGTTCATCTACCGCAAGAAGCAAGAGAAATAGGTGCCCGCTCGCCCGTTGCTGCCGTGTGGCGAGAGGGTTCTGAGGAGCAGGCCCCGGCCGGGCCTGGCCGCTGAGACACGAGAGAGGACATCATGAAGGTAATCGACCAGTACCGGGAAGAGGAGGCGGTCGAGCAGTGCGGCGGGCTTCTGCTGCATCCCGGCGGCGGATGCGAGGCGGTAAGTCGCGCTGTGCTTGCCGAGCACGCCCTAGAGGTGTCGGTGAACACCGTGCCAACGCTGCGCATGGTGTGCACGCCCGATCATCTGGTCGATCTGGTGGTGGGTCGGCTGTTCACCGAAGGTGTTGTTTCTGCGGTGGACGACATAGCCGAGGTGTACCTGTGCGATCAGGGCTCTCGCGCATCGGTGCTGCTCGATTGCCGGCGGGCGGATTTCTCCCGGGCCGGCATCGAGACGGTGCCAACCTGCTGCACGGGCAATCGCGTGTATAACCAGTATTTCACTAGCGACAGCCGGCCTGCGGCCGTTGTGCCTATCCCATGGGAACCGGAATGGGTTTTCAAGGCGGCTCGGGCTTTTGCCGAAGACACTCCGTTGCACCGCGCAACTACGGGGACTCACAGTTGCTACCTGATGATTGATGGCGCAATCGTAGTTTGCCGTGAGGATTTGGGCCGGCACAATGCCTTCGACAAGGCAGTGGGGGCTGCTTTGCGGGCGGATATCGATTTGCGCAATGCCCTTGTGTTTTCCAGCGGCCGCTTGCCGGTTGACATGGTGATGAAGGCCATTCGCGCAGGTATTCCCATCCTTGCTACGAAGGCAGTGCCCACCGACGAGACCATTCGCTTGGCGCGGGAGTTCGGCCTCACGCTCATTTGCCAGGCGCGTCCTGATTCGGTTGTGGTGTACAACGACCCAAGCTAGGGGTGCCCACCGTTTCGAGCAGCGGAAACGTTGGCGTTGCTCGATTTTTTTAGCGGACCGACCGGACTGGCCTTACGACATGGGGAATGCTGGACGAATTGGAGGGGGCTATGGCAACCGCTGCTCTCAAGTTCTTGCGTGATGGGCTGGTATTCGCTGTTCTGGGAGGGGCAGTGGGCGCCTTGACGGCGATGCTGAGCGTGGCGGTGGATGCGGCTGCCGAGGCTTTTACGGCTTATCCGCAGCTTGGGTGGCTCCTGCCCGTGGCCGGTTTGGCAACCTATGGCTTCTATCGGGCGACTGGGGTCGACTTCGCCTGGAGCACGGCTTCGGTGGCGAAGGCGGCGCGCAACGGAGAAGAGGTGCCGCTGCGGCTCGTGCCGGCAGTTGTCGTTGGGACGGTGCTCACTGTGCTCTGCGGTGGCTCAGTGGGCAAGGAAGCCGCCGCTCTGCAAATGGCCGCTGGGGCGAGCGGGTCGTTTCGGCGCCAGTTGTCCGCTGAGGGCCGTTTGTGGGCTGCTCCGGCGGCCATGGGCGCCGCATTGGGGGCAATGCTTGGCGTGCCTGCTGCAGGCGTGGTGTTCTCATTCGAAGTACTGCGGCGACGGCCTTCGGACGGGGGAGCCGTCGTTGCGCCGACGATTGCCGCCGCCGCAGCCTGGATTGTGACAGAGGCGTGCGGTGTGCGTTTTCTGCCCCAGGTGGCTGAGGCCTTGTCGGGGGAGTGGGCGTGCCTGGCGGCGATGGCGCATTCGGGCTTTGAGTCAGGGGATCTTGGCTTTTTGGGAGCGGCGATGGCGCTAGTGGTGCCAGTTCTTTTCGTGGGGGCGGTATCGGGGGCGGTTGGCGCTGGTTTTTGCCGGGCGGTCAGTATGCTCCGGTGCGGTTTGGCCCGGTTGGGCGCGCCAGTGTTTGCCCTCGCCGTGGGCGGTGTTGCTGTGTCGCTGCTGCTTGGTTACGCCGAGGTGTTAGGCTACGGGGGAGTGCGCGTTTACTGTGGGCCTGGAGCGGATTTGGCCGCCGTGGCTGTGGAGGGGGGTGTTCTGCCATGGTGGTCCTTCGCGCTCAAAGGTGCGCTCACCTTGCTTACGTTCGCTGGCGGATTCAAGGGGGGTGAGATTATGCCCGTGCTGGCTGTGGGGGCCTGTCTGGGCAATGCCATTGGAGTGCTTGCGGTGGGCGCTTGCGGGATTGTCTTTTCCGGACAGGGGCTTGCCGCCGTGGTTGCCGGCGCGCCATCGGCCGCAATCGCGCTGTTTTCCGCAGTTGGAGTCGCCTCGTTTTTCTCCAGCTGCACCAAGTGCCCTCTTACGGCCTGCGTACTGTCGCTCGGGCTTTTTGGGCCTGAGGTAGCCGTCCTTGCAGCACCTGCGGCCTTTCTGTCATCGCTTTGCGCACCCCGCGTTGGGCTGTATCCTACTGCGCTGTCCAGCGATTCGGATGGATGAGCATATCGGCGTGGATGAAGACGGGGCTCTTGCCAAGGCCTTAACACGTATGGCTCGCGAACGGCGCGGAAAATGCCCGAAATAGCAGGGGTATGGAATTTTGGTCAAGGGCGGTTTGGGCAGAGGTGCGGGGGAGCTTGACTGCCTATACTGTTATGTCACAAGTTCGAGTGCCTCGAATGGGTATGGGCGGCGACATGTTCCGAACCTGGTCAGGTCCGGGAGGAAGCAGCCATAAGGGACCGCTGACGAGCGCCCATACCTATTCGGGGCACTTTTGCGTGCTAAACGTAAGGAGCCTCATGGGCATCATCGATTTCTTCGTCAACCTGCTGAAAGACCCGCGCGGCCAAATCGCCGCCTGGATCATCGCGCTGGGCCCGGTTTGGGTGTACACGCCGCTGTTCCTCATCGTGTTCGTGGAAACCGGCCTGGTGTTCTTCCCGTTTTTGCCGGGCGATTCGCTGCTGTTCGCCGCCGGCGTGTTCTCCGCCGACGGGGGCGGCTTGAACATCTGGGCCACCCTGTGGGTGTTCTGGATCGCCGCCATTTTGGGCAACACTTCCAACTATTGGATCGCCCGTTTCTTCGGGCGCCGCATCATCGACTCCGGCAAGGTGAAGGCCCTGAACGCCGAGCGCATGGCGAAGCTGGACCACTTCTTCGAGCGCTACGGCGGCCTTACCATCGTCATCACCCGCTTCATGCCGTTTTTCCGCACCTTCGCCCCGTTCATCGCCGGCACCGGCCACATGAATTTCGGGAAGTTCACGCTGTACAACTGCATCGGCGGCGTCACCTGGGTGAGCCTGTTCGTGCTGGTGGGTTACTTCTTTGGCGGCATTCCCGTGGTGCAGGAGCACTTCGAGGTGATCGTGCTGGGCATCGTGGCGGTGTCGGTGGCGCCGGCGTTCATCGGCGCCATCAAAGCGGCCACCGCCAGCCGCCGCGCCAAGAAGGGCGACCCGGTGGCCCAGGCGGAAGCCAAGGTGGCCGAGGCCCAGTACCAGCGCGACGTGGTGCGCGAGCAGGTGATGCGGGAAGAAGCGCGCGCCAAGGAAGAGGCGCGGGCGAAAGTGGCGGCTCAGCAAGAGCAGCTGCGCCAGGAAAAGGCACGGCAAGAGGCGGCCGAGCGGGAAGCGGCCGAGCGCCTGGAAGCGGCGCAGGCGGCCGAGCAGCAGGCGAAGGCGGCCCGTGAGTTGCCGGACGGGGCAGAAGGGGAGGTGTCGTCTTCCCAAGAGGGCCCGGCGGAAGAGGCGCCGGCGCCCGATGCGCCCGACGCGCCCGACGCGGCCGGCAAGCCCGAGTAGGCCGGCGCGCTTTGCCGCGAAACCCTGCGGAACCACCGCGCCGCCCCTCCATGGGCGGCGCTTCTTGTTGTAAGCTGTGCAGCGAAACTTTGCGAAACGAGAAGGGATGCCGTTAATGGCCGAGGCACTGTACCGGAAGTACCGCCCCCAGATCTTCGAGGACGTGGTGGGCCAAGAGCACATTGAGCGGACGCTGAAAAACGCCATCGATCAGGACAAAGTGTCCCATGCCTATCTGTTCACCGGCCCGCGCGGCACCGGCAAAACCACCACGGCGCGGCTTTTGGCCAAGGCGCTGCTGTGCGAGAAGGGCCCCACTCCCGACCCGGACGGCACCTGCGAAGAGTGCCTTGAAATCGCCAACGGCACCCACCCCGACGTGTACGAGCTGGATGCCGCTTCCCGCACCGGCGTGGAGAACGTGCGCGAAGAGATCATCTCCCGCGTGCAGTACGCCCCCACCCGCGGCCGTTCGAAGGTGTACATCATCGACGAGGTGCACATGCTCTCCACCGCCGCCTTCAACGCGCTGTTGAAGACGCTGGAAGAGCCGCCCTCCCACGTGGTGTTCATCCTGTGCACCACCGACCCGCAGAAGGTGCCGGAAACCATCCATTCCCGCTGCCAGCGCTTCGATTTCCGCCGCATCTCCACCGACGAGATGGTGGCGCGGCTGGGAGCCATTTGCGTGGCCGAGGGCGCTACCTTCGACGGCGACGCGCTGGAGCTGGTGGCCCACCGGGCTGATGGCGGCATGCGCAACGCCCTCACCTCGCTGGAGCAGCTGATGGCGTTTTCCGGCAACAACGTGACCATGGAGGTGGCCTCCCGCATGCTGGGGGCGCTGGATTCCACCGGTCTGTCTGAAATCATCGGCATGGTGGGGCGCCGCGACGTCGCGGCCGCCTTCTGCTGGACCGCCGATTACGTGGAAACCGGCGCCGACCTGGCCCAGTTTTCCCGCGACATGGCCGCCAGCATCCGCAACCTGTACGTGATGAGCCTGGCCGGCGCCGATGTGGCGCTGGACGTGTCCGATACCGAGCGGCGCGAGATGGAGGCGCTGCTGCCGTTGTTCGGCCCCGACCGTCTGGCGCGGCTGCTCACGGTGATGGGGGATTTGCTGGCGGAGCTGAAAACTTCCACCAATGCCCGCCTCACCTTCGAGATAGCCCTCACCCGCATGGTGCGCCCCGAATCGGATCTTACGCTGGAGGCGCTGGCGGAGCGGGTGGAGGCGCTGGAGCGCAGCGGCGGCGTGATGGGGCTGGCCCCGGTGATGGCGGCCGCGGCACCGGTGGCTTCTGCGCCGGTGGCGGCCCCTGTTGCCCCGGCCCCGGCCCCGGCGATGGCCCCTGCGCCGAAGGCTGCTCCAGCGGCTTCGGCCCCGGCGGCCAGTCCGGCCCCGGCCGTCGCTCCCGTCCCGGCCCCTGCGGCCGCGGCCCAGCCGGCGGCTGTAGGGGCCGCTGGGCCCGCGCCGGTTCAGGCGGCTTCGACCCCGGCGGCCGCTTCCTGCAGCGGCGCCATGGTGGAGGGGCTGGTGGAAGTGCTGAAGAACCCCGCTACCCTGCAGCGCATGTGGCAAAACGCCATGGCCTCCATCAAAAAGGCCAACCCCGCCCATGCGGTGCTGTTCTTCAACACCCGTCCTGTGCTGGACGCCGACAAGGGCGTGCTGATAATCGAGGTGGACGCCTCCAACGCCTTCGCCGCCAACGCCCTGCAAAAGTCGGAGGTGCAAAACGAGCTGCAGCAGTGCCTGGACGCTGCCGCCGGCGCGCCAGTGGTGTTCTGCCTGCAGAAGAAGGAAGGGGTGTCGGGCGGCGCCCCTGCAGCGCCCATTGCTCCGCCGGTGCCTTCCGCCCCGGCGTCCGCTCCCGTTCCGCCCGCTCCAGCGGCCCCGGTCCCTGCGGCTCCGGCCGCCCCCGCGCCGGCGGCCCCCGTGGAAACGCCCCCGTGGGATCAGCCGCCGGTTCCCCCAACCGGCGCTCCTGCGCCCGCAGCTCCGCCTGTGGCACCCGCCCCCGCCGCGCCCGCCCCGGCGCCCCAGGCCCCGGCTTCCGCCGCAGCGCCCCAGGCCCCTGCACCTGCGCCCGCAGCCCCCGTGCCCCCGGCGGCCCCGGCCGGGGAGGAGGCCAGCCCCGACGAGCTGAATTCCATCTTGTCCGGCGCCTTCGGAGACGGGGTTGTGTTCACCGAGCAATAGATGGGTTGCGTGCCCGTTCCCGCGCGGTCCGGCGCCCCCAACTTACGCTATAGTTTCTGCAGTTTGTTTTCGCTAGACAAGGAGTCATCCTCATGGATATGAAGAAGATGATGAAGCAGGCCCAAAAGATGCAGATGGAAGCGGCCCGCGCCCAGGAGGAAATCGCCTCCATGGAGTTCGAGGCCACTGCCGGCGGCGGCATGGTGAAGGCCGTGGTGACCGGCAACATGGAGCTGAAGTCCCTCTCCATCGACCCCGCCGCGGTAGACCCCGAAGACGTGGAGATGCTGGAGGACATGATTGTAGTGGCGGTGAACGATGCCGTTGCCAGCGCCACCAACGCTTCCGCCCAGCGCATGAACTCCATCATGGGCGGGGTGAAGATCCCCGGCCTCATGTAGGTCCGGTGCCCCTCCATGCAATCTGCCCCGGCAATCCAAAAGCTGCTGGACGAGCTGGAACGGCTGCCCGGCGTAGGCCCCAAGTCGGCTCAGCGCATTGCCTATTACATACTTAATAGCGATTCCGCGGACGCCTTGCGGCTGGCTCAGGCCATCCAAGAGGTGAAGAGCACGGTGCATTTTTGCCAGCGCTGCTTCAACTATGCCGAAGACGACCTGTGCGCCATCTGCGCCAGTCCCTCCCGCGACGGCGGCCTGCTGTGCGTGGTGGGGGAGCCCCGCGACATCCCGCCGCTGGAGCGCACCGGCGTGTTCAGCGGCGTGTACCACGTGTTGGGGGGCGAGCTTTCCCCCATGGGCGGCGTTGGCCCGGCCGACCTCACCATCGCGCCGCTCATGAGCCGGCTGGCTTCCGAAGACGTGCGGGAAGTGGTGCTGGCCACCAATCCCAACATAGAAGGGGAGACCACCGCCGCCTACCTGGCCCGTCTCATCAAACCGCTGGGCATAACGGTCACGCGGCTGGCCAGTGGCCTGCCGGTGGGGGGCGACTTAGAGTTCGCCGACGAGGTAACCCTGGGCCGCGCCCTGGAAGCCCGCCGCCCCCTGTAGCGCCCGCCCCGGCGCCCGTTTCGCATCCGGCCCCGCGGCCGTCTAAGGAGAACAACCATGACCCCACGCAACTCTGCCGCTTCCGGCAAGCCGCCGGTGCAGTCTGCTGTCCCGGACGGCGGCCATCCCACCGAAGAGCAGCTGGCCCGCCAGTACCTGCAGGTGGTGAGAAGCCTGCACGGCGACGAGCCGGGCCGCTGGCGCGCCTGGGAGCGCATGGAGGACGGCCAGGCCTACTACCGGGGGCTGCCGGTGGCCTTCGATTTCCTGCCCACCCTGTTCACCCCTGCCAGCCGTCGCGGCTTCGCGTCCATCGTGGAAACCACCTACGGCATTTTGCGCAAGGTGATCCACTGCTACCAATCGGACGCCCAGTTCCGCAAGCTGTTCCGTTTCGATCCGCGGGTGGAAGAGCTGGTGCTGCTGCCTTCCGGCTACGAGGAGCCGCTGCCGATGGCCCGCATCGATCTGCTGTACAACCAGCAGACGGAAGCATTCCAGTTCTGCGAGTTCAACACCGACTCCTCCAGTGGCATGCTGGAAAACGCCGAGGCCTGCGCCGCGGTGGCGGAAAGCGACGCCTTCTGGGAGTTCCAGAGCCGCTACCCACTGGAGAGCCGTTGCGACGAGCAGTTCGAGGGCTGGGCCGAGAAGCTGATGGCCATCTTCCGCACCACTGCCGCGTTCAAGCAGCTGCAGCGGGAGGGGCAGGTGCCCCATGTGGCCATTGCCGTGTGCATGGAAAGCCCCAACCCCGACGTGCGCGAGCTGGACGCCTATCAGGAAATCATCGAGGATCTGGGCTGGGATTGCTCCATCTACGACGTGCGCGACTTGCGCGTCGAAGACGGCCGGCTGGTGGGCCGCAATGCGCTCGCCGGCCAGAACAACGTGCCCATCCACCTGGTATGGCGCTTCTGCATTGTGGTTGACCTGCTGAAATACTGGGACGAGGTGCAGCCGTTCATCAAAGCGGTGCGCACCGGCGCCGTTACCCTGGTGGGGGCGTTTTCCACTCAAATCGCCCATGATAAGCAGCTCTTCGCCTTGCTGCGGCACCCGGAGGTGCAGCCGTTGCTCACTTTTGAGGAGCGGGCGTTTGTGGAGGAGCGCATCCCCTTCACGGCGTTTCTGGACGATCCGTCGCTGGATTTGGAAGAGGTGCGGGCGTGCCCGGCCGACTGGGTGCTGAAGCCCACCGACTGGTACGCCACCAAGAACGTCACGGCTGGCGCTGAGTGCACCACCGAGCAGTGGAACCGCCTGATCGACGAGGCGCTGGCTTCCCGTGACGGCTCCCCGTACCTGGTGCAGCGGTTCGTGGCCCCCGCGACGTCGCCCGCCATCCCGCTTTACGGGCGTGAAGCGGATTTCACCGCCGCGCCGCAGCCCTACGGCAACCTGTTCGGCCTGTACTGCCATTGCGGCCAATTCGCCGGCGTGTACGTGCGCCAAGGGCCGCAAGAGGTTATCGGCAGCGCTCGGGAAGGATTGGTGGCGCCGGTCTTCTGGTTGAAAAACGCCGACGAGTAGCTGTTTTCGCCCCATGAGAGGCGCTTTTTCGCCGGGGAAGGGCGCGCGGGGGCCAGCGAAGGTTACAAAACTGAATATTAAGGTTTTGTAAAATGAGTGAACTGCTATACTATCCAAGATCTTTTCGGGAGCACCTGGTGCTCCAGTCTAACAGCCTGGGCTTCGCGGGGTTTTTGTTTTGGAGGGGACATAAACCTCTTGATGGCTAGGCGAAGATGAACGGCTCGCTACTGGCGGGCCGTTTTTCTTTTGCGGGGCGGGCTGACGCGGAGACGGGGCTGACGTCAAAAGTGTACGTCCCCCCGACACGCCTTTACTGGTACGAGTCGAAGGAATCGCGGAACTGGCCGTCCACTGCCAGGGCGGCGAAGGTGAGGATGGCCCCCAGCTCCCGATCGGTGGCTTCGCCCATCCCCAGCACTTCCTTGATTTTGCGCAGCCGATAGCGCACGGTGTTCGGGTGCTGGAACAGTTGCTCGGCGGCGGTGCGCACTTCTCCCAGCGCCCGGGCGTAGGCCAGCGCCGTGGGGGCCAGTTCGCCGTCGTGGGCGCGGTCGTATTCGCGCAGCAAGTCCATGATCAGCGCCGCAGTGCGGGAGAACAGCCGGTCGCTGGTGGCGGCGGCCCAGAAGGCGTCGAAGCGCAGCGCCGTCCAGCGCACGATGTTCGAGTCGTCCAGCCGCGCCGTGGCCAGCGCCGCCTGCGCCTGCCGGATGGCCAAATCGCCTTCGCCCATGGGCAGCTCTTGGGAAAGCCCGCACAGGAGCGGCCCCGCCTGGGCGATATTGGCGGCCAGGTCGGCCTCGGAGATGGTGATCACCGACTGCGGCGGCCTCTTGAACGAGATGAACGCCAAGATGACGTCGTCGTACACGCAGGTAAACGTACCCCCCACTTCCTCGAAGCGGCGGCCGTAGTCTTCCGCCACGTTGCGCACCACTCCGTGCAGCGCCCGCAGCGTGGCAGTTTCCAGCACCAGCGGCTGAATGGCCAGGCACTGCACCGTGGCCCCGGTGATGCCGGCAATGGAGAAGATGAGGTTGGCCACGTGGCGCTCGTCGGAGGGGGCCAGCACCTGGTCGATGAGGCGGTTGCGCTCGGAGTTCACCGCTTCTTCGTCGATGAGGGCCATCACGCTGGCCAGCGTCCGCTCCATGTAGCGGCCGTCGTAGAAGAACACCGGCACCTCCGCCGCCGCGCTGGCCTCTTGCACCTTCGGGCTCAGCTCGGTGAGGGCCACTGGCTTGATGGCGATGGCCGCCACCCCGTGTTCGATGAGGGCAAGAAGCGCCTCTTCCGCCAGTTCCGGGTGCATCTGGGCAAACCCCAGCGTGGTGAAGATGAACTCGCCGGGCACGAAGGCGTGGTAGTCGTGGAAGAAGGGCTCGTAGTCCAGCGTGCCGCAGTTGATTACCTCGCGCCCCTCGAAGCCCTCGCAGGGGGCCGCCAGGTTCACGTTGTCGAATACCGGGAGCGCTAGCACATCTGCAACGGTAACCATTCGGTGCCTTTCGTCCAAACGTCCAAAAACGGTTGCCTCTATTGTAGCGCAGCACTGCAACTCCGGCTTTGCATCTTGTTTGGGAATGTTATGGGGCGCGGGGCGCTCTGCTATAATTCCTGCCCACAAGGGAGGGAAGCATGATCAACGTTCCAAGTCCGGCGGTGGCCATCGTCGGCCGCCATAATTCCGGGAAAACCACGCTGGTGGAGAAGCTGATCGCCGAGTTGGTGTCGCGCGGTTTGGATGTGGGCAGCGTGAAACACCACAGCCACAAGGGCTTCGACATCGACTATCCGGGCAAAGATTCCTACCGCCATCGCGCCGCCGGTGCCAGCGAGACGGTTATCGCCGCCCCCGGCCAGATGGCCCGCATCAAAACGGTGGAAGGGGAGATGGAGTGCCGCGACATTGTGCGCTCCATGCCCGGCCACGACATCGTGCTGGTGGAGGGCTATCGCAAAAGCGGGCTGCCCACCATCGAAATCATGCGCTCGGGCAACCCCGCCGATGTGGCGGTAGCCGAGGCATTTGCCAAGGGGGCGAAAAATGGCGCTTCGTTGGGCACCGATTTCATCCAAGCCTCCCGCGGCCAAGGGGCCTACCAGGCCGATTTGGAATCGAAGATGCCCCGCGCCAGCACGGTGGCTATCGTCACCGACATCCCCCAGGCAGAGGAAGCGGCCGACATATACGGCATTCCCGTGTTCGGCTTCGACGACGTGGAGAAGCTGGGGGATTTCCTTCAGGAAGACTACACCCGCCATTGCGTTTCGGTGGTGATCCAGGCGGGCGGCGAAAGCCGGCGCATGGGCCGCTCGAAGGCCACGGTGCCCTTCCGGGGAAAGCCGCTGATCGGCCGCCTGATAGCCCGCCTTGCCCCGGTGGCCGACGAGCTGATCGTCACCACCAACGAAGCCGAGAACCTGCAGTTCCTGCACGAAGAGTTCCCGCATCTGGACATTCGCCTGGTGCCCGATGTGCACGAGCAGCGGGGCGCCCTGCGCGGCCTGAACACGGCGTTTTCCGCCGCCCGGTTCCCCTATGTGGCCGTGGTGGCCTGCGACATGGTGTTCGCCAGCCCGTCTTTGATCGTGGCCGAGGCGGTGCGCATGTCCCAAACCAAGGCAGACATTGTGGTGCCGGTGAACCAGTACGGCTTCGAGCCCTTCCACGCCCTCTACCGCCGCAGCGCCTGCCTGGCCGCGTCAAACCGCGCCCTGGCCGATGGCTGCGTGCGCGCCCAGGACCTCTTCGACGGCCAGGGGCTGGAGGTGCTGGAGTTTACCCGCGAGGAAGTGATAGAGGTGGAGCCCCGCGGCGGCTGCTTTGTGAACGTGAACACCCCCGAAGACCTCAAGCGGGTGGAAGAGACCTTTTTCGGAGAATAGGAAGTACCCATGCCCAGCCTCAACGATGTGGTGGAAGTTGCCAACGCCCTGGACACGGCCGCCGTTGTTGCCATGCCCGACCGCTGCGTGAAGGTGCGCAACCGCAATTCCCAGTGCTCGCGCTGCGAGGAGGTGTGCTTCAGCCACGCCATCGACATCAAGCTGAATTCCATCGCCATTTCCGGTGCCCAATGTGTTTCCTGCGGCTCTTGCGTGGCCGTGTGCCCCACTCAGGCGCTGGTGCCGCTAGAGCCCACCGCCGAGCAGCTGGCGGCGCGGGTGGCCGCCGCCCAGCAGAACCTGGGCAAGCCCAAAGCGGTGATCGCCTGCGCCCGCATGGAGGCGCGCCACATCGCCGACCCCGACATGTACGCGGTGGTGCCCTGCCTGGGGCGTATCGAGGAAACGTCGCTTTTGGAAATTGCCGCTGCCGGCGCCGAGGAGATAGTGCTGGTGGACGGCACCTGCGCCACGTGCAAGTACCGCGACGTGGTGCCGGCCGTGGACGCCACGCTGGCCTGCGCCCGCAGCCTGCGTAACCTCATGGGCAGCAAGGTGCTGATGTCGCGCATGTCCGACTTCCCGCTGGACATCCCGGAAAACCCCGCCAAAGCGGTGGGGGCGTCGCGCCGCAGCTTCTTCACCGACGCCAAGGCCTTTGCCCAAGAGGCGGCCATCGAGGTGGCGGAAAAGACGGTGCTGGATTCGCTGGGCATGGGGCGCGACGAGAAGGTAGCCTCCATCCGCGAGCGGCTGAAGGTGTCGCAGGCGGGCAAGATGCCGCAGTTTTCCGCCGAGCGCACGCTGCGGCTGATGGACGCTATGTGCCAACTGGGCCCGGCGCCGCGCCAGGACACCCTGCAGGGGCGCGACTTCGGCTCGGTTTCCATCGACGTGGAGCGCTGCACCGGCTGCGGCATGTGCGTGATGTTCTGCCCCACCGATGCCCTGAACTACAGCGAGGTGGAGTCGCAAAACGACGAGACGCGCCTGGTGGAATTCTCCATGGCCGACTGTACCCAGTGCATGCTGTGCGCCGATGCCTGCATGGCCAAGTGCATCGAGGTGAGCGACACGGTGGAAACCGCCGAGCTGTTCGACTTCGAGCCGCGTCTCCTAGAGATTGGGAAGGCGCGCCCCAAACCCCAGCTCTTCGGCCGCAAATAGCCTCTGGAGGGTGGGCCGACCCGACAGGCCTGCGCTCGACGCTCCGTACGAGGGG
>ERZ777306.3636-NODE-3636-length-15748-cov-5.302237_pt1 | contig 15748 bp, 9 predicted proteins | sample MGYA00374966_ERZ777306 | MGnify/ENA primary metagenome ERZ777306 (study PRJEB29329, sample SAMN06343882) | mouse gut metagenome | isolation source: Mouse cecum | place: Austria: Vienna | collected 2014-11-15 ...
TGCATGGGCGAGCGCAAGCTGCTGCCCTTCGAGGTAGGCAAGGCGGCGCTGGACTGGCTGGTGGAGCATTCCGGTCATCGGGTGAACCTGGAGGTGGACTTCTTCGGCGGCGAGCCGCTGATGAATTTCCCCGTGGTCAAGCGCCTTGTGGAATACGGCCGTTCCATCGAAAAAGAAAAGAACAAGCGCTTCAAGTTCACCACCACTACCAACTGCGTGCTGATGAACGATGAGATCATGGATTTCCTGAACAAGGAAATGAGCAACGTGGTCTTGTCCATGGACGGCCGGCCGGAGGTGCATGACAGGATGCGGCCCACTGTTAACGGCAAGGGCAGCTATGCCGCCATTGCGGAGAAGGCGAAAGAATTCGCCCGCCGCCGGGGGGACAAGGAATACTACGTCCGCGGCACGTTCACCGGATATAACAAGGACTTCGCTAACGACGTGCTTTTCCTGGCGGACGAGGGCTTTGAGCAGCTGTCCGTGGAGCCGGTGGTCACCGATCCTTCCTGTGAATACGCCCTGAAGGAGGATGACCTTCCCGCTATCCGGGATGAATATGAGCGCCTGGCGCAGATCTACATGGATCGCCGGGCCAACGGCAAGTGGTTCAATTTCTTCCACTTCAATGTGGACTTGGCGGGCGGCCCCTGCCTGCGCAAGCGGCTCACCGGCTGCGGCGCGGGCAACGAGTATGTGGCTGTTACCCCGGATGGCGACATCTACCCCTGCCACCAGTTTGTGGGTCGGGAAGGCTACCGCATGGGCTCCGTGCTGGACGGCAGCTTTGACCGGGACATTCAGGCCAGGTTCGCGCGCAACGATGTTCTTCATAAGGAGAAGTGCCGGGACTGCTGGGCGCGGTTCTTCTGCTCCGGCGGCTGCGCGGCCAATGCCGAGGCTTTCCACGGCGACATCTCCCAGCCCTATGATATGGAATGCCAGATGGAGCGCAAACGCCTGGAATGCGCCATGGCCATCTATGCCAAGGAACACGCCGGGAAGCAAGAAAAGTAAGATCATCTGCACAGGGGCCATGAGTGAGATCATGCTCATGGCCTCTGTTGATCCTGTCGAAAAAGACTCGGAAGACGACTTTCGTGCTTTTTCTATATATCTTACCCTTTGTACGACTGCGGACAGTGATGGATGTGCTTTCTCCTTGGAGAAAATACCAAAGAAAATTGGGGGCCGCCAAAGCTAACCTGTGTGAGTGGCGATCCTCCATTCGGGATTGTCACATAGAGACGAAAGTCTCTACACTCTGGGCCTTATTGGAACTGCGTACCGCTTTATCCGCCACTGACGGCGCTCCCGTCGCTTAGCGCGACGTGCGTAGACATAAACGGCTGCCGGCTCATACCGCCTCGCAGGGGCGGTCAGCCACCTCCATCGGAGCAGGCAAGTTCGTTTGAACGGCAAGGCTTTCGTCTGGTTTGGTTCGGTAGAGCTGGTTGCACATGGGGGACAGGTACTGTTGGAGCGGAGGGGCTCGGTCTGTACTTGCTCCATAGGAAAAATGCTTTGACATCTTTTCATGTTTGAGCAGTGAGGCCGTGTACTGAAACGGGGTAAAGCTCTCTCAAAAAAAGTATACATGTCATTCAGAACATCAATCAATCCTTGGGCGGGGTTGGAGGGGCTACAGCCCCTCCAATTGTGGAACAAAAACCGACGGCATGCGCGTCGGTTTTGTGCTTTTCAGAAGGAAAGGCTTCCTTAAAGGACTTCCCGGCCGGGAGTCAACGGCGACCAGGAAAGTCCCGCGAACTCGACAAAGTGCTATGCCGCTTTGTCGACCCCTGTTCTATTGATGTATTTTTCTGTACTCGCCCGGGGTGACGCCGGTGATTTGCTTAAAACGCCGGATGAAGCTGTTCTGATTATAGTAGCCCACCGATTCCGAGACCATCTGCAGCGGCATGGTGGTGGTTTCCAGCAGGCTGCATGCCTTGCGGATACGCAGGGAGGCGACGTAGCTGGTGAGGGTCTCGCCGGTTTGCTGCTTGAAATACTGGCTCAGGTAGGAGCTGGACAACTCCAGCTTGTTGGCGGCCTCTTGGATGGAAAAGTTACAGTCGTCATAGTTTTCTGCCATATAGGTGTAGATACGCTCCAGCAGCTCCACGGCCGGCTGGTGCGCGTCAGCGGCCGGGGCGGGAAGCTCTGGCTCCGGGCGCAGCATGTGCAGCATGAAGGCCAGATAATCATCTGCCGTGCGGAGGTAACTGATGGTGAAAAGATCGTCCAGGCTGACGGGCGTGGCGGCGGCGGAGAGCAGCATCTGCACGGCAAAGTTGCAGTAGCTCTTGGCCATCAGAGAGGGAACCTTCTGCTCGATCAGGGCGTCCATGAAACGGCGGACAGTCTGCATCTGCTGCTGCGGGGTTTGGCCGGAAAGGTCGCGCAGCTCGGACAATGGATTGGCCTGGCTGTCCAGGGTGCGGCGAAGATCCCGATAGGCGATCAGCTGATGGCGGCCTTGAATGAAGTATTCGCGTACTGCCTGGGTTGCCTCGAAGCAGGCGGCGGTCATCTGGCGGATGTCCTGGTAGCACTCGCTCATGCCGATGGTGAAGGAAACGTTATGCTCCTGGGCGCAGACCGTCAGCAGCCGCTGACAGCGAACCGCCAAATCCTCGGACGCGCCTTCCTCCATGCCCACCAGGCATACAATCATGGAGGGCTCGAACAGTTCGCGGAAGTGGTAGACATAGCCGCTGCCCAGGGTGGCCTCCAGAGCGGAGGTCAAAGCGGCGCGGGGCACCTCCTCGTCCTTACCGAAATGCCGGAGCATCAGCACCTGATACCAGGGCTTGTCGAAGGTCATGCCCAGGGCGCGAGCCTCGCTGTTGAAGTCCTCAAAGGAGGTAAATTTGCCTTTCAGCAGCAGGAAAAGCAGCGAATCCTTGAGTGCCTGACGGTCGGGGATGGAGGTCGGCTGAACCGGCTGCTCCCCGCTGCGCTGTGTCAGGGCGTTGACGGCGTCCCGCAGGGATTCCAGCTCATCCCCCAGGGGAGCGACGCCAAGGGCTTGGGTCAGCGCCTGAATGGGCTTATAGTTCGCCTGCATGGCATAGTGAATGAGCAGCGAGCCCAATCCCAGCACGAAGAGCAGGAAGACGATCAGCACAATCTGCGCCCGCCGGATGGGGGCGAGGTATTCCCGCTCGGGGAGCAGGAAGGTGTAGGTCCAGTCCATGACAGTGGATTGCTCGCTGAGCACCAGATAGTTCACGCCGTCATAGCGGAACCAATCCTCGAAAACAGGGGCCGTCAGCGGCAGGGTGGAGACGAGCAGGTTGCCTTGGGCGTCAAAGATGGCTCCCTGCTGGGTGGGCGCGTCTTCAGGGGAGAGGAGGGCCAGGAAGCGTCCTTCCTCCACGAAATACAGCTGGACGGCCTGCTGAAGGCGGGAGAATACCGACGGCAGATTGATGAAGGTGATGTAGCGCTGGGAACCGTTGACCCTTTCCGCCGGGCGGACAATGCGGCCCGAGAAGGCGGACAGATCGCTGATGGGATCGGCCCATTCGTCAAAAGAGAAGATGCTGTCGAAGAAAAGCCGCTTGGTATAGACTGCCTTGGAGGTATACACATAATCGTCGTTTTGCTCCACAAGGGCCATTTCCGAGATAAAGGTCGAGGGGGCCAGCAGGTTTTTGAACTCGTTGACGATGCGCAGATCGCGCATGGGGCTGGGCTCGCTCAAGTAATAAGAAAGAAAGTTTTCATTGACGCTGGAAATCTGATAGTCGATGGTGTAAATCTGCTGAAGTTCGCTGTCCAGCTGCTGCACCGTTTGGCGCAGGCGGCTGCGGTGAGCGTCCATCAGGTTTTCCCGCAGCTGCACGACAAAAAACGCCTGGGAGAAGGCAACCAGAGCGATGACGGCTGTCAGCATCAGCGCCACATAGGACAGCAGATATTGATAATAGGTTCTGGACCGGCCCATGGTCAACGCGCCCGCCCCCTCTGCTTCGGTGATACCTGAATATTATAGCACAAAGACACATGCTGCACAATATTGCCGCAAAATATAAAAAAGTGAATATGAAAAGGCCCCAATCTACAATATTTCAGGCGATCGTCCATGTGCTAAAAGGGAAATTGGAGACCATCCTGAACACGAATCGAGGTTTTTGAAGATTGAAAATAACGCTTGTATATGTAACAATAATCATGAACAGAATGCTCGACGCTCTTGAGCGGCGATGAGAAAAATTCGGGGTAGACCCGGTTCAAAAGGAGGCGCCCGCGTGAAAAGAAGCGCGCTGCTGGCCCTGGTGCTGGCCTTGATGTGTCTGATGCTCCCCGCGATGGCGGAGGATTGGTCGGACTACTATGCCTTTACCAGTGAAACGGCCGTTGGATATGAGACAGCCCTGGAGACGTATGCGGGCTATTCGTATGCGCCGGAGGGTACGCGGGTGGAGCTGCTGCCGGGCGAGGCTGTGCTGTCGGGTGATGCCGTGCTGTCGGCTCAGACGGCGGGCGCTGCTGAGGTTCTGGTGCTGGGCGACGGCGACGGTACCGCTACCTGGACGGTGGATGTCCCGGTCACTGGTCTGTATGAGCTGGAAATTTCCTACTATAATGAAGGCGGCAACGAAGCCAAAATACAGCGCCGCCTGACCATTGACGGCACCGTGCCCTATGAAGAAGCCAACAATCTTTGTTTGTACCGCTACTTTGTGGAAGACGGGGACGTGCGCATCAACTCCATCGGGGATGAGGTGTGGCCCAAGCAGAAGGAGGTCTCCCTCTGGCAGACCGTCCGCGCGGTGGACGGCCAGGGCATCTATGTGAACCCGCTGCTGTTCTACCTTACCGAGGGCATCCATGAGATCGCCCTGACCTATGTAGATCAGCCGCTGACGCTGGGCACGTTGGCCTTTACCAGTCCCAAGACCTATCCCTCCTATGAGGAGATGAAGGCCATGTACGCCCAGCACGGCTATACGCCGGTCAGCGAGGACGCAATGGTAAAGTTCCAGGGTGAGGACAGCCTGTGGCGCAGTGAAAACGTCGTGCGCCGGGAAAACGACGCTGACCCCAAGACCGAGCCCCGTTCCGGCGCTCAGCGCGTGCTGAACGTGGTAGGCGGCTGGCGCTGGCGGCTGGGCAACGCCTCCGTGACCTGGGAATTTGAGGTTCCGGAAACGGGCCTGTACAGCATCCACATGAAGGTGGCGCAGGCTCAGGACCCCGGCATGCCCTCCTATCGGCAGATCATGATTGACGGGGAGATCCCCTTCGAGGAGCTGCGGCTGTATTCCTTCCCATATGACGCCCAGTGGTATGGCGAGACGCTCCACGGCGCGGATGGCGAGGCCTTTCAGTTCTATCTGGAGGCGGGTCGGCACACGCTGACGGCCACGGTGAAGCTGGGGCCCATCGGTGAGATCATGACCCGCACGGAGGCCGACACCGCTTACCTGGGCGCTATGCAGCGGGAGATTGTGAAGATTACCGGCACGGAGCCTGACTACAACTACGAATACGACCTGTACCGCACAATGCCGGAATTGCACGAGCAGCTGACGTACCTGGCGGGGCGGCTGACGGAAAGCGCCGACCTGCTGGCCTCCATTTCCAACGAGACCACCTCCATGGAGAACAACTACCGGCAGATCATCGACCAGCTGAACTTCTTCGCGGAGGACGTGGATCGCATTCCCAAGGCGCTGTCCGACCTGGACAATGCCCAGACCAACCTTGGCACCTACATCTCCTCCATGGAAAAGTGCCCGCTGACGGTGGACTACATCGTTCTGACCTCCCCCGAGCGAGCGGTGCAGGTGGATACCTCCAACCTGCTGGAGCGCCTGGCGGTCACCGGCGAAAACTTCATTGCTTCCTTCTATAAGGATTATGACAGCGTTGGCCTGATCGTGGATGAAAATGATGAGAACCAAACAGAGCGCACCGTGCTGGATGTTTGGATTGGCCGAGGCACCGAGTGGGGCGAAATCCTCAAGGAAATGGCTGATGAGGAGTTTACCCCCAAGACCGGCATCGTCGTCAACCTGCATGTGCTGCCCACCGGTCAGCTGACCACCGGCTCGGTCAATACCATCATGCTGTCCGTAACCTCCGGCACCGCGCCGGACGTGGCCCTGAGCGTGGAGTATAACCTGCCCGGCGAATTTGCCTTCCGCGACGCCGTGGTGGATCTGAGCCAATTTGAGGACTTTGAGGAGGTCGCCTCCCAGTTCTACGCCTCCAGTCTGGTGCCCTTCTCCTACAATGGCGGCGTGTTCGCCCTGCCGGAGACCATGGACTTCACCGTCATGATCTACCGCCAGGATGTGCTGCAGGAGCTGGGCGTGGAGCTGCCCGAGACCTGGAGCGATCTTTACCAGAAAATCCTGCCCCGGCTCTACGAGAATAACATGGCCTTCTCCCTGCCGGTGGATACCTCCGTATCCTCCAACTCTCCCGGCGCGCTGCGCGGCTTTACCATGCTGCTTTTGCAGATGGGCGGCGGATATTACAACGACGGCGGCGTTTCCTCCGGGTTGGACACCCCCCAGGCTTACCAGGCCTTCAAGTTCTGGACGGACATGTATGCCAACTACGGCATCGACGCCGAGAGCAACTTCTTCACCCGCATCCGCACGGGCACCATGCCCATCGGCATCGGTAACTTCACCACCTACATGCAGCTGCTGACCAGCGCGCCTGAATTGTATGGCCGGTGGAGCATCGCCCCCGTTCCCGGCACCGCGCAGGCGGACAGTACCGTGAGCCACACCGTGGGCACCACGGCCGCCACCGCGAACATCATCCTCAGTCAGTCCGATAAAAAGGAAGCCGCGTGGGAGTTCCTCAAGTGGTGGATGAGCGAGGAGACACAAACCCGCTATGGCCGTGAGCTGGAAGCCATTTTGGGCACCGGCGCGCGCTGGAACACCGCCAATGTGGACGCCTTCTACGCCCTGCCCTGGGATCAGCGCCACGCGCAGATCATCCGCGCGCAGATGGACAGCGCCGAGGAGCAGCCTACCGTGCCCGGCGGCTACTTCACGGGCCGGCACATCATCAACGCCTGGAACCGCGTGGTCGTCAACAATGAAAACGCCCGGGATTCCCTGGAAAAGGCCGTTAAGGACATCAACAAGGAATTGACCAACAAGCGCCGCGAGTTCGGCCTTGAGTAAAGGAGGAACAGCCTATGATCGCCATCCGCCAGAAAGAGGCCAAGGGCGGCATCCAGCAGTGGCTGCGCAAAAACGCTGTTGGCTATGCGTTCCTTCTGCCTTTCCTGATTCTGTTCGCCATCTTCGTCCTGGTGCCCGTCGCCGTGGCGATGTACTATTCCCTGACCAACTATAACATGATCCAGACCCCCAGCTTTGTAGGGCTGGACAACTACGCGCAGCTGATTCTGGATGACGATGTGTTCCTCACCTCCCTGAAGAACACGCTCCTGCTGGCCGTGGTCACCGGCCCTCTGGGATACTTCGCCTCCTTCATCATGGCCTGGCTGATTACCCTGGTCAAACGGGGCCGCGGGTTCTTCTCCCTGGCGTTCTACGCCCCCTCCCTGACCAGCGGCGTGGCCATGTCCACCATCTGGCTGATCCTCTTCTCCGGTGACCGATACGGCTACATCAACAACATCCTCCTGCGCATGGGCGTCATCATGGAGCCCATCCTGTGGACGAAGGACGCCAACTATGTCCTACCTGTCATCATGATTATCTCGGTGTGGATGTCCATGGGCAACGGCTTCCTGTCGTTCCTGGCGGGCTTCCAGAACATCGACCCGTCCATGTACGAGGCTGGGCGGGTGGACGGCATCAAGAACAAGTGGCAGGAGCTTCGCCTCATCACCATTCCGCTGATGAAGCCGCAGATGCTCTTTGGCGCCATCAACGCCATCGTAGGCGCCTTCGCGGTATTTGACGTGGCGACGGCGGTGGCCGGTATGCCCAGTCCGAACTACGCCGCCCATACCATAGTGGCGCACCTGTATGACTACGCCTTCACCCGCTTCAACATGGGCTATGCCTCGGCGGTAGCCATGGTGCTGTTCCTTATCACCTTTGTGCTGGGGCGGATCTGTATGCACGTCTTCCGGGACGATACCTGAGAAAGGAGGGCCTGAACCATGGTTATCAAAATGGGAAACAAGCATGTGCATCTGCATCGGCCTTCCTTTTCCCGCTTCATGCTCTACATTCTGCTGATGGCGCTGGTGGTGATTTCGGCGCTGCCGCTGTTTGCGATGGTCTGCCGCTCGCTGATGCCGCTGGATGAATTGTACCTCTATCCGCCGCGCCTCATCGTGCAGAAGCCCACCCTGCGCAATTTCTCCGACCTGCTCACATCCCTGTCCTCCTCCACGGTGCCCTTCACCCGCTACATCTTCAACAGCCTGTTCACCACCGTGGTGACGGTGTTCGCCAGCATCATGGTGTGCTGCCTGGGCGCTTACGGCCTGGTGAAGCATAAGCCCGCGGGCTCCAAGGTGATTTTCGCGGTGGTGGTGGCGGCCCTAAGCTTCTCCACCCATGTGACGCAGATTCCTAACTACCTGGTGGTTAACAAGCTGGAGCTGGTCAACACCTACTGGGCGTTGATTATTCCCAAGATTGCCGTGGCGTACAACTTCTTCCTGGTTAAGCAGTTCTGCGAGCAGCTGCCCGATTCCATTCTGGAGGCGGCCCGCATTGATGGTGCGAAGGAGCTGCGCATCTTCTGGACCATCGCCATGCCGCTGCTGAAGCCGGCCTGGACGACCCTGGCGGTGTTCTCCTTCGTCAACAACTGGAACGATTACTTCTCGCCCCTGATCTTCATCCAGAGCAACGCGCTCAAGACGCTGCCCCTGGCTCTGCAGACCCTCTCGGGCGGCGCGGGCGTCGTGGCCCGCAGCGGCGCGGTGGGCGCGGCGACGTTCCTGACCACGCTTCCCTCCATCCTTGTGTTTGCCCTCATGCGCGGCAAGGTCATGGAAACCATGTCCTTCTCCGGCATTAAGTCGTAAGGAGGGTGACGAAGACGATGAAACGCACATTAACGCTGCTGCTTTCCCTCATGCTTTTGCTGAACGTTGGCGCGGCCCGGGCCGCGGTGGGCGCGGACGCCTTTGTGGCCAACGGGGATGACAAGACGAGCTACATCCCCATTCCCCAGGCCTATGAGGTGTACACCACCTTCAAGAACCTGGACGACGCGGGCTTCATGAATCACCCGGAGGATCTCTTCGTTGGCCCGGACGATCTGCTCTACGTCGCGGACACGGAGAACAACCGCGTGCTGAAAATGAGCCGCGAGGGCGAGGTGCTGGAGATCATCACCGAGGCGGCGGGCATGCCGCTGAACAAGCCTCGGGGCGTCTATGTGGGAGATGACCTCTCCCTGTGGATTGCCGATACCGGCAATCTCCGCCTGGCTACCCTCAATGCCGACCGCACCGACCGCAAGGTGTACGTCAAGCCGGATTCGGCGCTGCTGGAAAACAACTTTACCTTTGACGTGCAGAAGCTCTTTGTGGCCAATACGGGTTACATCTACGTCCTCAAGGGCGCGAACCTGATCGCCATTGACGAGGGCAACAACTTCCGCGGCTACCTGGGCGCGGACGACGTGGGCTTCTCACTTGCCCGCACGCTGATCCGCATGTTCGGCTCCAAGAGCCAGATTGAGCGCACGGTGAAGCAGGAACCCGCCAGCTACTCCAATTTCTACATCGGCGCGGACAATATGATCTATGGCATCCTCTCCAACAAGGATACCGCGCAGATCCGCAAGCTGAACTCCGTGGGCAACAACACCTATCCCGAGGAGACATACGGCTTCACCCTGGCGGATAAGGAGGGCGAGCCCCTGGCGCCCACCCTGGCCGACATCACCGTGGAGAAGAACGGCATTCTCACCGTGGTGGATCGCCTGACGGGCCTCATTTACCAGTATGACCAGGAGGGCAACCTGCTGTGTACCTTCGGCGGCATCGGCACGGTGGGCGGCCTGTTCCAGATTCCCGTGAGCATTGACGCGGACAGCCACGGCTATCTCTATGTGCTGGATTACAACACCGGCGCCATCACCGTTTTCAAGCCCACCCACTTCATTCAGCTGATCCATCAGGCCGTCACCCTCCATGGCGAGGGCCGGTATGAGGAAGCGCTCGGCTACTGGAAGCAGGCGCTGGAAATTGACAGCAACTACGCCCTTGCCCATCAGGGCATGGCCAAGGTGATGGGCAAGCAGGAGGAATGGAAGGCCGCGCTGGATTCCTACTATCTGGCGGATGACAAGGAAGGCTACTCGGAGGCCTTTGGCGAGTATCGGCATGAACTGTTCCGGCAGTATTTTGTGCCGGTGGTGCTGGTGCTGTGCGTGGGGGTCTTCCTCCTGGTGAAATTGCTGTCTCTGGCCAAGCGCAAGGCTGACCAGTGGGCGGACGACGTACAGATGGGAAGGGGGCTGTAAGCATGGAAAGCCTGAAGCTGTGCCTGATGACCCTGTATCACCCCATCGTTGTGACGGAGCACATCAAGAAGCAGCGCGGTCGGCGGATGAACTGGCTGCCGGTGGCGGCGCTGTTGTTCCTGGCGCTGGCGGTGCGGATCTTCTCCATCTATGTGACGCATTATCCCCTGGCGTCGGTCTCCGTGCGCAAGGCGAATCTGCTGCTGGAATGCGGCAAGCTGTTTGTGCCGGTGCTGACCTGGGTGCTGGCCTCCTACGCCATGACCACCATCCTGGACGGCGAGACGCTCTTCCGGGAGACGCTGCTGTTCAGCGCCTACGCGCTGACGCCCTACATCCTTCTCACCCCGGTGCTGAACCTGGCCTCCCGGCTGATGGACGGTAACCAGGCGGGGTTGTATGGCACGATGGAGTTCATCATCCTGGCCTGGGTCGTGGTGCTGATGATCGTGGCGCTCAAGGAGATGAACGGCTATTCCGCCGGTAAAACCGTGCTGGTGATCTTCCTGACGCTCTTCACCATGGTGATGATCTGGGCGGTCATCATCCTGCTGTTCACCATCAGCTCGCAATTTGTTACCATGATTCGCGAAATGTTCTACGAATTTATCTACCGCATGAATTAAGCAGGAGGTGCATGATGAAAAAACTGATCGTCTTATGCCTGCTGCTGATGCTGGCGGTATGCCCGGTTGCGGCGGAGGAAACGGAAACAGCGGCGGATCCCCGCATTCTGGCGGCGGAGAATGAACGTCTTGCGCTGTACCTGTCCGAGGACTATTGCGGCATCGAGGTGGAGGATCGACAGACGGGCGTCACCTGGTCCTCCTCCATGAACGACCCCACCTTCGACGGCAAGCTGGCTGGCCTGAACCAGAAAAAGGCCAACTCGCTCCTGACAGTCAACGTGACCAACCTGGAAAAGGGTGCGGGTTCCATCACCAACGCCGTGCTGCTCAATGATAAGGAGCTGTCGGCCAGCTATGAGCCCGTGGAAAACGGCGTGCTGCTTCACTATGACCTGGGGGCGAACAAAATCGCCCTGGATGTCATGATCGTCCTGGAGGGCGAGGAAGTGGTGGTGCGGGTGCCCCGGGAGAGCATCCGCGCCTACGGGGACTTTTCCGTGGTGTCCATTGACATGATGCCTTATCTGTGCTCCGGTTCGGATAACGCCGACGGCTACCTGTTCTATCCGGACGGCTGCGGCGCCATCATGGCCTTTGATGACTATGCGCACTTCTGCGAAAACACCCGGGTCTTCAATATCTATGGCAACATGGAGAAGGCCTCCCGGCTGCTGGACTTCTTCGACCAGGAGGAGCCGGTGGTCATGATGCCGGTCTACGGCATCAGCATCGACGGCCACAGTCTCCTGGCGGTGATTGAGGACGGGGCCGAGACGGCTCGTGTCTCCGTCAACAGCTCCAACAAGATCGTGGCGCTGAACAACGTCTTCGCTAACTTTCAGTATCGCCGCGGCTTTGATGACCTGCGCGTCACCACGCGGCAAATCAAGACCTACGACAAAAAGGCCATGGATACCGACTATTCCCTCCGGCTGATGTTCCTGCCCGAAGGCCAGGACGGATACGGTGCCATGGCCGTGGCCTACCGCGATTATCTGCTGAACGAAAAGGGACTGGAGCGCCGGGTGAATGACCAGGCGCTGGCCATCGACCTGTTCATGTCCGCGCCGGAAAAGGGACTGCTCTTCGATACCCAGCGCACCGTAACCACGCTGAGTCAGGCGGGCGAGATCCTGGACGCCATGAAGGAAGCGGGCGTCGGCGGCGCGCAGGTGTCCCTCAAGGGCTGGGCCCGGGGCGGCTACGGCATGACGCCGGATCGCCTGCCGGTGGAAGGCGCTGTGGGCAGCGCCAATGAGCTGACCGCGCTGATGGAAAAGGCTGTCGGCATGGACAGTGTGCTTTCCCTGACGGCCAACTTCGTGGAGGCCAACGCTGATAGCCGGGGCTATTCCAAGCGCAATGATGTGGTGTATCTGAGCAACTACGCCATCCTTACCGATCCGGAGGAGGAGACCTTCATCCTCAGCCCGGAAACGATCTACGCCAAGTTCGCCGCCTTCCGCAAGGACGCGGCCAGGCTGGGCGTCACAGGGCTCCGGCTGGAGCGGATGGGGCAGTACATTGCCAACAACTATAACAATCCCCGCTACTGCGCCACGGCGCAGGGCCTGGAATACTACAAGCAAATCCTTGCTGAGGCCCGGGATGCCTTCGGGCATGTCAGCGCCCAGGGCGGCGCGGTATGGATGGCCCCCTATGTGGAGCTGATGACCGAGGTGCCCTATCAGGACAGCGGCTTCCAGTTCACCACCGCCTCCGTGCCCTTCTACCAGATGGTGATGCACGGTGTACGGGACTTCACCGGCGAGCCGGGCAACCTGTCCAGCGACCTGGACCGCGAGGTGCTGCGCTGGGTGGAGATGGGCTACATGCCGTACTTTGAGTTGACCTACGGCGGTACGGAGGCCCTGATGTACACCAGCTACCAGAGCCTGTTCACGGCCCAGTACACGGCCTGGATGGATCAGCTGGCGCGCATCAGCAAGGCGTTTACCCAGGGCGACCTGGCTGAGCTTCGAACGGCGCTGATGATGTCACATGAGCGCGTCGCTCCCGACGTGGCCAAGGTAGCCTACGACAACGGTATGACCGTGTATGTGAATTACAGCGAGCAGCCTGTCACGGTTGACGGTCGGAGTATACCGGCCATGGACTATGTGGTGGTAAAGGAGGGACGACAGTCATGGTAAAGCCAAGCAAGCGAACGTCCCGCCGCCAGATGTCCATGACCAGGCGGCGGTCGCTGGAATCGCTGATTTTTCTGTCGCCGTGGATCGTTGGCCTGTGCCTGTTCTTCATCAGCCCGATCTTTTCTTCCATCCGGCTGAGCTTTTCCGACATCGTGCAGATGAAGGGCTTCGTCATGGAATGGCGGGGGCTGCAGAACTACCAACACATTTTCTTCTATGACATCAACTTTGTTCCCATGTTTGTGCAGACGGTGACGGACACCCTGCTGAACATGCCCATCTGCATTGTCTTCTCCCTGGTCATCGCCATTCTGCTCAACAGGAGAATGGTGGGCCGCGGCTTTTTCCGGGCGGCGTTCTTCATCCCGGTGCTGCTGGGCTCTGGCTATGTCATGAAGCAGATGCTGGGCATGGGCGCCGATGGCGCCACCATCACCACGGGCATCATGGTGCCCCAGCTCATCGCCGATCTTCTGGGTCACTCCATGACGGATTTCCTTCAGTCGGTGCTGGATCGCATCACGGTGGTTTTGTGGAAGTCCGGCGTGCAGATCGTGCTGTTCCTGGCAGGTCTTCAGAGCATTTCTTCCTCGCTGTATGAGGCTGCCCGGGTGGACGGCGCTACCGAGTGGGAAATGTTCTGGAAGATCACCCTGCCGATGATTTCTCCGGTGATCCTGATGAACGTGGTCTACACCATTGTCGCCTTCTTCACGGACAGCACCAATCCCATTGTTGATTACATCTACAAGCAGAGCTTTTCCAATCCGCAGCAGTTTGCCCATGGCGCCGCGATGGGCTGGGTCTACTTCGCGTTTGCCTTTGCGCTGTGCGGCGTGTGCATCGGCGTACTGAGCAGATATGTATTCGTTTCGGGTGGAAAGGAGTGAGACCATGGCTGTCAAGAACATCAGTGCCAACGTGAAAAAGAACAGTAGCCATCGGCTTCGCTTTTTGCGGGACGGTATCCTGCGCCTGGGCTTCTACTTCCTGCTTGCTACGCTGAGCTTCGTATTCCTGTATCCCTTCATCAAGATGATTACCCAGTCCTTGATGACGGACGACGACCTCATCAACATCACGGTGAAGTGGCTGCCCTCCTCCCTGACCTGGAGCAATTACAGCGTCGCCTACCGCAAGCTGCAGTTCGGCTCCTATGTGTGGAACAGCGCGCTGGTGGCGGTGCTGTCCACGGCGGGCCACGCCTTCTCCTGCGCCATGACGGGCTATGCCTTCGCGCGGTATAAGTTCCGCTTCAAGGGCCCGCTGTTCGCCATGGTCATCCTCACGATGCTGGTGCCGGTGCAGACCATCATTTTCCCGCGGTACATGCAGTTTTCCAACTGGGGCTGGCTGAATTCCTACCTGCCCTTGGTGGTGCCCACTTTTCTGGGCTTCGGACTCAACGGCGGCTTCTTCATCTTCCTGTTCCGGCAGTTCTTCGCGGGTCTTCCCTATGAAATGGAAGAGGCTGCACGGGTGGACGGTTGCGGCCCCATCCGCACCTATACCCACATCATGCTTCCCATGAGCCAGTCCTCTTTGCTGGTGTGCGCGGTGCTTTCTCTGGTGTGGCATTGGAACGATTACTTTGAGCCCGGCATCTACATCACCGACGTGTGGCTGAAAATGCTCCCCAACCGCCTGCCCTCCCTGTACGCGGAGCTGAGCAAGGAAAACTACACCATGATTGCCAAGAACGACATTGAAGGTCTGATTTTCAACGAGGCCATGCTGATGGCGGCGACCTTCCTGTGTATCGTTCCGATTCTCATCATGTACCTGATTCTGCAGCGCCGCTTCATGGAAGGCGTGGAGCGTAGCGGCCTGACTGGTATGTAAGGTTCCTCATTGATGTCGGCAGCGAAAGCTGTTGAACATAAGGTTCACCCTACTAAAAAAGGAGGTTATCCCATGAAGAAGTTCCTGGCTACCCTGCTCGCGCTGACCATGCTGCTTGCCATGGCTGCGCCCGCGCTGGCGGACGACAAGCCCACCGTCACCTATCTGGTTCGCGGCGGCACGGCTGAGTACGAGCCCTACCTCTATCCCACCCTGGTTGGCCTGCTGAAGATTCAGGACATGGCTGGCGTCAACATCGACTGGACCGTCGTGTGCGGCAGCGGCGATGAGATCAACGCCCAGTACCTGGCCATGATGGCTTCCGGCAACTACCCGGACATCATCCAGTGGCAGCACAACAACGACTACACCGGCGGCGTGTCCCAGATGTACAAGGACGGCATCATCATCGAGCTGAATGATGTCATCGACAAGTACATGCCCAACTACAAGAAGCTGCTGGAGGAGAACCCCCAGGTGGCCAAGACCCTGATGGACGACGAAGGCCGTTACCTGTACTTCACCGTCATCAACCCCCTGAACAGCGACCTGGAGAAGGTGGCCGTGTGCTGGTGGGGCCTGGAAATGCGTCAGGACTGGCTGGACAACGTTGGCATGGAAGCTCCCACCACCATTGATGAGTGGTACGAAGTGCTGACCGCCTTCAAGAACGGCGAT
>ERZ777306.3638-NODE-3638-length-15746-cov-5.001466_pt1 | contig 15746 bp, 10 predicted proteins | sample MGYA00374966_ERZ777306 | MGnify/ENA primary metagenome ERZ777306 (study PRJEB29329, sample SAMN06343882) | mouse gut metagenome | isolation source: Mouse cecum | place: Austria: Vienna | collected 2014-11-15 ...
CATAAAGTATAAATACGTACTCACCGTGCCGTCCGGACTGCCGCTGAACGTAAAAGGCGCGACGGCGGAAATAACAATGAACTCAATCGAGACAGAAAAACTCGACATCGACTGTACCAACTTGTCGATGACTTTTTCGGACTGTACGGTATCGTCGCTTAAAATAAATTCAACCAATCTCCACGTATCTTTCGTGAATACGGAAGTATCGGAATTCAGAGCGAACTCTACCAATAATAATGTAAAAGCAAGAGGATCGCGGTTGAACTCGATCGTCGCGGAAGGAACGAACGTAGACTTCGATTTTGTCGATACCGAATGCGGAACGGTCATATCCGACGGAACAAACGTGAAGTTCGGGTTCGACTCGGTGACGGTAGATAAGGTTACGCTCCGCGGAACAAACGTAAACGCAAAGCTTAGGATAAAGGGCGATAGGAGAGAATATACTGTTGTCAACGACGGCGAGATACAGCAAACGGGCAATACCGATAAGCGGCTCTCGTTCGACGGAACGAATGTGCGGCTCGAACTAAACTTTATATAGATAGCATAATAATCAAAAAAAATCCCTTCGATATACGAACGGGATTTATTTTGTTTGTAAAGCTTTGGTTGCGCCAAGCATATGCCCGACTTTTACAACCGTGTTTGTAGGAAGGCAACAAACGAATTGATTTGCTTTACACTACTATATTGTGCGGTTTCGCGAATAATATACACGAGTCGTAAAAAAAAGTGCGCCGATAGCGCACTTTGCTTTACATTATATTATTTTGCGGTCTTGGGCTTTTTGTCCGCTTTATCCGCAGCGGCGGGCAAGCTGTTCTTTACGTCCGACGTTTCGGAAACTTTGCCGAGATAATCGGGTAGTTCCATGCCGTTCATTTTGAATAGTTCGTTGAGCGGGGGAACTGCGCCGAGCATGCCGGAGAGGAAGTTTGCCGTGGTCGGCTTTCCGTCTTTCATGCTGTCCCAGACCGTAACTTTGTCGATCTTGAGGTTCTTCACCGCGTCCACTTGCTGTGCGACGAGCGTTTCGATCTTGTCGGCGATGAGCATCTTTACCGCGTCGTCGCTCCTTCCGCCCGTTGCGGCTATGATCTTGCCGAAACCTTCCGCTTGCTTGGAGAGTATTTCGAGCTGACCTCTTGCTTCGGCGACCTTTTTGGCGTACGCGGCGTCCGCTTCGCCCTGAGCGCGGCGGCGTATGCGTTCCGCTTCCGCTTCCGCCTCGATCTCCGCTTTTTGCTTTTGTATCTGCGCATTGACGAGAACGTCCGCCTCGAGCGTGGCGCGTTCGCGCTTCGCACGCTCGATTTCCGCTTGCTGTTCGGCTTTGTACGCTTCCTCATTGGCACGGGCTTGAGCGATGAATTCCGCAGACTGCGCAACGCGGTTCGCGTCAGCTTCCGCCTCGCGAAGGCGTGCGTTCGATTGGCTTATGAGCATTTTAGATTCGTTCTCGCCGTCGATCGCTTTGGAATTGGCTGCTGCGACTTTGATACGCATGTCGGTGTTTGCATCCGCTTCGCCGATCGAACCGTCGCGGTTCTTTTCGGCGACCGATTTTTTGGCGTCGTTTATTGCTTTTGCGGCGGCTTCTTTACCGAGCGCCTCGATGTAGCCGGACTCGTCGTTGATGTCGGTTACGTTGACGTTGATAAGACGCAAGCCTATCTTTTTAAGCTCGCCTTCGACGTTTACCGAAACCGCGTCGAGGAACTTGTCGCGGTTGGTGTTGATCTCCTCTATGTCCATCGTCGCGATAATAAGGCGGAGCTGACCGAATATGATATCTTCGGCGAGTCGCTGTATCTCGTTGATGGGGAGGGAGCGAAGTCGTTCCGCGGCGTTCTGCATTACGCCGTTTTCGGTAGAAATAGCTACGGTGAAACGGCTGGGTACGTCGATACGGATATTCTGACGCGACAGCGCGTTTTTGAGGTCGATCTGAATCGAGATAGGTGCGAGGTCGAGAAAGCTGTAGCCTTGAATGAACGGCCACACGAAAGCCGCGCCGCCGTGTATACATTTTGCCGAGCGCGCGGTGCCGTCGCTTGCTTTGCCGACTTTACCGAATATTACCATGACTTTATCGGACGGGCACTTCTTGTACCGCGTTGCTATCATGGCAATGATGAGGATGGCGAGCGCTATGACGGCGATCACGCAACCGATGATGCCGCCTACGGCGCCGCTTGAAAGTTCGGATAAAAATAACATATGGGTCTCCTTTTATAAAGTATTTTGACTGTTTGAAATGCGATTTACCGTTTCGCTATTTTGCGTTTTCCACAACGATCGAAGGTTTTTTATAGCGTTTGACGACGAGCTTGTCTGCGCCGACGGCGCCTATGACTTCTATCTCCGCCGAAGTGGGTATCGGTTCGTCGCCGTCGGTCACAGCGTCGTATTCGGCGTAACGTTCTTGCACGAGCACGTTCACTTTGCCGAAACCGCTTCTGCGCGGGGGGATGGTCAGATAAACCGTGCCGATTTTTCCGATAGCGTTTTTGATGTTGATCGCGCCGTTGCTTTGCAGCTTTTCCATACCGACCATCGCGCCCGCCATGCCGCATGCCGCGGCGAAACCGCACGCGAGCGCGATAAGCAGCGAATAATACCAAGCGAGTCCGTAGCATGCCGTGTACAGCACCCACGCGCCGACCGTGATAAACGCGAGTATCGAGCGCAAAGATAAAAGCTTGAACCCGAACGGAGCGAAACGTCTGCCGGGGTGGAGTAGATCGGTATCGCCTACGGGCGCGTCGGCATCGGCGTCGAAACTTACGTCGCCGTCGCCGACATCTCCGTCGATAGAAACATCTCCCGAGCCGTCGGGAACGTCTATATCTCCTACGTCGGACACGTCTCCGTCAACGGATATATCCGAAACGTCGGACGAAATATCCGCCGCCGAGTCTGACGATGCGCCTATGAACATCAATATTATTTGCACTATCAATATCAATGTTGCGGCACATGCTATAATAAAAGCTGCTTGTTGAAGTGTGGACATCGCGTTCCACCACATCATGTACCTCCTTCCGTTAAACCGACGTTTGTTCGCAATAAACAAAACACTTTTTCAAAGTACGTGCGATTTAACTACAATAATATAATAGCACATACCCGAGTGTTTGTCAATGCCAAAACGTGATTTTCGTACGATTTAATCTGATTTTAATTTTCGGATGCGTATTGACAAACGCATCGCTATAATGTATAATGAGCGTATGACGCGAACGGTTCCTCTTTACATACCGAAAAGCCGCGCAGAACGCAAACGCCGTGCGCTGCCGTTCAAGCCGTTTATACTCGGCGCGGTTTGTTGCGGGTTGCTGTTCGTTTTTTTGTTGCTCGACGGAATCCGCAAAGACCCGAAGATCGCCGAATGGTGGACGTTGCATATCGCCGCGGCATGGGAGACGGCAGTGGGTTCGGTAACGTCGATGCTGCCTGTTTCCTTGTTCGAGCTTTGCATCATAGCATTGATAATAATATGCGTTTGGCTGTACGTTATGCTGATGCTGTGCTTATGCCGTGCGAAATTCAAAAAAATACTTTGCGGTATTTTGTGGGTGGCGGCAGTCGCGGTTTGCGTGCTCGATATGTATATGGTGTCTATGGGGTTCGGTTACTACAGACCGCCGATGAGTTTTGAAACCGCGGGTGATAAATACACCGCCGAACAGGCGTATGCGGTATGCAGTTATTTTTTGGACGATTACAACGCGATAGCGAACAAGCTCGAACGCGACGAAAACGGCTGTGTTAAATGCCCGTACACGTTCCGCGAACTCGCGAAGAAAATACGCGACGAGTACGATAAACTCGACAACGATTATCTGACGAGATATACGCCTATAGCGAAGCCGGTGACAAACAGTTGGATCATGTCGGACTTTTTGATAATAGGCGTAACGTTTTTGCCGACGGGCGAGGCTAATATAAATACGGAAGCGCCCGTTACGGAATATACGGAGACGATCGCGCACGAACTTGCGCATGCAAAGGGCGTTATGCGCGAGGGCGACGCCAATCTTTTGGCGCAGCAGGTGCTCATATCGTCCGACGACGAGTTTTTGCGGTATTGCGGGTATTTCGGCTCGTTCTACTCGCTCGCATCAGCGGTGTCGCTCGCCGGCGAACACGATAAGTTCGCCGAACTCGTCGGCGGCGTCGATGAAAAAATAACCGTCGAGCGCAGATTTGCCAATGCGTATTGGCAATCGCAACCTGACGTTATAGGCTCTATAGGCGAGTTTTTTAACGACTTGTATCTCAAAATAAACGGCGCGAACAACGGCACGGGCAGCTACGACGACGGCAATAAGTCCGACGTGATAACGCCTATCGATCCCGATACGGGCGAGCCGGAAAAAGATCCCGACACGGGCAAGCCCGTGGTGATCCCCGTGTATTCCGCCGCGCAGAAGATGTATTTCAAGCTGTACGAAAGCAAATTCGGCGCGCCGCCCGAAAATTCGGAATAAATTCGTGTTTATAAAAGTGCTTGCTATTTTTTGCCGAGTGGGATATAATAAATTAGGTATTATACTCCGGGGCTACTTTGTGTATCCCCGGACTTGCGCGCTTCGCACGCAAGCCGCGCCCCAATGGGCGCGGTATCACACCTAATTTGTCCACGTCGCAAATTTGCCCTTGCAAGCAAGCAAATTTGCTCCTCGAATAAATTCGGACGGTAGTTACCGATGACGGAGGTGAAAATATGTACCATATCGCGGTTGTAGAGGACGAACGGCGTGCAGCGGAAGAGATTTCCGACATGGTGAGCAGATATTTCGCCGAGCGTAATATTCGGATCAACGTATCTTATTTCGACAGAGCGGAGAGCTTTCTTTGGAAATACAAGTCCGATTACGACGTGGTATTTATGGACATCGATCTGCCCGGGGAAAACGGTCTGGAAGCGGCGCGCAAAATGCGTAAGCTCGATAAAACGACCGTGCTTGTATTCGTCACGAACATGGCGCAATTTGCCGTCAAAGGTTACGAAGTGGACGCGCTCGATTTTATAGTAAAGCCTGTCGATTACGACAGCGTGGCGATAAAAATGATGCGTGTAGCGGAGCGGCTCAAGACGCGCACGGAGCAAGGCGTTTCGATCATGACGCCGACGGGAATGCGTCGTCTCGACATATCGCAGATTAAATATGTAGAAGTGCTCGGACACAAGGTCACTTATCATACCGAGGACGGAGATATATCCGCAACGGGTTCGCTTAAATCGGTCGAGCAAAAATTTTCGGACGCGAACTTTTCTCGGTGCAATCACAGTTATCTGGTAAATTTGAGATTTGTTCGCGGCATAAACGGTTATTCCGTGAAAGTGGGCAACGAGGAACTTCCCATCAGCCGCTCGCGCCGCAAGGAGTTTTTGACGAGCGTAAATAATTTCTTCGGGGGCGGCGGTGTTTGAGTCTCAGCTCGAAATCTATAAAATAGTATTTACGGCGGAGCTGCTCTTGTCCGAAACGATGTTTATTTACAGGCGCAACCGACGGCGGCATTTTGTTTTGCGCGCGATTTTTTCGGTGCTTGTGTGTTTTGCCGTGTCGGTACTTTATCCCGTGCTTGCCTACAATGCGATTTACAGCTCGATAATGTTTTTCGTGTTGTTTGCCGTGACGGTTCTGTTGTTGAAGTTTTGCTTTGACGAAAGCTGGTATAACGTACTGTTCTGCGCGATCGCGGCTTATACCGTGCAGCATCTTTCCTACGAAATATTCAATTTTATCGGGAATGTCAGCGGGCTTAACGAGCTCTCGTCCAATTTCGTATACAGCAACGAGCACCCGTTGCTCCCCAATCTGTACATAGTAATACTGTATTTCGGCGTGTACGCTACCGTATATTGGTTGATGTTTTGCATTTTCGGAGACAGGATAACGCACAGCGGAGCTATATCGCTCAAGGGCGGGTGGCTGTTGATGCTCGCGGGATTGATCTTGCTCGTCGATATTATACTCAATATGATAGTGGTGTATCAAAGCTATAAGGAGAACAGTCTCGTTTACACTTGCGTAAGCTTTATATACAACGTCATGTGCTGTATACTCGCATTGACGGTACAGTTCGGGCTCTTGACACGTAAAATTTTGCAGGACGAGCTTATCACTGTCAACGGCTTGAGAAAACGCGAACGTCAGCAATATAATTTTTCCAAAGAAAGCATCGCGCTTATCAATCGCAAGGCGCACGATTTGAAGCACCAAATAAGGCGATTCGGGCAGACCGAGTCTATAAGCAAGGAAGCGATAGCGGAGCTTGAAAAAGCGGTCAACGTTTACGATACGTCCGTAAAAACGGATAATAAAGCGCTCGATACCATACTCAGCGAAAAAAAACTTTACTGCACCATGAACGATATAAAATTGACCTGTATCGCGGACGGCGCGCAATTGAGTTTTATGAAAGACGTCGATATATATTCGCTTTTCGGCAACGTGTTGGACAACGCCATAGAGGCGGTCATGAAGCTCGAGCCGAGCAAGCGCGTTATAGGTCTCATAGTCAAAGCGCAGCACGACGTCATATCGGTATGCTGTTACAATTATTATTCGGGCGAGCTTATCGTAAAGGACGGTATGCCTTTGACTTCCAAGGCGAACGAAAAGTATCACGGGTTCGGCGTGAGCAGTATACGGGCGACGACCGAGCAATACGGCGGCAATATGGCTATCAACACCGAGAACGGAGTGTTCCGCGTCAACTTGATGATCCCCGCGGGCGGCGTCGGTGTGGTCGCCGCAGCCGTTTCGGAAGAGCGGTCTGTGAGCCGCAAGCGTTTAACGCTGTATATAGTTCCGCCTGCGGCAATAGCGATAATCGTATCGTTTGCACTCATGGCTGTTTCGTGGTTCTATCTGTTTACGAATTGGTTTTGATTCGGAGCGGTCGGATCGACGCCGTCGCAAGGCGGCTTTTTTCCGTGTGGAAAAAAAGCGGGTTATGTCAACGAAGTCGACGAATTACGCATAAGGTCTTGCGAAACACTCTTAAATGATATAAACTTATTGCAAAACCGTCGCCCGCCGATACCGAGCGGCAGATAGGAGGTAAAAATGAATACAAAATCCAAGAGAAAATCGATCCCGCTAATCTTGTCGGCGCTCGTTTTTGTCTTAATTGCGGCAGCGCTTATTTTGGCGGGCTGTGACAAAAATCCGAAAGACGACGAGCAGGGCGGCGACGAAAAGTCGATCGAAATGCTTATTCTCGCTTCGGACAAGACCGCGTACAAAGTGGGTGATACATTGGATACGGGTACGGTGGAGATAATGGCGATCTGGTCGGACGGCGACATAAGTTATATCGAACCCGAGGACGGAAAGTTCGCATTTTCTGCGGGGGACAGCGAAACGCTCACGTTTACCGAACGCGGCAAGGTGACCGTCACGTTTGTTTACGGGGAATTGACAAGCTACGAGATGTTCGTCTATGTGGGCGATCCGTATAAGTTCGAAGCGGAAAATGCGGAGCTTGCGGCGGGCGACAGATACCCCAAAGTCGTGTCCGAAACGGACGGGGTAATTCAGGTCGGCGATTTCAGCGGAAATTGGGAAGCGACCGCACTGTTTAGGATCACCGCAAAGGAAGCAAGCAACGTCATGCTTACCGCGTGCGTGGACGCGTGCAATCCCGACGAAATCGAAAAACCGTTTACCGACTTGTTTTACGTCAATGTCAACGGCAAAGCTTTTCCGTCCGGAGCCAAGGTCGCCGCAAACGACGGTTGGGGCAGCTTCGACAGCTACGATATAGGCACGATCAAATTGCGCGAGGGTGAAAACACCGTGGAATTCGTCGCTCACGAAGCGCAAGCGGGGAATATAGATTACATAGAACTCGTGTCAGCCGTCGAGCTCGGTTGGCAAACGGTATCGGACTTCGGAACGCTGCAAGTGGATGCCGTCGAGCTTGAAACAGGCGCATCGACGCCGATAATGCGCACGTTCTCCGACGAAAGATTCAAAAACTCGGTGCTCGACTTCGAGTTCGACGGCGCGGAGACGTCGGCAGTGACTTCGGATACAGATACTCCTTATATTCGTACGATAGCAAACGAGTATATCGAAATCACCGTAAAAGCAAGCAAAACCGCTTCCGTCGGCGGAACAAGCGTCACTTATACCGTCAGGGGCTTAAAAGTCGGGACGGTAACGGTCACGGCAAAGACGCCGCAGCACAGCGAAACGTTTACCGTCAAAGTTGAAGAGCCCGTTCTCACGAGAGAAACGTATAAATTCGAAGCGGAAAACGCGGAGTTGGCAACGGTCGCAAATAAATATCCCGTAGTTGTGGCGGAACAAAACGGCATAATACAAGTCGGCGGTTTGGATTCCAATATCGGCAGCACTATTCTCTTCCGAATAAATGCTTCGAGAGCGGATTCCTCGGCGGTTTTGCGTGCAAACGTGGATTTCAATTACGAATCGTGGGCGACGACTTTGTTTATCGGTCGCTTTACCGTTACGGTAAACGGTGAGGAGATTTCCTCGTCCGCCGCGATTGAAACCACCGACGGTTGGGGTTCGTTCGTAAAGTTCGAACTCGGCACGATAGCGCTTAAAAAAGGTGAAAACGAGGTTGTGTTTGCTCTGAAGGAAGTCTGCGGAGCAAACTTCGACAGCATCGAGATCGATTCCCGAGACGCGCTTTCTTGGCAGACGGGCTCGAACTTCGGCACGCTGCAAGTGGATGACGTCGAGCTCGAAACAGGCGCTTCGACGCCGATAGCGCGCACGTTCTCCGACGAAAGGTTTACTAACTCCGTGCTCGACTTCGAGTTCGACGGCGCTACGGCGGACGCAGTAACTTCGAACGAAAGCTACAAATATATTCGCGTGATTAAAAACGATACGATTGAAATCACGATTTCCGCAAACGTGGGCGGGGTGAGTTATTCCGTCAGGGGCTTAAAGGCGGGGACGGTAACGGTCACCGCAAAGACACCGCAGCACAGCAAAACATTTACGATAACGGTAACGGAGGGGGCATAATGAATAAATCTAAAACAGGGCAACATAAATCGAAAAAAGCGAAAATAATAACGCTTGCGGCGGTGGCGGTCGTTCTTATCGCTACAATGATAGCGGGCAATATCGTGCTCGCATCGCAAGCGCCCTTTCTCCATATGTATTTTGCGGGCGCGTCGGGCACCGACTACACGAGTGAAGAGGCTAAGGCTGCGCTCGCCGCGGGCGACGAGCTCGTGCAAGAAGTGTCGGAGGGGTCAATGGTGCTTTTGCGCAACGAGAACGACGCGCTGCCGCTCAGCAAGGATACCGAAAACAGGATCAATCTTTTCGGATATAACTCCACGCCGCTCGGGCTTGTGCTCACGGGTGGAGGCGCGGGCTTCGGCAATATAACGTCGGATTCTATCGTTTATTTGAAGGACGTTTTCGAGCAATCGGGAATTCACGTCAATCCCTATCTCGTGCGCGAGTATGAAGCGGTATCGGGCGCCGACGCGGACGAAAACAATCACAAAAACACGCAGTGTCTGCAAAACCCGGGCGAGGATTTTTATACCGACACTCTGATGCGCATTGCCCGCGCGTACTCGTCGGTTGCGGTAGTGGTCATAAGCCGAAACACTTCGGAAAACAGCGAAAGCGGCGAAACCGAACTTTACGAAACCACTCCTTTCAAAAACGGGGCATATCTCGAGCTTATGGACGAGGAGAGGATAATTTTCGAAAAACTCAACGAGTACGAGTTCGAAAAGGTGATAGTTTTGCTCAATCTCTCCAACAATATGGAGTGCGGATTCATAGAGGACTACGGCGCGGAGGCTGCGCTGTATATCGGTCTGCCCGGGCAGTCGGGCGTGCGCGCCATTCCCAAAATTCTCTACGGCGACGTTTCTCCGTCCGGGCGCACGGCGGACATTCTCGCTTACGACTTTAATACTTTCGATCCCACGACTGCGAATTATTCGCACAATTTCAACGACGTAACGTATGCCGAGAACATCTATTTCGGTTACCGTTGGTACGAAACAGCGGCGGCGGACGGATATTTCGACGACGTAGCGACCGACTACGGCGGCGGCTACGACGGCGTGGTGCAATATCCGTTCGGATACGGCTTGGATTATACAGATTTCGAATGGGAAGTCGATTGGGGCGAAAATAAAACGCTCGCCGCGGACGGCAAATACGAAGTCAAGGTGCGCGTCACAAATACGGGCGAGATGAAAGGGCGCGACGTAGTTCAGCTGTACGTAACTGCGCCGTATACGCCCGGCGGAATAGAAAAGGCGCACGTTTCGCTCGTGGCTTTCGGCAAGACACTCGAGCTCGAACCCAATCAAAGTCAGGAAATTACGCTGTCGTTTTCGAGCTACGACATCGCTTCGTACGATTGCTACGACATGAACGGAAACGGTAATTGCGGATGGGAGCTCGACGGCGGAGACTATGTTTTCAAAGTAATGAAAAATTCTCACGAGCTTGCGGATAATCTCGCGAGCGGCAGCGCGGCGACTTGTACGTTCAAAGCGGAAAGCACGATCCTGTTCGAAAGAGATCCCGTCACGGGCACGGAAGTGAAGAATTTGTTTACGGGCTCGACCGCCTACGACGGCACGCCCGCCGACGGAACGGCTTCGTCGTCGAAAGAGGAAGTAAAGGCAAACTATATGTCGCGTGCGGACGGATTTGCTGCGTTTCCCAAGACGAGAACGCCCAAACGCTCGATAGCGGCGAGCAATACTTGCTCGGTCGTAAACGACGACGCGAATAATGAGGCGGCAGGCTATAAATACGGCGAGGACAACAAGCTGTATCTCACCACTACCGATAGCGGCGACAAGCCGACATTGGACGATTTGAACGGGGAGTCCGGCAATGCGCTCAAATACAATACCGAGCTCATGCAAAAGCTTCGCAATTATAAAGCGGATGAGTGGAACACGCTTTTGGACCAGCTCACCAAAAAGGAAATTCTCGACCTTATAAGCTACGGCGGCTTCAAGACGATAGGCGTGGAATCGGTAAGCAAACCCCGTCAAACGTCTCGCGACGGTTCGTCGGGATTCAATATGACTGCGGGACCGTCTGCGGACTCGGGCAAATGGACGGCGTTTCCCGCGGCTTCGCTTATCGGCTGTTCGTGGGACGTTTCGCTGTCGTACGCGATAGGACTTTCGCAAGGCGCGATAGGCAACGTTACGGGCGTAAACGGCTGGTATGCGCCCGGCGTCAACCTGCACAGATCCCCGTACACCACTCGTAATTACGAATATTATTCCGAAGACCCCGTGCTCTCGGGCACGATGGGCGCGGAAGTCATACGCGGCGCGAAAAACAACAATCTTTATGTGTTCATCAAACACTTCGCGGCGAGCGAATCGGGACAAAATCCGTGGTTCAGCAACACGTGGCTTACCGAGCAAGCGCTTCGCGAATTGTATCTGCGTCCGTTCGAAATCGCCGTAAAGCAGAGCAAAGCCAATGCCGTTATGTCGTCTTTCAGCAACATCGGCAAGGTTTGGTCGGGCGCCAATCACGCCTTGTGCACTACGGTGCTGCGCGAAGAATGGGGATTCCTCGGCACTGTGATCTCCGATTACAGCACGCCCAATACATATATGCGCGGCGATGCGGGCGTGTTGAGCGGCGGCGCGGACTTGTTTCTCAATACGTCGTCCGACTACGCGCCCGGACTGAACATGAGAAGATTCGACGATAACGGCTATGCGTATGCGCTCAGACGCTCGGCAAAGAACATTCTTTATACGTTCGTCGATACCTATATGGCGGCTTACGATTACAGGCAGACGGGCGAGACCGACAGCCGCTATCAGGTCTCTATCGACACTTATACGCCCGCCGCGGCGGAATTTTCTCCGACGTTCGTCTCGCTTTGGGCGGTGCTCGACGTTGTTCTGGCTCTCGGCATAATACTGTGCGTCGTGTTCATATTCGTACCGAAAAGAAAGGCAAATGCGAACGCAGCTGCGGGAAGCGCGATAACCGAACGTGATGACGAAAGTCTGATGTTGTCGCCCGATTTGACGTTCGAAGACGTTTTCGAAAGCGGCGGGCAAATCGCCGAGCAAGCTCCCGAAATCGAAATCGAACGGGAACCGTCGTCGCAAGAGACCGAAACCGCATCGACGGAGCAAGCAAACGAACCCGAGCCCGAACCGGAATCGGGACCGGAACGTGGCGAGCGCATAGCGGAGCAAAACGACGAAGTAAACGAGGCGATGCGCGAGCAAATGGCGGCGGTCGTCGCCGAACTGAACGATCTGACGGAATATATGAACAAGCTCAAGGAAGCGGACGAGAAAAAGCGCATAGCCGCGGAAAAGCGGCGCGAGGCGAATAGAAATAAGCCGAAAAAGCCCAAAGCCCCGTCGCAAAAGCAGCAGATAGCGGATATGCAAAAGGAGATAGAGGAGCTCAAAAAGCTTTTATTGAAATAATTCGATCTTACGAAAAAATGGACTGTCGCGTTAAGGCGGCAGTCCCGATTTTTTATAAAGACCGTTGATTATAATAAAATTTTCGGGTCGTACTCGGGCTTTTTGAAAACTACGTCTTCGGGCTTATCGGCGATCTCCGTCTTGAAAACATCCTGCCATTCTTCCGCAGAATAGTCCTCGATAGTGCACGTGATCCAATGCTTATCGGCGCCGAGGTCGCGCGAGAGCACCTCCACGAGGTCTTTTGCGAGTTTTTCCTTTTGGGCGTGCGTTCTGCCCTCTAACATTTTGATCGAGATGTTCGGCACGTTTCGTTGCTCCTTTGCGTATTGCTTTGATTTTTGGTTTTGGGTAATAGTCTCAGCCTTTCGAGCAGAGGGATCATTGCGAGCGTCATAACGATGTTGATGACCGCAACGGCAAGCTGAATCAATCGTTCCGCGCCGATGTACGTCCAAAATCCCTTGTTTATCCACGATTTATATCCGAAGTAGAACTTGCACCAGAACCATATCGCGAACGAGTCGAAAAGCAGTGTTATGAGCAAGGTGCTCGTTATTCCCGCAATAATAAACTTGATTGCGTAGCTTTTGACGGGGAGCTTGAAACACCAGCCGGCAACAACGCCGAACATAGTGCAGCCTATGCAGAGCAACGGGTTTATCGGACCCATCGGGATAAGTATCGCGCCGAGTAGGTCGGAGATGAAACAAACTATTCCGCCGCCCGATGCGCCGAGTACCGCGGCGGCGATCAGCCAAACCACGTATACGGGCGTAATCTTAAACGAGGGAGTTATTGTGAGCACTTGTCCCACTAACTTCATCACGATAGCCAACGCGCAAAACAGAGCTGTGTAGGTTATCCATTTGGTTGTGCCGAATTTCGGCTGTTGCGAGCGGACCTTACGTGACGACGTATTAAAATTGTCCGGAGTCGCAATTTCCTGTTGAGTGTTTCTCAATGTCGGGCTTCTCCTTTTTTAATCGTTTCGCTTGTGCTCGTGTAACAAAATCGTTTGCGCAATCTCGTCGCGTCGCACAATCTCAACGATTGTTTTGTCTGTATATTATAGCATTAAACAGAAATAAAGTAAAGCAAATTTATGACGGCGCAGTGTTTATGCTATGGCGTTTTTGCGTTTTTTTGCGCGGCGCGTTTTGATCGGCTTTTCGGCTTTCGGTTTTTTATCTCGGCGAAGTTTGAGGTTTATCTCGAAGTCGACCGCGCCGAATATCACGAGCAGCAACGCCATAAAGCATGCGCCGCCCGCCGCCGCGACAAACATGGAAAGCAGTTTGATGTGGATTATAGAGTTTACGTATTCCGTAAACAGCCATGCGGGGTACGTTGCCGCAATGCTTATGAGTAGCGGGCGGATAAACGAGAGTTTCATACCGCTGCGCCGCTTTATGTCTATAACGTCGAGTACCGACGATACTATCAGTCCCGCGCCGAACGCCGCCATAAATACGGTCATATCGAATCGCGAATAGAAGCAGAAGCAGATAATATACGTGATCGCCGCGCCTATAAGATAATTGATGAGCGACTTCTTTTCGAGGTCGAGCGAGTTCAGCATAGACGATGCTATGTTCTCGAACGACAGAGGTATCAATAGCCACGCGGCTTGTTTAAGGAATATGCCGGCGTCGGTGTTGCCGTAGATAAGCGTGCCGAGATCGTCGCCGAGCGCGCCGAACACGGGCAGCATGATCGCGGCGACTATTACTGAAAACTTGAGCGCGCCCTCTATTTGACTGCACATGCTTTTTTTATCGTTGTTTGCATACGCCTGCGAGAGAGTGGGGATCAGCGCGAAAGCGAGCGAGCCTACTACGGTGATAGGCAGGTACAAAAGCGGCAAAGCCATGCCCACGCACGAGCCGAAAACGTACATCGATTGCTCCGTGTTCAGTCCCGTGGACATAAGCAAAAACGGCACGGCAACCGCCGTCGCGTAATTGTTAAGGCTGGACGTAGTGCGCGAGAGCGTTACGGGAACGGATGAGGCGAGCAGCGGTTTGAAGTATTTTTTGGGGCTTTTGAGCTTGCGCTTGCCGCAGAAGTAGAATATCATGCACGCGGCGGCGGATACGGCGCAGGCGACGCACATCGACAGAGCGACGGCGTTGAGCTTGTTTCGGAACAGTTGTATGAGCGCGATGCACGCGACTATCCGAGCAACCTGTTCTATAAGCTCCACTATGCTCACCGAAGTAAACTTTTTTTCGCCCCAGAGCATTCCGTGGAATGCCGCATACACCCCCGAGAATACGAGTGCGGGCAGCATGATTATCACGAGCGCCATCGATTGCGCGTCGGCGAGTATCGAGCCGAGCGGCTTATTGAGCGCGAGCACCGCGAGCGACAAAAGCACGGCGGTGATAAGTTCTACGATGATCGCGGCGGAGCATATGCCGCCGCTGTCCGCGCCGTTCTTCGCGGTCGACTTGCTTACGGTGAGCGGTATGCCCGACGTGAGCAGCGTGAGCAAAACGAAAAAGAACGACAGAGCAACAGAATACACGCCCATGCCGATCGCACCTATCTCGCGCGACAGATAGATTTTGAAAAAGAACCCGAGTATGCGTTCCACAAACGTGAACGCGGTAATGGTCAATACCGATTTTGCCAAGCCTTTCATAACCACCATTTTATGACAAACTTCGCCTTAAAATGATATTTCCGTATAAATTGTGCGACGGTTTCGACAAAGAATGCGAGTTACATTATAATCGGATTATAAAACGATTAAAGTTTGGTAGGGCGCTTGCAATTTCTATTCGTCGATGTTATAATATAATCGTGAAAAAGTACGGAAAAAGTATATATTTGCGCGCGCTTGTCGAAAGACTCGCGCTTGTGCCGATCGTTGCCGTCGCAGCGGCGGTCGCTGTAGTATTGTGCGGTTGCGCTCAAAAAGATATAGCTTTTTCTTCTTCCGAAATAGTTTTGACGGTAGGTGAAACGCGCGACCTGTCGCCGTATGTGGTTTTTACTCCGCTTACGGTCAAGGACAGAAGCTTTACCTTGTCTTCCGATTCGGATTGCGTGAAAATACGCGGGACGGAGATCACGGCGGTATCGGGCGGAACGGCGGACGTTATTGCCGCTACGGGAGATAAGACGGCGACGCTGCGCGTCGTATGCGAGTACAGAAGCGCAACGTGGCTCAAGATCGCCGCCGACGCGCCGCTCGTACAGAGCGCGGGCGAAATCGAGCAGATAACCTTTACCGCGCAAACGGGCGAAAACGTAGATCCGTCGCTTTCCGTCG
>ERZ777306.3644-NODE-3644-length-15721-cov-8.724499_pt1 | contig 15721 bp, 16 predicted proteins | sample MGYA00374966_ERZ777306 | MGnify/ENA primary metagenome ERZ777306 (study PRJEB29329, sample SAMN06343882) | mouse gut metagenome | isolation source: Mouse cecum | place: Austria: Vienna | collected 2014-11-15 ...
ACAACAGCATTTAATTTTATATCTAACATAGATACAAAATTAGTATTTGATGAAAAATATGAATATTCTGTTACAGTCGCTCCTAATGAATTATTAAATATTAATCCATTAGAAAACAAAGATTTTATGTTATATGTTTCTGTTCCAAAGGAAGTGATTGATGTATGCAAATCATATTCTCTTAAAATTGGATATAATAATGATTTCTCTAATTGCTCTTTAAATAACTGTGATAATAAATATGAGTTAATTGGAGAAGTAAATCAATATGGCTCAGCTGAAAATGTTATTAATTTTGAAACATTTAAGGAATATATTATAGAATCAGCCAGAAAGTATAAAGAATTATCTTGTAAGGAATTTAATAATAATAACTATGTAATTGTAAGTGATGGAAATGCTTTACAATTCAAAACTTTAGAAGATGGAGAATCGGAATTTGATATTCAACCAACATTTAGATTTTCTTACAGTAGTATTTCTGAAAAATGTATTCCAGCTTTAATAATTAACTTTAACACAGCAAAACATCCTCAAAATATATATTATAACTATGCTAGTACTCTAACATTATCATCAAGCAACGGTTCAGTAAAAATTGAAGATAATTCAACTAACAAAATTCTTATAGATACTTATAAGTCAATTAATCTTTTAGAAACAGATTTTGTTTTTAGTTCTTTAGATTATGATTTAGAGCAAATAAAGAGTATAATAAACGGAAAAAATTTAAAAATTACTGTTATGGTTCCGAAAACACCTTTTGGCAGTTCTGATTACGCAGAGGTTACTTTTGATTGTAATGAAGAAATAGTAAATTCTTTTAAACAATTATTTGAGTTAAATTCAAGCATAGTAAAAAAATATTAAAATAATAGTATATACTATTATTTATAGAGCAAATAACGTAAGATTATTTGCTCTATAAAATTTTAATTTAAAAATCATTGTTAAAAGTTTTTACAAAGTTATCTACTAGATTTTTGAATGTACGCACAGGAAAGTTAAATAAGTGTTTTGCAACTTCAAAAGTTTTATCAATGTAATTTCTTAATCTATAATTTTCTTGCCTTAAATTTTCATTCTCATGCTTTAAGGTTATATTTTCTTTTTCTAGTTCTTGAACGCTCTCAATAGCTTTATAAGATTTTGCTAAATGCTGTTTTAATTTATTTGTATATTTTATAAGTTCATTATTTTGAGCAAGTATTAAAGATGTTTTTTTAGTTTCTAGTTGCGTAATTTGTTCGTTTTTAATTTCATATTTTATATTATCATAGTCGGTAACTTGTTTTAATTTTTCTGTGCTTAAATGTTCAATTTTTCTTGATTTTCCACGTTCTAAATCAAAACCATTTTCAATAATATATTTGTAAAAGTTATCTTGTAAAATTCTGTAACTGTCTTTTCCTTTCCAATATTCAGAACAAGCAATTTTGTTTATTGTTTTTCCACTTTCTGTATTTAATTTGTGAATAACTGGAACAAAAACAATATGTAAATGTGGAGTTGTTTCATCTAAATGAACTTTTGCTGACAAAATATATTCTTCTCCTAGATTTTTATAATTAGCCACAAAATTATATGCAGTTTGAAAATATCGTTTTGTTTCTTCTTTACCAATATTCTCAAAGAACTCTTTATCAGATGTTATTATTAATTCACATATAACATTTGTAGTCTTTATAATTCTACCTTGCAAGTTATGTTCTTTTTGCAATATTTTGAGTGCATTTGTATATGTTGTATTGCATTTCTTTATGGAGTAATTATCTTTTAGTTTATTTTTTGAGATTTCTTTATTTGAATAGTTTGTATTTTTTCTTTCGTTATGTTTGTATAGACCTGCTAAATTTTCTTTTTTATAATTAGCATTTCTAATTATTGCATAGCTCATTGGCAATAGTTCCTTTTTAAAAGATAGCCTTCGTAGGCTTACAAAATTCAAATACCTCCTTTGACATTTCTACGTTAAACTAATTTCAGTTTCTAACACACTAGAAACTCGGCAGAGTTTCTGTTGTGCAAGGGGAATATTCCCCTTTGAACCCTTTTATGCACGATTAAATATTCATATTTGTTGTGATCTTTTTACAAAGGTCAACAAATATCATAGACTTTTGAAAAAGTCTATTTGAATATTCTAATCGTGTTATAAAAATATTCGCTTAAAAGTTCATATTTTTATAAATAAATTAAATCTATATTATAGATTTAATTATAGTATAAAGTAAACTTTGACTTTTTTCCATTCATATAGTGTAATTCTTTTATGGAGATTTGGCTCGAGTGGTTTATGGCACTGCATTGATACTGCAGAATAGGGAAAATCTCTATCGTGGGTTCAAATCCCACAGTCTCCGCAGAGCGTCTATTTTATATAGACGTTCTTTTTATAATGAATTAATAGTAGTATTTAATTCTTGTAATCTATTATTATATTCTGGAGTTCCTTTTGGAGGAAAAAATTCTTTTAATTTATCTACTATTACATTTAAATTTTCTTCTAACAAATTACATAAGTCTTCTATAATAGTTATGCCTTCTTCTAAACTTAAAGCGTTTTCTATTTTCCAACCAGTTCGTTTATCATTTTCATATATAGGAATATATCTTATAAACATATTACTTATATTATGTGTAATATCATCTCTTATAATAGTTTTATAGGTATCTCCATATAACCTACTATATATAGAATTTATTTTTCTATAAAATTTTTTATCTTTTGTTTTTATAGCGTTTCGTACATTTTCTTTGAAATTTATATCAGGCATTATTTTCAAATCATATAAATAATTTATAATATGGATTGATTTATCATAAATTGAATATAATTCTTTTATAGTTTGTTCTGTATACTTTTTTGCCCAAAATTCGTATTCTTCTATATTATATTTACTATTATATTTTGCATATTTTTTTATATAAGAAAAATACACTTTTGCAACAAATACCTCATTATTATAATTAATAATGGCATCATTAATTAAATAACTTTTAGGATTAAACAATAATGAGGAAGGGGAAATATTTAATTTAGGAATTCCATAAATCTTATCAATACAAGTTTGTTTTCTAAATTCTTTTTTGGTAGGTATAATGACAAAATCAAATAAATCTTTTTCTATATTCATACAAAATCTCCTTAATAAAATTTAAATTAATAATATCATAATTAAATTAATTATACAAAATAATATAAATTTGTCCTCAACTGTCCTCATTTAAAAATCAAAGAGTTGATATAAACGAGTTTTGTAGAATAAGTGCGGTTAGCGGCTCCAGAGAAAATCGAGCAAAATCTTTTAGAACTCTTGTATGAGAAAGATTTTGCTCGATTTCTTTATATATAAAAGGAGTATTTTATCCCAAAAGAATCTAAATGTTATTTTGGGGACGCAGAATTTGATAAGTTAGATTAAAAAATATTGACTAAAAAAATCCTTAAACTTATAATTAATAATTATAAGGAGGAAAATGCAAATGAGTAAAGTTATTATTGTTACAGGAGCAAGTAGAGGTATTGGAAGAAATATAGCATATAATCTATCTGTAAATGGATATACAGTTATTGCTAACTATAATAATTCAGAAATTGAAGCTATAAAATTAAAAAATGAATTAAAAGACCAAGGAATTGAAATAGATATATTTAAAGCAAATGTTTCAAAATCACATGAAGCAAGAAAATTAATTAATTACACAATAGAAAAATATGGAAGAATTGATGTTTTAATTAATAATGCAGGAATAGCACAAGAAAAATTATTTACAGATATAACAGAAGAAGATTTTGATAGAATGATGAAAACAAATCTATATTCTGTATTTTATACAACACAAGAAGCAGTTAAATATATGCTTAGAGCTCACAGTGGAGCTATAATTAATATATCATCAATATATGCATTAACAGGCGGTGCATGTGAAGTGCATTACTCAATGGCAAAAGCTGGAGTAGATGGAATGACAAAATCTCTTGCAAAAGAATTAGGACCATCAAATATCAGAGTAAATTCAATAGCACCAGGTGCAATTGATACAGATATGAATAAAGATTTATCTGAAGAAGATTGGAATGAAGTTATAAAAGAAACACCGCTTGGTAGAAAAGGTTATCCAATAGATATTACAAGATGTGTTAAATGGCTTGTAGAAGATGAATTTACAACAGGACAGGTAATATCACCTAATGGTGGACTAGTAATAACCTAATTTGAAATATTATATAAAAAGCTCGCATTCTAGCGAGCTTTTTGCGTATTATTCATTTTCTTCATTCTTTTTCCAATAATTTCCTGTAAGTAATTTAGGGATTGAAATTAACAATTTATAAATTGCAAGTTTAACTTTTTTAGACCATATATATGTTTTGCGAAGATGTCTTGAAGGTTTATTTTCATCTATAACCATTAATGACATTTCTGGATGTTCTATTGCAAATATGTAGTTTTCTTCATTATTATTATCCCATTCATCATTTTCATTTTTTACGCAGAAATTAAAAGTTCCTTTATCTAATAATTCAATCTCTATTTGAAAACCAAGTTCTGTTTTTACCATTTCTGCATCAGTAGAATTTTCCCAATCGGGGCCAAATCCATAACGAATAAAGACCTGTTTTGAGTGGTCTTGAAAAAATTTACCTGTATAAGAAATTTTTACTGTATTACCAGCTGTTAATTTATCAGTATTAAAAAATATATTTTTTACAAGTTCCATAAATTCCTCCTTATATGTATACTCTACCAATAATTTGGAATTTGTCTTTAGAGTTAACAGTAATATCCTTTACTTCTTTATTATCTGCTCTTAATACAAATTTATCTTTTTTGTACATTAATCTTCTAATTAAATATTCATCATTTAATTTAAAAAGTCCAATTGCTTTATTATCAATAATTCCATTAATTTCTATGTAAGCGTAATTATCCTCTTTAAACATTGGTGCCATTGCATTATCTGGTATTTTGTATGCAAAAGATGCATTGGCAAAATCTGCTGGGCAAGTAATATATTCGTCTATTTTAGAAATTGCAGGTATTTTATTATATGTTAAATGATCAATGTAATTATACTCTACTTGCTCTTCTGATAATTCTTTATCGTACGTACATAATAATTCTTGGTATGGTATATTTAAAGCTGTGCAAATCTCTTTTAATGCTTTATGACTAGGATTTCTTTCACCTTTCTCAATGTGAGTTAAATGTCCAATATTGATTTTTGTTTGATTTGCAAGCTGAGTTTTTGTAATTCCTTTTTCTTTTCTGATTTTTGAAATCATATTTCCAATCATTTGCTAAGTTACCTCACTTATAAAATCTTTTGTAAAATCTTACAAATTTTTGAATATAATATATCATAAATTTGCAGATTCACTGTAATTATATCTAATATTTTTTTTATTGTCCATAGGTAAAAAAAATATTGCAGAAAAAAACAACATGTGATAATATTATTTTTGATATTATTGGGGAAGGGAGCTTAAAATGTCTTCAGCAAAAAAGAAAAAAGCAAATAAAAAGAAAAATTCACAAAAGAAAAATAACACAAATAGTGTTAAACAAAAAGAAGTAAAAAAAGTAGAAGAAGTTAAAAGCGAAGAAATTGTAAAAAACGAGATAGATAAAAAAGAAGTTCCAGAAAAAAAGGAAGAAAAACAAGCTTCAGAAAAAGAAATTTCCAAAAAAGATGAAGAAGTAGATAAAAAGGAAAAAGAGGAAGCAAGTAAAGAAGAAGTAAAAAGTGAAACTAAAGAACTAACTGTATTAGAATCTAAAGATGAAAAACCAGAATATGTTCAAGAAATGCTAAGAAAGAAAAAAAGAAGAACTATAATTTTTATTTTTGTAGTAATTTTAATATTTTTAATTGTAGCATTTTCAACAATTTTTGCATTATTAAATATGAATAATATTAAAATAGCCAAAGGAGTTTCAATAAAAAATGTTGAACTTTCAGATTTAACAATAGATGATGCTCGTAAAAATTTGAATGAAGTTTTGGAAAAACAACTTATTGCAGAACTTAATGTAAAATATAATGATGAATATAATATAACATTATCACCAGCACAAATTGAATTTAAATACAATGTAGAAGATGCATTAAATAAAGCATATAGCATAGGTAGAAGTGATAATATAATTTTAGATAATTATACATTACTTGCAACAACATTGTTTGGAAATGAAGTAAAAATTGATTATACATATAATGAAGAGCTTTTGAATGCATTTATAGATGATTTAAATTCAAAATTACCAGGATTAGTTCAAGAACCAAGTTATTATATAGAAGATGCAAAGCTTATTGTTGAGGCTGGAAAAGATGGAATTGAAATTGAAAAAGATAAATTAAAAAAACAAATATTAGATAGTATTTCAAATAGAAATTTAAACAACTTAAATGAAAATTATAGTCAAGTAGTAATGGTTTCTACTAGAAAAACAAAAGCTAGTAAGATTGATATGGATAAAATTTATTCTGAAATACATACAGAGCCAAAAGATGCATATTTTGAATTAGATCCTTATAAAATTTATCCAGATGTAGATGGTGTAGATTTACAAACTAGTTTAGATGAAGCGAGAAGTAAAGTTGCAGGAAATGAAGAAAGATATGAGTTTGATTTAAAAATAACAAAAGCTCAAAAAACAATAAAAGATTTAGGAACAGAAGCATTTCCTTATGTAGTATCTTCTTTTTCAACTAGATATGATGCAAGTAATACCAATAGAAGTACAAATTTAAGAATTGCAGCTGAAAAGATAAATGGTACTGTTTTACTACCTGGAGAAGTTTTTTCATATAATAAAACTGTTGGAAAAAGAACTGTTGAAGAAGGATACAAAGATGCTAAAATTTATGCTGATGGTGGAGTTGTAGATGGTTTAGCAGGTGGTATATGTCAAATATCTTCAACATTATATAATGCAGTACTTTTAGCAAATCTTGAGATTGTAGAAAGAAGAAATCATTCATTTACAACATCTTATGTTGCAGCAGGTAGGGATGCAACAGTTGTATGGGGAACAATAGATTTCCAATTTAAGAATTCAAGAAGTTATCCAATAAAAATTGAAGCATCAGTAAAAAATGGTATTGCAGAATTTAAAATTCATGGAATGCAAGAACAAGAAGAATACGAAATAAATATTCTTCCAAGAACAACTGCGTCAATACCATATCCAACTACTTATGTAGATGATCCAACACTTGCTCCTGGTCAACAGATAATTAGTCAGGCAGGGCATTTAGGATATAAGGTTACAACTACATTAGTAAAAAAATTAAATGGTGTGGAAGTATCAAGAGAAATTCTTTCAAACGATACATATCAACCAATGAAAGCGATAATAAGAAGAGGTCCTGGTATAGCTCCTGTACCAGAGTCAGTTCAATAAAAAACAAAAAACGTATAGAAAAATTCTATACGTTTTTTATATATTTTATTCTTCTGTTGTTTCTATTGGATCATTATTTCCATCTAATTCTTTTCTTAATAAATTATAAAATGCAACTTGTATAGCAAAAGCATAAGGAATTAATATTACAGTAGCAATAACTACTAATATAATACCTAAAATTATTATAATAATTGAACTTAATAACACAGAAATAAATGAAACTAATATGTATAGTGCTGCAATAATTGCAACAAGATATAAAGAAAGTAAGAAATATTTTCCTCTATATCCTTTCATCATTCTAGCACTTTCATTAACAATTTCTTTTCCAGTAAGTTCTGGATTATCATATAATATGTAACTTGTTAAAGAATATAAAAGTGATTTAACAATATAAAATACTGTTGCTGTTATTGCTAAAATAAATACAACTATCTGAAATCCTGTAAGATAAGAAGGGACTTCTCCTCCTGAAATGCCAATAGCTATACTAATTATATTAGGAATAATACAAGCAATATAAGCTACTACCATTAAAATTGTTGGTAAAAGTAATTTTAATACAGTTCTTCCAAAAACGGCCCAAACTTTTTTAAATGATTTCATACCATCATTAACGAAATCAAATACAGAAATGCTTTTTCCACGAGAAACTTTCATAAATGAAACAATTACTCCAAAAGATAATGGAACAGTAATAGCATAGATTGCAATTGAAAAAATTAATGTTAGTATTGCTGAATCAAATTGATTAGCAATTCCTGTAAGAATGCTAGCAACTAAACATTCTAAGAAAACTACACCAAGAAGAGTCCAAAAGTGACCTTTTAGATATCCTATGGCTTCATTGTGTAAGTCTTTTATCTTCATGTTTACCTCCAAATTAAATATATTTTGAATTAATGATTAATACATTAATTCAATTATATTATACTTCTACTAAAAATATAAAACAATAATGTTTTGAATAAAAATGTAAATTTTGGAAATACATATTAAAAAGGAGTTTTTGAGGTGTATTACGAAAATAAAAAAGATAAAAATAAAAGTAAATTTACAGTAATAATTTTTTTAAGTTTAATTGTTATATTGCTTTGTATTGTAATTATAAAACTTGATTATTCAAAAGAGGATAGTGTTGCTATTTCAAGCGAGTATGAAGCAAGCAAATTATCCACAAACATTGAAGAAAATGTGGAGAAAGAACCACAAAAAATAGTAGAAGATGTAGTAAAATGTGTTGTTGGAATTTCAAAATTAGAGCAAAATGGGAATTCTATATTTTTAACAGATGTTGAACAAAAGTTAGGTTTGGGTAGTGGTGTTATATTATCTGAGAATGGATATATATTAACAAATCAACATGTAGCTGGAAATAAATATGGAAATTGCTATGTAACACTTGAAGATGGAAAAACACACAATGGAACTGTTGTATGGGCAGATATAAACTTAGATTTAGCAATTGTGAAAATAAGCGGAATAAAATTGAATTATATAAATTTAGGAGATTCAGATAATATATCTTTAGCAGAAGATGTATATGCAATTGGAAATCCTATTGGAATTGAGTTTCAAAGAACAGTTACAAAAGGAATAATAAGTGGAATAAATAGAACAATAAAACTCGTAGATACTGAAAATTATATGGAAGATTTAATTCAAACAGATGCAACTATAAACGAAGGAAATAGTGGAGGTCCATTAATAAATAAAAATGGAGAACTAATTGGTATAAATACAGTAAAAATAAGTGATGCAGAGGGGATAGGATTTGCAGTTCCTATTAATATTATAAAACCAATATTAGAAAAACTTATGTCAAATGGAAAATTTGAAGAGGCATATTTAGGAATATATGGATACGATAAAGAAGTTATACCATACTTGAATTCAAGCTTAAACATAACGTCAGGAGTTTATATTGCTACAATATTGCCTGATGGACCATTATTTAATAAAGAAATTATAGTAAGTGATATTATTTCAAAAATTGATGATACAGAAATAAATAAAATGAATGACTTAAGAGAATATATTTATACCAAATCACCAGGAGATAAGGTAGTTTTAAAAATAAAAAGGGGGAATCAAGAACTAGAAAAGGAAATTACGCTAGGATATAAAAATTAAAAGTGTGAGCTTTATAGCTCACACTTTATTATAATTTACCTAGATTTTTAGAGGTTATATCTTTTGCTGTCATTGTTTTTAGAATATCTTTAGAATCTTTACTACTTACATTATTTGGTTCAGTTAGAATTTTTTGGTAAACTTCTTGAGATGTTTCACTGGTTGTATATAGCTCAAAATCAAATATTTTATCTCTTAAAGTTATATTAGGAGCGAAAAGTTCATCTATTTTTTGTTTAATAGTATCAGAAATAATTGTAGTTATTCCATCAATATTACTATAATTCAAAATTGATGTTTCTAATATATTCAAAAGCTTATTTTTTAGATTTATTATCTGAAGATGTACACTTTGCGTTATCAGTTTTTTTTATTAAGTTCTTCTTGAACTGATGATATAAGATTATAAAAATCATCATACATATCGCTTAAAAATCACTCTTATTATATAATAAAAGCGATTTCTTTACAACGTGTTTTATTTAATAAATTTTTTAGGAGATTTCAAATATGTTTGCACACGGATATATTTATAAATAGTTCCTTTGTTAGATACATGATTTTTATAAATATGTTTTTTATTAGCAAATGATTTTTTTGCATTTTTATTTAATTTAACAGTACTTATTTTTCTTTTCTTTTTTAAATCATCAATTTCTTCTTGCAATTTTATTATTAAATCACTAATCTCTTTATCGAATACTTCAGAATCAAGTGGTACAAGAACTTCATTTTTGAAGTAAGTAAATACCATATTATTAACTTCAGATTTTAAAATAGTAGAAAAGTTATTTTTTAAAAGAAAATCATTTTGTTTAAAAACTAAGTTTTTCAAATAAATCACCTCCAAAAAGATAACCTATTATTAATAAAATTATATCACATTTTTCTAGTAAAATAAAGGCTTGGAAGTAATTGCTAAATATGTAAACCTGTGGTATAATTTTATGTAGAAAAAGACAGGAGGAATGTTACATGAAGAAAATAGTAAGAGAAACTGGAAATATTCAAATTACTGGGAATGCAGGAATTGATTCTATATGTTTTAAAGCACATAGAGTTAATGGAAGTTTTTCATTACTTCAGAACAGTGTAGTTGCACATATCAATGAGAAAGGAGAGATTTTTTGCGAAGGAGAAAAAGAGTTTAAGGAAGAGCAGGAAAAAGTTTACAGAGCTATAGCAGAAACAGAACAAAAATATAAAAAGTTCTTCAAAAAATCAGCAATAATCACATTTATAATGTCAATAGTAATTTGCTTTATAAATATGAATTTTGCAAGTAGTATATCAGCAATTTTTTTGGTTATGTGGGATTGCTATTTCCATACTTCAATATTAGTACTATTTATCGAGAGAATAATAGGAAACAAAGAAGTTTTAAGAATAGCAAGATTTCATTCTGCTGAGCATGCATCAATAAATGCATATAGCGATTTAAAAAGAATACCAACCTTAGAGGAAATTCGGAATTATTCGAATTATTCATACAACTGCGGTTCATTATCAGGCATAAAGAATTTTACATTAATGCTCCTTATTGCACTTGCTAGATTAGTGCCTAATCCAATGGCGTATATTATAGTGATTTCTGTAATTATGATAGCATTTTTATTTATACCTCAAGAAAAGTTCTTTTTTATGCAGTTTCTTGTAACATCAAAGCCAACAGATCGTGAATATAAAGTAGCGATTGAGGGACTTGAATATGCAGTAGAAGGACTTAATTCTAAACAGGCTGAAACAGAAATAAGCTATATAGATAAGATTATGCTTTTTATGGATGTAATGGCAGGAAGACATAAGTTTTCCGAAGATGTATGTAAATACTGTACGAATTATAAGATATGTAAAAAACAATTTGGTGAAAAGTAACATTCAAAATAAAGAAATAATTTTCTAAAGGAAAAGGCGCAAAAGCGCCTTTTTTCCATATTATAACTAGAATAAAATAAATATTAATGATAAAATAATAATGTGTTCATATTGAGTTCATTTTTCTATGATAGTAAATATAAAAAAGGAGGGATTTTTGTGGAATATTTAGATAAAATGTTGAAAAAAACAGGATATATTTCAATACTTGAATCCATAATATTTATTATATTAGGTGGAATATTAATATGGAAAGCAGAAGCTGCAATAAAAATTATTTCAATAATACTTGGTTTAATTTTTATAGTAATGGGAGCTGGAAAAATTATTGGACACTTTTCTATAAATAAAAAGTTTATAGAATTTTATGATTATGAATTGATATATGGCTTAATGGCAGTAGTATTTGGTTTCATAATAATTTATTATAGCAGTACAATTGAAACTATATTGAGAATAATAATAGGAATTTGGATAATTTATAGTTCATTTGTAAAACTTACATTATCATTAAAAATAAAACAAGTAGAATCAAAAGCATGGATATATAGTGTAATTCTTTCAATAGTAATGTTTGTTTGTGGAATATATATTATATTGAATGAAGGGACAATAATAGCAACAGTTGGAGTAATAATGATTATATATTCAATTATAGATATAATAGAAGATCTTATATGTATAAAGAATATTAAAGAAATTCTTTAATATTATATAAAAAAGGATAAGAAAAATGGTGTAGGAAATGATGTTTTTTGCAAAGCCAGGAATATATGAAGTTTGTGGAATATTTACTAAAGGTCATATGGTACTTTTTACATTTATGGTAATAGGTATTTTGATAGCTTTATATTATACAAATAAAAAAAGTAAAGAGGAAGTACAACAAATAATAAAAAATTGTACTATCTTTTTATGGATTTTAGAAATTATAAAAATTTTATTTAATATATTAATTGGAAATATCAATAATCCTAATTCATATGTGCCGTTATACTATTGTAGTTTGATATTATATGCTGGATTATTTAGTAGTTTTAGTAAAGGAATGTTAAAAAGAGTTGGTGATATATTTATTGCTACAGGAGGTATTGTTGCAGGGATATGGTTTACACTTGCTCCACTAACTTCACTTACAGTATATCCAGTATTTCATTATATAAGTATTCAAAGTTTTATATTACATGGAACAATGATATATCTTGGATTATTAGTAAATATTACACATTATGTAGAATATGGTAAAAAAGATTTTAAATACTATTTTTGGTTAATAATTATAATAGGAATTTTAGCATATATAGTGAATTTAATATTAGATACAAATTTAATGTTCGTATCTAAAAATTATCCAGGTACTCCAATTGAATTTTTATATAATTTATTTGGTAGATTATATCCAGCATTTGCAATATTAAGTCAAGCAATTTTACCATTTTTTGTGATATTAGGAATAAAAGAAAATGCTGGTTTTAGTAAAGTAATCAGAAAAATACAAAATGTAACAGAAGAAAGAGTAAATTCAGTAGATTAGGAGATACAATATGTTTAAAATTTTGGTAGTAGAAGATAATAAAAATTTAAGAAAATTAATGATTACATACTTAAAAAGAAACAACTATGAGACTTTTGAAGCAGAAGATGGAGAGATTGCGCTAGATGTATTAGAAAAAAATCATATAGATTTAATAATTACAGATATAATGATGCCAAATATGGATGGTTATGAGCTTACAAGTGAGCTTAGGCAGGCAAATTACATGATTCCGATTTTAATGGTAACAGCCAAAGAAAGTATTGATGACAAAAGACAAGGTTTTTTACTTGGAGTGGATGATTATATGGTGAAACCGATAGATATGGATGAAATGATATTAAGAGTTGGAGTTTTACTTAGAAGAGCCAATATAGTAAATCAAAGAAAATTAAAAGTAAAAGATATTATACTATCTTATGATGAATATACTTTAAGTAAAGGGAAAGATGTATATCAGGTACCACAAAAAGAATTTCAAGTTTTATATAAGTTACTTAGTTATCCAAATAAAATTTTTACAAGACAAGAACTTATTGATGAAATTTGGGGATTAGAGAGTGATTCAGAACAAAGAACAGTAGATGTACATATAAAAAGATTAAGAGAAAAGTTTGATAAATATGATGAATTTAAAATAGTAACAATAAGAGGAATAGGATATAAAGCAACAATAAATGAATAGAAGAGGGATAAAATGAAACTAAGAAAGTCACTTTATGTACATATAATTTTAAGTTTTGGAATTATACTATTATTTTTATTTTTGGTTGCAAATATGTATTTTGGGCATATAAGAGAATATATAATTACAACACTTGCAAATCAGAATGTAATTGGGACAGATATTCAAAGTAGAAGAGAAATAATAGGAAAAGCATTTTCAGGATTAAATGAAACACTTGCAATTTCTGTTATATTTGGACTTGTAATTATTTTAGTAGTCGTAGAATACATTATAAAGCCAATTAGGCAAATAACAAATGCCACAAAGCAAGTTGCAAAAGGTGATTTTAATGTAAAATTGGAATTAAAAAGAAATGATGAAATAGGCGAACTTGCAGAGAATTTTAATAAGATGGTTAAAGAATTAAACAATAATGAATATTTGAGTAAAGAGTTTATTAGTAATGTTTCACATGAATTTAAAACGCCAATAGCATCTATACAGGGATTTGCAAAACTTTTGAAAGATGATAAAACAACAGAAGAGGAAAAAACAGAATATTTAGATATAATTATAGAAGAGACTGATCGTTTAGCAAATTTATCTAATAATATACAGAAATTATCAAGATTAGAGAATAAAGACATAGTTAAATTAGAAGATAAAATTATACTAGATGAGCAAATTCGAAAATGTATATTAATGTTTAATCAAAAATTAGATGAGAAAAATATTAATATAACAATGGATGAAAAGAATTTGAAAGTTATATCAAATGAAGAACTATTGCAACAAGTTTGGATAAATTTAATAAATAATGCTATAAAATACACTCCAGAAAATGGGCAAATAGAAGTTAAGTTAGAAGAAGAGGAAAAGTATGTTATAGTTGAAATAAAAGATAGTGGAATAGGAATTGATGAGAAAAAGCAAAAGAGAATTTTTGAAAAATTTTATCAAGTAGATAGTTCACATGCAACAGAAGGAAATGGGCTTGGACTTGCAATAGTAAAGAAAATAGTAGAATTACATGGTGGTACTATTTCTGTTGAAAGTAAAGTGGGGGAAGGAAGTTCATTTAAAGTAAAATTGTCTAAAAACAATAAGATATAGAATAGAAATGAAACTATAGAGTAAAAAAGAAAAGAGCCAAGGCAGTATACCTTGGCCTTTCTTAAAGAATGTTAGCTTGATCTTCAGTATATGAGTTATTAATACGTTATTGAAGAGCTTATATCATAGCCTTTTAGTAGTTCTCTGCCATTAAGCTCAGGAAGCTCAATCAAACAGCAGATTTTTACAACCTCTCCGCCTAAACGTTCAACAAGGTTGATAATAGCTTGAAGAGTGCCACCAGTAGCAAGTAAGTCATCAACAATAACAACACGTTGCCCTGCCTTGATAGCATCTTTGTGAATCTCGATTGTTGCTGTTCCATACTCAAGATCATATGTTTCTGAGATAGTTTCGTAAGGCAATTTGCCTTTCTTTCTAACTGGAACAAAAGCAGTTCTAGTGTTGAAAGCGATTGGAACACCAAATATGAATCCTCTTGACTCAGGAGCAACGACTATGTCGAAGTCCAAGTCAACCAAGGATTTTTGCATATCTGTTATAGCCAGACGTAAGCCCATAGGATCCTGAAGAACTGTAGTGATGTCTTTGAACTGGATTCCTTCTTTTGGAAAGTTTGGGATGTTTCTTACATAATCTTTTAATTCCATATGTTACCTCCAATATTTTAGTTTGATATCCTACCTCAAGCATAACATTCCTTATAAAATATTTCAATGTTCTGTGTAACTATTTTAGTATAGCATAACATTATGTAAATTGCAACTGAGAGGATTTTTTAAAGTACAAGTTGAATTAGAAATATTGTATATGATATAATTATTATATTATAGATTTGGGAGAAAAATATGTATAATGAGGTAAAGCAGGGTTACACATATGAATTAAATAAAAAGTTTGAAGAAAATAAAGAAAAACTAATAGAATCTTTTATTGAATATTATGGAAAAGAATTTGAAGATAGAATAATGAATATATATTCAGATACTAATATAGTATATTATGTTGGTCAAAATATTACTG
>ERZ777306.3645-NODE-3645-length-15716-cov-4.802503_pt1 | contig 15716 bp, 6 predicted proteins | sample MGYA00374966_ERZ777306 | MGnify/ENA primary metagenome ERZ777306 (study PRJEB29329, sample SAMN06343882) | mouse gut metagenome | isolation source: Mouse cecum | place: Austria: Vienna | collected 2014-11-15 ...
GATGCCTAGGCATCCATCGTATGCTCTTAGTAGCTTAATCGTCCAATTCCTAAAAAAAGAAATTACAAGATATAAACTTACAAATTGCGGTATTGGTAATTTACATATCACCAATAAATTTGATATTTGTATACTCGCTTAAGTTATATGCAGTTGTCAATGTTCGACACGGACATTTTAGGTCAAAAAAAACACAATAAACAACAACTCGGGATTTGACTCACCTAACCGCTATTGCTCATTATGTCCAGAGGTATGGCTTATTCGCGATACATGGATGACCGTGTGCTGTGGCTCTTGCCGACAGCTTTGTTATGATACCACACGCCAATATATAAGTCAAGCGTTTTTAACAAATTTTTTGAAATTTTTTGAAAAAATTTTTTCGAGCATTATAATACGACAAAATGCGCCGAAACGGGTGCACAAATACTATATATAATAAAGGAAAAGCGGCAATGAACGCGATACGTTTTTCTAAGGTTGGGATTCTTCGGCACGCCTCTCCCGAGCGCGTCGCGCGCCCACCCTCTCCATAGGAGATGGCTTTTTATATTTCATTGCCCAAACGACAAGCGCCCCGATCAAACGGGGCGCAGTCTGTTTTACTATATATATTGTTATTATGCCGTGAATTGAGCTTACGCTTGCGCCGAACCGACGGTTATGCTGCCCGCCGTGGTCAATCCAATACCGTGGAAATTGGGAACGGTATCGGAAATGAACTTGACGGAGATCGTGGTCTCGCCCGCTTTGAGGTCGAGCACACCGAGTTTGATCTCCGCATCGTTGAAGCCCGCGCCGAGCGCGCCGCCCCACCAGATCATGCCTGCGGATATTTCAAACGTAGCGACCTCGCCGTCGTGCGAAACGGTTATCTCGTACAGTTGGTTGGAGTTGACCCACGGATTGCCGCCGCCGGCGCCGTAGCAATTTTCGCTGTCGATAAATATCGAGAGTACGGTCGACACGTCCGCATCGGAGTTTACCGTCCAAGCGAGCACGTCGTTTTGGGCGATGCCGTTGACCCAACCCTCGCGATCGGCTATCGCCGTTACGTTCTCGGGCTTTTGCGCAGCCGTGCCGTTGAGCATGACGGTCTCCAAACCCTCGACGGTTTCCGACAGTCTCACGTCCGACTTGATGATAATGCAGTCGAAGTTGCCGCTTATACCTTTGCAAACTATCTCGTTGAGACCCGCGGAGAGCGGAATATCGGTTATGACCGCATCGGCATAGTTATGCCATTGGTTGCCCGTAGAGCCTGCGGGAATATCGACGGACGCCACGTCGATCGCTACGCCGTTGACAGTAAGCTCGGAAATTCTGCTCGAAAGCTTACCGGCATCGTTGTTTGCGATCCTGATCGTCAGCTCGGGCGCGACCACGTCGGTCAAAGCGTAAATTCTGAACGTTACCGAATCGTCCTCGGCGTCGGTGTTGCCTACGCAAGCGCCGCCCGACGCGACGGATACATTCTTTTCGACGTTGCAGTTACTGCGCAAGCCGTTCTCCGCCTCGAACGTGTAAAGACGCATGATCGGTCTCGACGGGTCGTCGGGAATGATCCTATCGTCGGGCACGATCGGAGTTACGGTTTCGGTCGAATAAAAACCTATGCCGTGAAGATTGGATATGCTCGCCTTTTTGAACTTGACGGTTACGGTCGTCTCGCCCGCCTTGAGATCGAGCAAGCCGAGACGCGCTTCGAGGTTGTGATAGCCCTTATGCGTGCAATCGCCTTTCTGCGGGCAGTACGGGAACTTGAGCCAGCTCACGAACGGCGACGTTTCTCCGTTGTGCGTTACGGTGAAATCGTAAAGATCTGCCGCGTACGGGAACGCTTGAGCATCCAACGCGCCGTTTCCGAAGTTATCGGGACCGTGATCCATATAGAATGAGAATATCGTCGTTACGTCTTTTTCTACGCTTACGGTGAATTTGACCTCGTCGTCCTGCACGAAGCTCTTGATCCATTCGGGGTTTTTCGGATCGATCGCGGCGTGCTCCGGATACATAGCGTACGTACCGGCATCTACCATGTAGAAAATTTCGGTATCGAGTTTTTCCTTAAGCTCTACCGTAGATTCTACTGCGATCGCATCGAAGTTTGCTATCGGGCTGATCTCCACGATATTCAAGCCTTCTCGAAGCTCGACGCCCTCGACTACGGCAACCGTCCAAATAAACCATTGCGAGCCGGTGGGAGTACCTGCGGAAACGTCTATAACCGAAAGATCGAATTCCTTGCCGTTGACTTTCAAAAGTCCTACGAGCGTATCGAGCGTGGTATTGCTCGGGCTGCTCACGCGAATACCGAACTTGACGGTGGTCGCGGCGGCGGCGTACATTCTCAGAGTTACGAGCGAGCCGTCGAACTCCTCGGTTTCGGGATCGTCGAGTACGGTGCTGCCGACGTTCGCCGCGCCGGACGCGCCGAACTGTGTATTCGCTTCGGCGGTGCATCTCGACAGTATGCCGTTTTCCGCCTCGAATATAAACTCTCTCGGAACATTTGGATCGATCGTTTCTTCGCCGCCGAAGAATGTCAAGCCCATAAATCCCGTGCCGGCTTCTTTGAACTTGAACGTTATTTTATTGACGCCTTGTTGCAAATCTATGAGACCGACAAACGTGGGCGCGGCGAAACAATGCCCGTTCACTTTATGCGCGTGCAAGAACGACGGCGTGCCGAACTTGTATTCGTTGTTTACTGCCGTTCCGTTCACCTGTACGGTCACATGGTTCTTGATCAAGCCCTGAACTTGGTGGTCGTAATTCATATACAGCTTGGTCTGACCTGCCGCCGTAGAAGCGAAATAGAACGTTATGGTCTTGTCTTTGGCTATCGAATATACGTCGTTGTGCGTTTTATGTACCTTCGGTCCGCTCGGAAGCTTGGTATCGCGTGCCGCAAACTCGTATTTGGTTTCTGTATCGGTCGGGTCGACCGTGCATGCCGCAGACACGTTGATCTTGTACGTAGCGGTCATGCCCTTGTACCCGAACTCGACCGTCTTTTCGCCTATCTCGGTGCCGACCGTCGATTTACCCGTTTCGACGCACTTTATAGTTCCTATGTAGTTACCCTCCGCATCCTTCGCCGAATGGTTGATACGGATCTCGCTGCCGTCGTCGTATTGCGCTTTTACGATAAGTCCCGTTCTGCTCAAAGATTTGGCGAGATAGTAATCGGTCGTCGCCTCGGACGGATCTACCGTGATCCCCGTGAGCGCGGCGGTGGTCTCGCTTACTTCCACATCGTATTCGAGCGTCTTGTCGCCGAACGTTATCGTCACGGTTTGCGTGCCGACTACGCCGGTGTCGGGCTTGGTTATTTTGTAGTCGCCCGCTTCGAGCGTTTCGGTATAATCGTTGAGATAGTGCGCTTTCACGACTATTTGATCCTGATCGAAATATTCGTCGACCTTAAACGACTTTTGAAGTTCGGACTCGTTGATCTCTATCGATTCGAGCACCTTGTAATCGAGCACGATCCCCTTGAAGTTAGAACCGCCGCCCTTGGCTTTGAATACTATAGTATGATGTCCCGCCGAAATATCGAATCGGCAGAGCAACGTTTTGGTGAAGCAGTACCACGTATTGCACGCATGACCTTCCGCGCCGCCCGCAATAGTAGCTTCGATCTCGAGCGGTTCGTCGTCGATATACACGTCGAACAGGCTCGTCACCGCTCTGCCGCCGACTGCCGAGTGGTCGTACTCGAGGAATATGTCCGCGATGCCCGCGGTTTTGGCGTCGAAACGGAACGCGACGCGGTCGCCTACATCCATACCGCCTACCGACCACGTGGGATGTTCTTTGGACGGTCCGAAGTTGACGCCCGATCCTACAAGGTGCGCGTTCACAGCGCCGAGCGCATACGTCTTTTGATCGGACGACGGGTCTACACTGAAGTCCTCCGCCCATTCGATCGGTCTCTGCACAACGTTGACCGTGTATGCCGAGATCAGTTCGCCGTATTTGACGCGAACGAATTTCTCGCCCTCGACGTTCATATTGGGCGCGGTGATGCGGCAGTCTTTTATGTCGATCTTGCCTGTCGTACCGTCCGCATAGCGGGCTATGACCTCGAGTCCGGCGGCGGTAAATTCGTCGTCGACATAGAACTCGAGCTTACAGCCGTCGGTGTTCAATTCGATACTTTCGACCTGCTTTGACGACTTGCATCCCGCCGCCGTAAAGGCAAGGCAGAGCACGACAAGCATCGACAGCACAGCCGTAAAAACGATTTGAGATTTTTTCATTTTTATCCTCCCATAAATATTGTTTGACGTTCCGCAGCCGCAAAACATCGTTTACCGACCGCGGACCGTACGAATCCGAATTACTCCGAAACGCCGTCGGTCTTTTCGGCGGTTTCCGCTACGGTATCCGCCGCGTTTGCCGATCTGTCCGTTTCCGCCGCGGCGGACTCGGTCTGCGGTGCGTCGGGAACGCTCTTTTTGAGTACGAACGTCAGTACGAACAGAACTATAAACGCGCCCGCAGCTATGCCCATGATTATCTCGATGGCGAGCAGCAGCGACTTCCACCACGGCGTTACCTTGATGATACGCGTGGACGGGGTCATTCCGTTCATGGCGTTGCTGTGAATAACAGTGTACATAATTCTGTGGCAGCTCTCGCGCATAGCGGTTATGACCACTGCGTTGTCCGCGTGCTTTTTGATACCGCCGTCGGGACCCGCGCCCAGCCACAGGTCGTTGCCCGCGACTACAGCCTCGCCGAACGTGCTCATATAGTTATTGCAGTACGCGTCGGTGATCACGTGTCCGCCGAATCCCCATTCGCCGCGCACGATGTCCGTGAACAGTCCGGGGTGGATAGCCGACCACAAACCGCCTATGCGGTTGAACGCGCTCATAAGTCCGTTGGTCGTGTTGAGCAAGCAGCTCTTTTCGTACGCCATGAGATATACTTCGCGGAACGCTTGTTCGTTGCCCCAGAGGGTTACGCCGTTGCGGTCGCCTTCCTGATCGTTAAAACCTATATGCTTGGCGTAGGTTATGCAACCGACGCCCGTAAGCCCCGCGCATTCCGCCGAGAGTATCTCGCCCGACAAATATCCGTCTTCGCTGTAGTACTCCCAGTTTCTGCCCGAATATGCCGTGCGGTGCAAGCCGGCGCCGGGTGCGTAAATGCCGTTTATACCGTAGTGCATAAGCTCCGTGCCGAAGTTTCTGCCGAGCTGCTGCACGAGCGCGCGATCGAACGTGGCAGCCATTACGCACGGCGAAGGATAGCACACGCCTTGACGCGTGACGCCGAACTTATCCGCGAAGAATCTGCCGAGACCCGCGGGACCGTCGCGCGTGACGGTGCCGGGGAGATTGACAGAGTCGAGCGCGACCGTGGACATTCCGCCCATGGTGATGAGATTGCACATTTCGTTGAACGTGAGCTGATCCAAGAGATTGTTCCACAGCGGATCGTCGTATGCAAGCTCGCGCATGTTGATCGCCCAAAGTCTGTCCTGTTTTTCGTCCTCGCTCTTGCCCTCGTTGAGAAGCTCGAGATATTCGGGATCGACGGTAACTTTATTGAGCGTAGGCATATCTACCATAAAGTCGTCTTCGACTTCGCCGCCGCCCACGTAACTGATCTGTTTTGCCACAGTGTCGGTAAGCGCGAGTTTATAGAGGTCTTTAGGATACGTGCCCTCCCAATCGCTGCGCGAAAGATAGGTTATCTTCTGATCGCCCGTGCATTCGGCAAGCTTTATATCCGCCTCGTCGAAACGGTTTGTTATGGCATTACCCGTGGATTCGGAAACGGAGTACTTTTTGAAATCGTCGCCCTTGTTCTTTACGGTAACGGTATGAACGAATCCCGCCTTGCCCGCCGCATCCATTTTGGTCGCGTCCGCGCCTTTTTTGGCGAGTATGTTGTTGAGCGCGTCGTGCGCGTCGTTGCCGACCGCGAAGTAGTAATCGCCGTCCTCGAGTATGTACGTGCGCTCTTTGTACGCATCGTAAGTGCGCATGAGTTTTTTATCTACGGAAACGGTCACCGTCGCCGTCGCGCCGCCGTCGATGAGCGCGGTCTTTTCAAACCCGACGAGTTCGACCGCCGATTTTTCTATAAAATTGGTCTTGTCGTACTCGGTGTACGGTTTTTGCATATACACCTGCACGACTTCCTTAGCGGGGAGAACGCCCGTATTCTTGACGGTAACGGTCAGTTCCACGCTGTCGTCGGTCTCGTCGGCTGTAAACGCGGAATACTCGAACCTGCCCGTGTCACCGTATGTGAGACCGTAGCCGAACGGATACGCGACTTCCTCGCCGTATTTCCAGCCGCTCGCACTGTTATACGCGCCGACCGCAGACGACGCGCCGCCGCGCCCCAATACCGTATCTTCGTAACGCGTCTCGTAATAGCGATAGCCCACGTAAATACCCTCTTGACGGACGATGTAGCTGTCGTCGTCTTCCGAGCCTTGCTCGAGCTTGGTTATTTCGGGATAGTCCGCAATGTTTGTGAACTGCTGCGGCGTGAAGTTGACCATGGCGGGCGCGGACCAATTGTCGTAAACGAACGTGTCGGTAAGCCTGCCGCTCGGCACGTCCCTGCCGCTCAATACGTTAGCGACCGCCTCGGTCGCGCGCGTGCCGCCCATGCCGACGAGCATCATCGCGTCTATATCCGTATAGCCCGAAATGAGATCGAGCTGTATGTAGTTAGCCATGTTCAAAAGCAGGATCACTTTTTTGAACGTGCCCGCGCGTCTGAGCGCGGTAACGTTGTCCAAAAGCTCTTTCTCTTGCGGCGTGAGTTGCAAATAGTTGTTGTTGCGGAACTTTTCGGGCAGCTCGTTGTGAACGTCGTTATACGGCAATCCGTCGTTTATGACGTTGGTAAGATCGGGATCCCAAGGCGCGCCTTCGCCGCCGTCGCGCGTTATGGTAACTATTGCCGTGCCGTAATCTGCGAACGTGTTTTTCACGTTCGCGCCGTATCTCGACCACGGCATTTCGTTGCACGTGTTGTTCATGGGCGAGTTGCTTATTTGACCCTGTCCCGCGACGCGGCGGTAGCTGCTGCTCGCATAATGTTTCCACAGCACGTCGTTCACCGCAAAGCCCGCCGCCGTCATCGACGTTTTGAGATCGTTTGCGTTCGGTCCGTCCACGTGTCCGCTGCCGTAACCGCTGTACAGCCAATCGACGGACGAAATTCCCAAAAGGCTCACCTTTTTATCGGCGGAACCTTCGCTCATGTTAATAGGCAGAGCTTTGCTCCCGTCCGCGACCTTCTTGTTTTCGAGCAATACTATGCCCTCGGTCGCGACGCGCTCGGCTATCGTTTTGGACGCGTTAAGCATCGCCTCGTCGTCGTACACGGGGCGCCATACGTCCTCTTTATCCTTTTTGTACAAAGTTTCGCCGTTCTCGTCCTTTTTGGTGTAGTCGGACTTGTAATAATCGGCGTCTGCGCCCGATGAGCCGCTGCCCGCCGAATCGTCTTTAACGTACAGTTTCACGTTGAAGAACGCGTTGATAAACTGATCGTACGAGTTGGCTATACTCGTTCCGACGATCGACGCGATCATGAGCAAAGTGAAAACCGCCGCCAAAACTCCGAACACTATTTTGTGTTTCTTTTTGAACATCGGTTTTGTCATACATTTTTCTCCTTTACGAATATTGCACGCGAACACGTTTTCACGCGCTATCACGGAAATAATAAAAAAAATACGCCGTACTTTCAATCCGTACTGCATATTTTGTATCGCAACTTTCGTATGCTGCAAGCAAAGCTTGATTTTCGGGCAGCCAATGGCTGATTATTCGACTTATTTATCATTCTTTATCGAGTAAATATCAAAAACAGCGTTTACGCTTTTTAATAAGGCGGAGATTCTTCGCCGACGCTCATGCGCGAAGCGAAGAATCTCCGCCGTAATTCTCAATCCTCAATTCGATTGCGGAACGGAGAGCAGTATCTTAACGTTGAAAACGCCGTTATTCGCCGACAACGCCATATCTCCGTCGTACTTATCCACTATCATTTGCACGCTTTTCATGCCGAGACCGTGATATTCCTTATTGTCCTTGGTCGTCTCGGGCAAGCCATTCTTGCCGAACGCGATCTCGCCGTCGTAGCAGTTTTGCAGGTTTACGGCGAGCATATTCATTTGCATATGCACGTGCAATTCGATTATCTTGCGCGATTCGTCCGCGAGCTTTTGCACTGCCTCCATCGCGTTGTCGATCAGATTACCGAACAAGCCGTAAATATCCGTCACGTCCATAAACTCGAGTTTCGCGCCGTCGGCTATACACGTGAACGTTATCTGTTCGCGGTGACATTTCAAGCTTTTTTCCGTGAGTATAACGTCCAAGTCCTCATTGCCCGTTTTGACAGACGTGTCGTAAATGTTTATCAAATCGGTTATGTCTTTTACGTACTCGCCTTTTGCCGCCACGCTTCGGCTGATCTGATGTTTCATATCGTGGCACTTGAGATTGATCAATTCTATATTTTCTTTGGTGCGTTCGTACTGCTCGCGCTCTTGACGCAACAGCGCGCTTACGACAAACAAGTCTTGCTTTATCTTTTTCATGTCCACGAGCGACGATTGCAAGTAGAATATGAATATACAGCTCAAAATATTATAAACGTACATGAGCACGGTATACAACGGGTTATAGTTTTCGGTTATGTTGACGAGCACCGCGTGCAGGAATATATCGGCGAACAGCACAAGCCCCGACAGCGCGAAAAGCGAATTGTTCTTTATCCGAAAATCCTTCGCCGCCCAAAACTTTTTGCCGAACAGCGCGAGCACCACGGCATATACGGATATGTAAACGGCAAGGTATATCGTCGCCCAAAACACGCTCTCGCGGCTGAACACGCCCGACTCCAAACTTTGGTTGCCGTAAAGATTGAACATCACGTTTTCGTTGCGGTCGTCGAGTATCGCCGACGACAGCACCGACCCGCCCGCATAAACGATACTGAACATTTGAAAAGCGAGGTGGCGCGTAGTATACGCGCTTATGCCGCAGAACAGCAAGTTTACGAACGACTCGTTATAGCAAAGGCAGAACGCGCCGACGGCGACCGCGAACAGGCACAAAAACATAAACGACGAATACAGCGCGCCGTACGCCGCTACCGGAAACGCCGCCGCCGCACCCATGCACAGCGCGAGCGCGCCGACGCACCGCCATGCAAAATTCGCGCGCTTTTTAAGCCGCGCGGCATAAAACATGAACGTTGCGGCAAGCTCCGCCATAAATATAAGCTTATACGCAAACAGTGCGGTCAACTCGTACATGATATTTCACTTCCCGTCAGTTTTCGCCGTTGATGTAAAGATTGAGCGCGCGAACGAACTCCGCGCGTTTCGGGCGCGAAATATGCAACGTTTCGTCGCCCACCTTTACGCAGTCGCCGGATACTTCCGAACAGAACTTTAGATTGACCAGATAGCATTGATTGCAGCACGCGAAGTTGGAACCGAGCTGCGCCTGTATGGATTTGAGCGTACCCGTCGAGTTGATATCGCCGTGCACCGTGTGCCAAATAACGTTGTGACTGCGGATCTCCACATACTTCAGATCGGACGTATTGACGCGTTTTGAAAACGTTTTATTGCGGATATATACCGCCGAATCGCCGCTGTTTTTCAAGCGCGTGAGCGCGCGCTCGAGTTTCATTACGAAATTGTTGTACGTTGCGGGCTTGACTATAAAACTGAACGCCTCGACCTCGTATCCGCTCACCGCGCACTGCGCCATATTCGTTACGAATATGAGTATAACGTCCTTGTCCATCATCCTAAGTCGGCGCGACGCTTCCATGCCGTTCATGTCGGGCAGTTCTATATCCATGAACACAATATCGTATTTTGCGGTATAGTTCTCCAAAAATCTCACGGCGTTGGAAAATTCGTATACCGTAAACTGCTCGCCCGAGCTTTTTGAATACTCGTCGAGATAACTCCTGATAAGCTGCGCCGCGTCGCGCTCGTCCTCGATAATGGCTATGTTATACAAATTGCGCCTCCGTCCCGCACCGCACTATTTTCCCGCCGACAAGTTCGGTAACTTTTACAGTATAGCACCCCCCCCCCGCCAAATGTCAATACCTATTTGAGAAAATTCGCAATTATGATATTTTGCTCAAAAACCGTATATTATATACCGTTTTATCTTATTATTTAATGGGGGATAGCCGCCGAATCATTCCGAATTACAAAAGACGCGGCAAACTGCCGCGTCTTTTTGCTTTGCATCGTTATTCGTTCATCACGCGTTAGCGCTTTCGGTATTTTGCGAAACGTCCGCGCCGTCATCATTGTTCTTCGGCTTTTTCGCGTCTTTTACGAACGCTCTGATAAGGAAGAACAACCACACGCCGCAGCCCGCGAGCACGAGCGTTTCTATGACGATCGCAAGCGGTATCCACCACTCATTGACGGTAGGCGCGACGCGCACGCTCAATTCTATCGCGTACTTGAGATCGGTCTCGCCGTCGTCGCGGAATATCGCGTTCAATTGCGAACGGTCGTAAGTGGACGCGAAATTATAGGTGTCAACGGACGTCCAGATTATGTTGCGCGCGGCGCGCTGTGCGACCGCTATCATGGTCGGATCTTTTTCGTCGATGTCGTTGAACATCGTAGTCGTATGATTAAGCCAAATATCCTGACCTGCGCGCAGACCTTGCTGGTGATTGAACTTGCCCACTACATAGTTACTCTCGAACGAACAAATATCGGTGAGCAGCGTGCCCTTAAATCCCCATTCGTTGCGAAGTATCTGCGTGCACGTTGCGTAGTTTGCGCCCGCCCAAACGGGTCCGACGTTGTTGAACGCCGTCATTATGGCGTTGCCGCCGCCCTCTTTTACCGCTATCTCGAACACGCGCATAGCGTTCTCGCGCAGCGACTGTTCGGTAAGCCACGTATTGGTGTCGCCGGGGTTCTTGCCGTATTCGCAGCATACAAAGTGCTTCATGTAACAATAGAGGTTGTTCATCTTTGCGCCGAGTACAACATTCGCGCCGAGATTGCCCGAAAGCACCGCGTCTTCGCTGTAATACTCGAAATTGCGGTTGGTGTACGGCGAGCGGTGCAAGTTCAAACCGGGCGCATACCAACCCGAAACGTTGGTGTTTTGCGCTTCCATACCCATAAACAAGCCGATCTCGAGCAACAGCTCTTTGCTCCACGAGCAGCCCAATATAGCCTCGCTCGGCCATACCGTCCAGAGCTTTTCTATCTCTTCGGCAGCGCTTGCGCCGCCTTCCCACGAGCCTTTGAGCGCCGTGAGATTGAAGCCCGCAGGTCCGTCGTAATCGATGTTTCTTACCTTGCCTATGGACTCGATCGCGTGCGTTTGGAACCCGCCGAAGTGGAATAGCTGTTTAAGCTCGAGCACCGACATTTGCGAAACGAGCTGCTGCCACTTCGGACTGCCGTAGTCGCTCGCAAGCTCTTGTATAAGCTCGTTATTGTATACGGGCTTTGCGTCGCCCCACTTGCCGTTGAGCTGTGCGAACGTTGCCGCAGTCCCGTCTTCGAGCGTAACGAGCTTGTGGCTCGTAGCCGCGCTGCCCGTTTCGGGCATGGTATCCGTCTCGTACGTAGGATTCATGTACGTACGCGCGATCTTCATTTTTTCATGGTTTCTCGACGGACCTTCGGTGCGCGTTTTAGGGAACGTGCCTTTGAAATCCGCACGCGTCATGTATACGCTTCTGTCGAGACCGACGTTTGTGCCGTCTACGGATACGCCCGCGTATGCGGCGTCGCCGGTGAGACGGTTGGTCACTTCATGTTCCGTGACGGGGTCTTTGTCTATGACGAGCGCATCGTCGCCCGAAACAGTGTACGTGATCTCCGCGCCCGCAAAATCTTTGACGGTGTGCGAATCTGTACGCAAACTCAAAACGTAATCGCCGGGATCAAGCTCCCATGCTGTATGACCGTTTTCGTTGAGATCGTAGCAATCGTAAGACGCAAGATCATATGCCGAGAACGAAAGCGTTACGTCGCGCGTTTCGCCCGCGGGAATAAGCTCGGTCTTGGCAAAATCGATGAGATTGACGTGCGCTTTTTCTATACCGCCTTCGATATACGGCGGGGTGCTGTAAAGCTCCACTACGTCCTTGCCCGCTCGGTCGCCCTCGTTCTTGACGGATACGGTGAGCGTGATCTCGGAGTCAGCGGCAAGCGCACTGCCGGAAGCAAGCGAAATGTCTTTTATCGACCACGAAAAATCGGTATACGACAAGCCGTAGCCGAACGGATACTGTACAACGCCCTCGTAGCCCGTGCCGTAAGCTGTTCTTCCGAAAAAGCCTTCCTCGGCGGCGGTCTCGTACCACTTGTAACCGTAATATATGCCCTCGGCTTCGACCATATTGTCGGTGGTGGTAACAAGGTCGGACGCCACGTTGCGGTTATTCGCCCAAGTGGGATCGTAGTTGCTGTTATTAGGGAAGTACGGGAAAATATCCGAGGTCTTACCGGAAGGGTTGGTTTTGCCGCACAGTATCCTGCCTATAGCGTAAGCAGCCGACTGTCCGGTAAAGCCAGCCCACAAGCACGCATCGATACCGTAGCTCTGATTTTCGAGAAAGCTTAGGTTCATTGCGTTAGCCGCATTGATAACGACTATGATGTTTTCAAACCCTGCCTCTACGCCGAGATAATTCAAAAGCTCGCCTTCCTGATCGGTAAGATCGAGATAGGTTTTATTATCGCTCTGTTTGAGCGGTATCTCGTCGATCGTTTCGCCTGCGTATCTGCCGAGCACCACAATAGCCGTATCGGAGAATTCTTTTGCACCCGCCGCAGCGCTTTTGACTTGCGTAATAGCGGGTTCGGAAAGATTATAGCTATTGTTTCTTCTGATTTCGGTAAGACCCGCATAGAAAGTTTCCAAATCGGGATTTACCTGTAAACCCGCGTCTTTGAGCGAGCTCATCAATGTTTGCTTATACTGCGGATCTATAACGCCGGTACCGCTGCCCGCGCCGGTGACGATCCAATTTTTATCGGACGACGCCGCGCCGAAAACGTTTACTTTGGAATTTTCAGCCAACGGCAATACGGTGTTGCCGTCGTCGTCCTCTGCGTTGCGCAAGAGAACCATGCTCTCCTCGCCCGCGCGCTTTACGAGGTCGTCGCCGAGCTTGGACGAAAACTCGCCCGCCTCGGCGTCCACTTCCGCACCCGAGCCGCAAAGAATAGCCGTAATATTACGTCTGTAGCGAGCCGCGAAAACGGTGCCGACTATACAGATAGCAACTATCACCGCGATCGCAGCAAAGCATACGGATTTTATGATTATTTGTTTCTTTGTCATTTATAACTCCTTGAAATTTAAGATTAAGGCTATAAAGAAGCGCCCGCAGAAAGCGAGCGCTTCCCAAATAACCGCGTTGTAACATCGGTATATCGGCTTATATTTAATTGATTTTTTTATTGCGAAATTACTTCGACAACTTATGCTACGTCTTTATTGCCGAACTCCTCGTCATTGTCGGCAAACCACGGAATATAGCGTCTCATAAGCTTTTGTCTGAGCGGATTGGATTCCGAAGACAGAGCCTCGTCGAACGTTCCAGCTTGAACCGCGAGACAGAGCGAGCCCCAGCCGAACGTTATGTTCTGATCGCGAGTGTCGCTGTAGACCTGATAGCAATATCCGCCAAGCTCCGCAGTCACGTTTTCATCCGTTTTGCGAACATCGCCGGAAGGTTTGCTTTCGGCATAAGCGGTGCCGTAGTCGAAACTCGAGAACGCCCATACGCCGAGATAACGGTTCTGAGCGGGGGTTGCGCCGTCTTCGCGAATGGTAACGTCGAACCATACGATAAACATATCTTTGAACGCGCCGTCGGTTATTTTTTCGACCTCGACGGCTGTGCCGACCGAGTAGCTCATTCCGCTCTTATACGAGGGAGAACCGTCCGTATATCCGAGACCGCCGTTGCCGACGCTCTGCGTCCAAGGATCGTTTTCTTCGGAGTCGCCTACGTTGCCGCTGTGCGCGGTGTTACGTATGCTCGGGATTCGCGTCAAAGCAAGGAAATCTTTGACTTCGTCGTCCGTATAGTTGACTGCTTGCGCATCGACGATAACGCCCATAAGAACTTTATCGTCGGCAACTTTGATCTGCGCCGATTTGACTATGGGCTTGAACTCACTGTTCATGCTGATCGTGATCTCGTCCTCGTCGGCGTTGCAGGAAATGGAATCCAACTTAACGTCGCCGTCCCAAATGGACTCGACAGCCAAGTCGTTTATGCCTTGCTGAACGTTGATGTCTACCGACACGTTCTGCCAGCAGAACGTAGGTTTGCAAAGTTTGCCGGTATAAAGGTCGGAATTACCCTTGTTTGCATAATCTGCCGCGGTATTGTATGATTTGTATTCCCGCCAATCCACGCTTTCGAGCAAAGCGCTGTCGGGAATGGCAACATCGGCATTGGCAACGGAAAGCTTGATCACCTCGTTGAGTTTGGTTTCGACTGCCAACGAATTTTCGGGGCTGCTGTCGCCTGCGAAGTGCGGGTTGGCTATCTTGAAAGTGACCGTGACTTTACCCGCTTTATCGGCGGTAAGTCTGTAAAGCATCTTTCCGCCTTTGGAGAAACTGATGTGGTTCTTTTGCATCATTCCGCTCTTGGCAGGCGTACCGCCGGTCGTTTCTGTCCATTCGAGATGATTGTAAACATAAGTTCTCATGTCTACGCGACCGCCGGTTATAGTGCAGCCGTTCTCGCCTTTATAGCAGCTCGTAATTCCCGTTTGGAGGCAGTTTTTGCCCTCGTCAATGCCGCGGTGTCCTTGAGCATCGTCACGATTGCCAAGCGCGTTTTCGTAATCCTTTTCGATAGCGGAAGTATCGGGCGCGGAATCTGCTATTTTCGCTCCGCTTGTAGCGATCTGTCCCGCTTCCGCCTCTACGAACGCGCCGTGCGAAACGGAAATGTCGAGATAGAACGTGCAACCGCCGTAGCTCATTTCAAAATGTTCGTCCGATTTGACGAGACCTACGGTTTTATAAGTTACCAATTGGTCGGTGACCTCGATGACGTCTTCCTCGTCGCCGTTTTCGAGCACTGCCTTGATCGTCATTCCCGCGGGATTGAATAATTCGCCCGCTATGTACGACGTCTTATTGGGTTGAGTAACTATCTCGACCGATTCGACTTCGTTGGTTACTTTGATATTGACCGACGCGGTATACGATTTCTCGTCCGCTTTATATGTGATCGTTACCTTTTTGTCGGTGAGTTTGAGATTGCCCGAGGGCGAATATGTATAATCGGTTGCGGCGAGCGCCTCCTTGCTCTCGTCGCTGTAGACTTTCGATACGACCATGCCCGCCGTATCGAATTTTTCGCCCTCCACATATTTGATCTTAGTCGGCGCGGTTGTGACTTCTATGCCTTCCAATTCGCGCTTCGGTGTGTTATCGCAGGCAACGAGCGCAAAAAGCGACGACGCCGCAATAACCGCAGTAACGAAAAAAGAAACGATCTTTTTCGTATTCATACCATTTTACCTCCAAAATAATTTTTATAAAACCGAACCGACATGATATTCAAAGCCGACTATAAATAAAAGGGCGACCCGATTAAATATGAAATTATTATACAATACCCCCCCCCGTTGTCAAGGGTTTTCGGATAATTTTTTGCAAATTAGTCAAGCGTTTTTAGCA
>ERZ777306.3672-NODE-3672-length-15608-cov-7.144731_pt1 | contig 15608 bp, 17 predicted proteins | sample MGYA00374966_ERZ777306 | MGnify/ENA primary metagenome ERZ777306 (study PRJEB29329, sample SAMN06343882) | mouse gut metagenome | isolation source: Mouse cecum | place: Austria: Vienna | collected 2014-11-15 ...
GCGGCGGAGGCCGCGACAGAGAAAGGGGTGTCCATGTTCCAAATCGGGGACCTGATCGTGCATCCCATGCATGGCGCTGGCGTCATTGCCGACGTCGTCCAGGAAAAAGTGGCGGGCACGATAAAGGAGTACTATGTATTCAAAATGCCGGTGGGGGGGTTGGTTCTGAAAATTCCAACCGCCAATTCACAAGCCATCGGCATTCGGTCCATCATTTCTCCTACGGAGGCGGAGGCTTTCTTTGACAGCATTCCCTCCCTGGAAGTCGAGTCGAGTCCAAACTGGAACAAGCGGTATCAGGAAAATCTTCTCCGCCTGAAAAGCGGGGACCTTAGTGAAGTGGCCCGAGTGGTAAAGGGCTTGATGCGGCGGGACTCCCGCCGGGGATTGTCCACCGGGGAAAGGAAAATGCTCCACAACGCAAAGCAGATTATCATCTCTGAGATTTCGCTGGTGCAGGGATGCGACTATCAGGATGTGGAGGCCCGGCTGGACCATGCGGTCATGCAGAAGCTGCCGGTCTCCCAGTGAGGCCCGCCGGGGCAGAGAGGGGTTTGGAATGCTGCCATTTTTCAAGAAAGTGCGGGAGGCCCAGAGACCCCGCTGCGCCGCGCTGGTGGCGGCGGCCGGGAGCTCGCAGCGGATGGGCGGCATCAACAAGCTGCTCCAGCCGCTGGACGGCGTGCCAGTATTGGTCCGAACGCTGACGGCGCTTCAATTCGCCGGAGGCGTGGACGAGATCGTTATCGCCGCCAGGGAGGAGGACATTTTGGAAATCTCCCAGCTATGCCGGACCTATGGAATCGCGAAGTGCACAAAGGTCGTCCGGGGCGGGGAGAGCCGGGTCCATTCCGTTTTGCTGGCCGCCCTGGAGGCTGCGCCGGAGACGGAGCTGCTGGCCGTACAGGACGGCGCCCGTCCCTTGGTGTCGCCGGAGCTGATCGACCGCGTGATCTCCGCTGCTGCCCGCTGTTCCGCCGCCGCCCCGGCCATCGCGGTAAAGGATACAATGAAGACATTTCGAGACGGAGGCGCGGTGGAGGAAACCCTGGACCGGGAACACCTCCGGGCCGTGCAGACGCCCCAGGTTTTTCAGGCGGGTCTTTTAAAGGCCGCACTTCAGTCCACCCTGGAGCAGGAAGTTCCCGTCACCGACGACGCTTCCGCCGTAGAGCGCCTGGGGAAGGTGGTCTTTTTGGTGGAGGGCGAGGAGGAGAACCTGAAAATTACCACGCCGCTGGACCTGGTGATCGCGGAGGCCATATTGCGGGCCAGAGAGGATGGAAGATGACAAACCTGCGTATTGGTCATGGCTATGACGTCCACCGGCTGGCGGAGGGGCGAAAGCTGATTCTGGGCGGTGTGGAGATTTCCTGGGAAAAGGGCCTGTTGGGGCACTCCGACGCCGACGTGCTGGTTCACGCCGTGATGGATGCTCTGGCAGGGGCTGCCCGGCTGGGGGACATTGGGAAGCTGTTCCCAGATACGGACCCCACCTACAAGGGTATCTCCAGCCTGCGGCTGCTGGCGGAGGTGGGAAAGCTTTTGCGGGAACGCAGGACCACTGTGGTGAACATTGACACTACGCTGTTGGCTCAGGCGCCCAAGGTGGCGCCCTATAAGGCGAAAATGGCGGAAAACATCGCCGCCGCTTTGGGAATTGAGGAGGAACGGGTCAACGTCAAGGCAACCACGGAAGAGGGGCTTGGTTTCACCGGAGACGGCTCCGGCATGGCGGCCCACGCGGTGGCTTTGGTGGAAAAGATGCCATGAAAAAGCGAAGCCAGCCCTTGACATTCCAGACAGCGGGCTGGAGCGGGTTCAGGGGACCTATCTGCGGGACCGTTTCACCGCAAGGCTCCTATGCATAAAATAACACTGGAAGCCCTGTCCCTATGGCGGGGCTTTTTTGTGTCCGGCTTCCGCACCTTTTTCCCGGACTCCCATAGAATGGGAGGAAAGGAGGAGTGTTTTGTGGAGCACTATATCATCCTCGCCCGCTCCGTAACCTATGCCCAGCGGATGCAGAAGTCCCTGGGGCGGGCTGGCATCCGCTGCCATATTTTCCGCCCCCCCAGGGACCTGACGGAAATGGGCTGCGCCTATGCCGTGCGCATTGCGGTTTCCGATCTGCCGGAGGCCCTGACCGCTCTTCACCGGGACAATCTGGACCCCGTTCAAATATTCATGTATCAACAGGGGCTGTACCGGGAGGTGGGGCCATGATCTACTTCGACAGTGCGGCTACCAGCTTTCAAAAGCCTCCCGCTGTGGCCGCCGCCATGTGGGAGGCTCTTGCCTCCATGAGCTCGCCGGGGCGGGGAGGCTATCCCGCTGCGGAAAAGGCCGCCGATACGGCCTTCCAGTGCCGCTCGGAGCTGGCAGAACTCTTTGGCCTGCAAAATCCGGAGCAGGTGGTTTTTACGCTCAACGCCACCCACGCGCTGAATATCGCCATCAAGAGCCTGGTTCCCCCAGGGGGAAAGGCCGTGATCTCCGGCTATGAGCATAACGCGGTTACCCGGCCTCTCGCGGCGCTGAAAGCCCGTGTTTTTGTGGCTTGGGCGCCGCTCTTTGACCCGGCGGCGGCGGAAGAGGCGTTTGCCCGCCTGATTGGCCCCGATACGGACGCGGTGGTTTGCAGCCATGTTTCCAATGTCTTCGGCGCTGTTCAGCCGGTGGAGAAAATCGCCGAAATCTGCCGGAACCGAGGCGTGCCGTTTATCGTCGACGCCTCGCAGTCCGCAGGTGTCCTGCCCCTCAACATGACGGACCTGCGGGCCGCTTTTGCCGCCATGCCCGGACACAAGGGGCTTTACGGTCCCCAGGGCACTGGCGTGCTGCTCTGTGGGGAGGGCGTCTCCGCTCAGCCGCTTTTGGAAGGCGGCACCGGAAGTCTTTCCATTCAGCAGCAGATGCCGGATTTTCTGCCGGACCAATTGGAGGCCGGAACCCATAATATGCCTGGAATCGCGGGACTTCTGGCCGGCGTCCGCTACGTCCGCCGCCGAGGTCTGGACAAGATTCTGGACCATGAGCGGTACCTGACCCGCCTGGCTGTCCAAGGCCTGGAAAGTATTCCTGGTTTACAGCTTTACGCCTCGCCGGAGCTGCGCAATCAGACAGGGGTGCTTTCCCTTACCGCGAAGGGACGAGACGCGGAAGCTCTGGGCACGGCGCTGGCGGAGCGAGGCTTTGCCGTTCGGGCGGGGTTGCACTGCGCCCCCTACGCCCACCGCAGCGCCGGAACGCTGGACACCGGCACGGTCCGGCTCAGCTTCTCCGATTTCAACACGCCGGAGGAGGTTTCCCGCCTGATTTTTGCAATTCGCGGTATCCTGGGATAATTTTCTGAACAGTTCGTGAATTTTCCGGGAATTTTCCCTTGGTTTACCTTGCTTTTTACCGACAGGTTCTATATAATCTAATCTAAATGATTCGCAACCTGAAGCCAGATTTTTCATCGGAACCCATGCAGCCGCTGTTCCGGCGGCCGGGAGGAAAGGGATGACGACGTAAAAATGAATGTGACGCTGACAGAGCTGTGTGCCACCATTGGCCGGTATCTGCTGACAATTGAAGCCACCGATATTTTGGATATTGCCATTATGGCCTTCGCTCTTTATAAGGTGCTGACTTTGGTGCAGACTACCAAGGCCGCCAGTCTGCTGAAGGGACTGTTTGTGTTCCTGGCGGCGCTGCTTTTGAGTTATCTGTTTCAGCTCCACGGCATCTACTACCTGCTGAGCCGCATGGTGGAGGTGGGCGTGCTGGCGCTGATCATTCTCTTCCAGCCGGAGATTCGCCGGATTCTGGAGGAGATGGGCAGCCGGCGGATACTGGCCTTGTTTACCCGCGCGGAAAACGCCAGCGTCTTGGAACAGACCATTGAGCAGACCGTGCTGGCCTGCTCCGAGATGTCCCAGTCCCGTACCGGAGCGTTGATCGTGTTCGAGCGGGAAATCCTTCTGGACGACATGGTCCGCAGCGGCACGGTGCTGGACGCGGCGGTCTCCAGCGAGCTTTTGAAAAACATCTTCTTTGTCAAAGCGCCCATGCACGACGGCGCTGTCATCGTCCGCCACGGGCGGGTGCTGGGGGCAGGCTGCATGCTGCCCCTGAGCAAAAACGTGAACCTCTCCCGGGATCTGGGGATGCGGCACCGGGCCGGCATCGGCATGAGTGAAAACTCGGACGCGGTGGTGGTCATCGTGTCGGAGGAAACCGGCTCCATCTCCGTGGCTACCGGCGGAATGCTGAAACGGCATTTGAAGCCGGAGACGTTGGATAACCTCCTGCGGAATGAACTGCTTCCGCAGGAGGAATCCGAGACGGACAGGCCGAAATTCAGCCTGATGGGCCTTCTGCGCTCCAGAAAGGACGGGTGAGTATGGAAAGCGGAAAGACGGGACACCGCAGGGTTATTTACCTGCTGCTGTCCATTTTGGTGGCCTCCGGTATCTGGCTCTACGCCGATCTGACCACCGGCCCCAACAACACGGCCAGAACCGTAACCAGGGAATTCGAAGGGATTCCCATTGAATTTCTGGAGGAGGGTACCTTGACCGATCGGGGGCTGATGCTGGTGGAGGACGGCACGGACCTCTCCATCGACTTGACGCTGGAAGGCACCCGCTGGCTGATTTCCGAATTGGACCGTTCTCAAATACGGGTTACCGTCAGCCTTTTTGACGTTACCAGCGCCGGAGAACAGCGAATCAAGTGGAGCATCAGCTATACCGACTCAAAATTCAGCCCCAGTACCATCCAGACGGAGGACGCCAGCTTCCGAATGGCCTCCGTCAACATCAGCGAACTCTACAGCCGGACCATTGATGTCAGCTGCGAGCTGGTGGGCAATGTGGCGGAGAACTGCTCCGCCGACCAGGTTCAGCTCTCCCACACGGAGGTTGAGGTCCGGGGACTTCAGGAGGACATCGATCCCATCAGCTATGCCAAGGTCACCTTGGACATCGGCAGCAGCGCGGCGGAGACTGTATCCAAAGATTTGGAACTGCAATACTACGATCAGAACGGACAGCTTTTGGACAAGTCCGGCATCCACGCCAACGTGGAAACGGTCCGGGCCACTCTGCCGGTATATGTCACCAAGGAGCTGCGCCTGGTGGTCAATTTCGTGGAATCTCCCGGACGCCGGATAAAGAACGCCCGGTATTATATCGAGCCGCAGACCATCCTTGTCTCCGGCGACGCTACACAGCTGAAAAATGTGGAGACGCTGAAGCTGGACGATTATGATCTGTCAGAGTTGGGCACCACCGCCTCTGAGAATTACACCACCACCAACTACCCCATCATGCCCCCTGATGGCTGCCAGAACCTCAGCGGCGTCACCCGCGCCGCCCTGCGGATCCGCTTTGAGGATATGACCAGCGCCACGGTGGAAACGGAGAACATCACCTGGTCGAATCTGCCGGAGGGAAAATCGGTGGAGCTCTTGACCAGCAGCCTGCCGGTGAAGGTCTTCGGCACCGAGGCGGACGTTTCCGCCCTTACGCCGGAGGACATCTCCGTGACGCTGAACCTCGGCGATTACTCCGCCGCCTCCGGCACGTATACCGTTCCGGCGGAAGTGACCGTTGGGAAGGGTGACATCGGCATCAGCGGCGATTACCAGATTCAAGTGACCATTCGGGATGGCACCGGGGAGGAGGAAGAGCCCCCGGACGAGTCCCCGGAGGACCAGCCTGCGGCGGAATGACCGCCCGGGCACCCCAGATTGGGAGGATAAGATGACGCAGATTGCAACTGTAGAACGAATTTTGGACTCCGGCCACGCGGAGATATCCGTTCCCCGGAAATCGGCCTGCGGCCACGACTGCGAGGAGTGCGCCGGCTGCGGCGTCAGCGGCGCGGCGGTTCACGCCAGGGCGGCCAACCCAATCGGCGCCGCTCCGGGGCAGAAAGTGGTGGTGGAAAGCAGCACCCAAAAAATGCTCCGCATCGTCGCCCTGGTTTACTTGATTCCTGTGGCGCTGTTCTTCCTGGGCTATTTCCTGGCGATGGCGGTGACGGCCAGCGTGGCGGTTCAATATACCGCCGCCGTGGCAGGCTTTATCCTGGGCGTGTTGGGGGCCGTTGCATATGACCGCCGTCTCCGCGCCAAAGGGGGGCTGTCCTTTACCATTGTCCGACTGTTCTGATGTTTGGCTATGTCAGACCGCCCCAGGACCTGCCGGAGGAGGAGCGGAAGCGCTTTGGCCGGGCATACTGTGGTCTCTGCCATACCATGGGGGAACGGTATGGCACGGCGGCCCGGTTTATCCTGAATTATGATTTTACCTTTCTGGCCATTCTTCTCAGCTGCCCGGAGGAGGGCCCCGTTTATCACGACCGCTGCGCCGCGCATCCCATTCACGGGCGGGAGAGGCTGGAGTCCAGCGAGGCGCTGGCCCTGGCGGCGGATGAGAGCGTAATCCTGGCCTATTGGCAGCTGCGGGACGGGGTGGAGGATCACGATTGGTTCCGCGGTCTGAAATACCGGAGCGTCTCCCGGATACTGGAGCCCGCCTACCGCAAGGCGGCAAAAGCCCGTCCGGAATTTGACCGGAGCACCCGCCGCCAGCTGGAACTGCTGGCGGCGCTGGAGAGGGAACAGTGCCCTTCCATGGATCAGGCGGCGGACACCTTTGCCGTGCTGCTGCAAGGGGCCGCCCGGGCGGTGGACGAGCCGGTCCGCCGCCGGGTACTGGAGCAACTGCTGTATCATTTGGGCCGGTGGATTTATCTGGTGGATGCGGCGGATGATCTGGTGAAGGATTTCCGCTCCGGCTGCTATAACCCGGTGGCGCTGCGCTATGGATTGGAACAGGGCCTCTGGACGGAGGAGAGCCGCCGGAGCTTTGCGGCCACCCTGGACCACTCCATTCATATGATGGTCACAGCTTACGAACTTTGGGACTTCGGCGTGTGGACGCCGGTTTTGGAAAAAACCCTCTATACCGGCCTTTTCCATGTGGGCAAGGCGGTGCTGGACGGCACCTTCCGGCGCGGGGGCAATCAGAGAGAAACACAGGAGAGAAGCACATGAATGATCCCTATCAGGTACTTGGCATTGCAGAGAGCGCCTCGGACGAGGAAGTCAAGCGGGCATATCGGGAGCTGGCCAGGAAGTATCACCCGGACAATTACCAAGACAATCCGCTGGCGGATTTGGCTCAGGAGAAGATGAAGGAGATCAACGCCGCTTATGAGGAGATCAACAAGCGGCGCAGCGGCGGCGGAAGGCCGGGCGCTTCCGGCGCTTCCAGCGCTTCCGGCTATGCCGGAGGCTGGCAGCAGCAGTACGGCTCCGGCGGTTCCTCGGTTCTTCAGCAGGTCCGCGCCGCCATTCAGATGGGGGACATCGCCCGCGCGGAGGCGCTGCTGAACAACACCGGCGACCATGGCGCGGAGTGGAATTTCTTAAAGGGCGCGGTGTGCTACCGCCGGGGCTGGATGGACGAGGCGCTGCGGTATTATCAGACCGCCTGCCAGATGGAACCGGGCAATCCCGAATACCGGAGGGCCTTGAATCTGATGCAGAACGGATCGCCTTACCGGCCTGGGGGAGAGCCCTTCGGCACGCTGTGCGCCGGAAATCCCTGCCTGACTTTGTGCTGCGCGTATACGCTCTGCAATGGGGGCTATTGCTGCCTTTGAGATAGGGGGAGATTGACTTGATTAAGAGTATGACCGGCTATGGCCGGGCGAGAGAGACCAGAAACAGTCGGGATATTACCGTGGAGGTCCGGGCGGTTAACAACCGCTATCTGGACTGCACGGTGAAGATGCCCCGACTGTATATCTTTGCTGAAGACATGCTGAAGCAGCGGGTTCAGCGGGCGGTTTCCCGGGGAAAGATAGATGTTTTTGTCACGGTGGACGCCTCCGCCGCCGACGTCACCAAGGTGGCTGTCAACCGGGAACTTGCGGGACAATACGCCGCCGCGCTGAGGGAATTGGCGGAGGTCTGCGGTTCCGCCGCATATTCCATCACACCGGAGGCGTTGGCGCGTTTTCCGGACGTCCTCAACGTCACCAAGGCGGATGAGGACCTGGATACCGTTACCGCCGACCTTTGCGCCGTGCTGGACGCGGCGCTGGAGGCGTTCAACGAGATGCGAAGCGTGGAAGGCGCCCGTCTGGCGGAGGACATTGGAAACCGACTCAACACCATTGAGCGCTGTACGGCTCAGGTGGAGGCCCGCTCTCCGGAGACGGTGGCGGAATACCGGGCAAAACTCACCACGCGGATGCAGGAGGTACTGCAAAGCGTTTCCATCGATCCCCAGCGTATTTTGACGGAGGCCGCCATCTATGCGGACAAAGTCGCCGTTGACGAGGAGACGGTGCGGCTCAGAAGTCACGTGGCCCAACTGCGAACCATGTTGGAATCCGCCGAACCCATGGGCCGGAAGATGGATTTCCTCATTCAGGAGGTCAACCGGGAGGCTAATACCATCGGCTCCAAATGCGGCGACGTCTCCATCGCCCAAGTGGTGGTAAACTTAAAGGCGGAAGTGGAGAAAATGCGGGAACAGGTTCAGAATATCGAGTAATTATGGAATTTATCAATATCGGTTTCGGGAGCATGGTCTCCCGGGAGCGGGTGGTGGCCATTGTCGGTCCCGATTCCGCCCCGATCCGCCGTATGACCCAGGAGAGCCGGGAGCGGGGGATGCTGATTGACGCCACCTATGGGCGAAAAACCGCGTCGATCTTCATTATGGACAGCGACCACGTGATTTTGTCAGCTCTGCCGCCTGAGAAATTCGGAATCGCGGCAGACACAAAGGAGGAGAATACATGAAAAAGGGAAAGACATTTATTGTGTCCGGGCCCTCCGGCGTGGGAAAGGGCAGCGTTTTGAAGGTGCTTCTGGAAAAACGGAAAGATATCTATGTCTCCGTTTCCGCCACCACCCGCCCGCCAAGGGAGGGGGAGGAAAACGGAGTTCACTACCATTTTTTGGATGTGGAGACCTTTCATGACTGGATTGCGCGGGATGCGTTTCTGGAGTATGCCGAATATGTAGGCAATTTCTACGGCACGCCCAAGCGCTTCGTGGACGAGGCCATGGACGAGGGACGGGATGTGATTCTGGAAATTGACGTACAGGGGGCGCTGCAAATTGCCCATAAGCGCCCGGATGCTATTTTGATCTTCATCGCGCCTCCCAGCTGGGAAGAGCTGGAGCGCCGCCTGACCCTTCGGGGCACCGACAGTCCGGAAAAAATCCAGAAACGCCTTCTGCGGGCCAAGGTGGAATTCCAGACTGCCGCAGCATACCACTATTTCGTCATCAATGATACCATTGAGAACGCCGCCATGGAACTGGACGCCATCATGACGGCGGAGCACTGCCGTTCCATGGACCGCATGGAGATCATTACCGAGCAATAACCTTCATACGATGAAAATCAGAAAGGAAGTCGATGCAATCATGATGCTGTATCCCGCCATGAGCAAACTCAATTCTTATATTCCCAACCGCTACATGCTGGTGAACGTAGTGGCCCGCCGGGCCCGTCAAATCGCCGAGGATGCGGAAATTACCGGCCTTCATCTGGACGAAAAGCCGGTAACGCTGGCCATTCACGAGGTGGCCGAGGGCAAGCTGACTGCCGGCAGTCTGGACCTGGCCGGGGAAGAGGCCTGATTTCGCGGCATGGAGACCGCGGCTATTGTAAAAGTGGCGGTCAGCGCCGCACCTTATTTCATCGACAAACCCTATGACTATTTTGTGCCGGAGGCCCTGGCGGACAAAGCCGTTCCCGGCGTGCGGGTCACCGTGCCCTTTGGCCGGGGAAACCGGCTGTCGGAGGGGGTAATCCTCGCCAGGACCGAGGGGAAAAAAGTACAGGGACTGAAAGCGGTTTCGGCTGTGCTGGACCGGGAGCCGGTATTGGACAGCGCCGGATTGGCCCTGGCGCTCTGGATGCGGCAGCGTTATTTCTGCACCATGTTTGAGGCGGTGAAGACCATCCTCCCCGCTGGTCTTTGGTATCAGATTCAGGAGATCTGGCGTATACAGGGAGAACTGGACCCCGCCGCTGCGGAAGCTGCCGCAGGGGGAATTTTCCATGGGGCGGAGGTTTGGAAGACCTTGGTCCATTCCGGCGGCTCCGCCGCGCTGGAGGAGCTGCGGGACGTTCATGGGGAGGGCGTACTCCCGGTTCTGCGGGCATTGGAGAAAGCGGGAATTGTTTGGGTGGAGACCGCCGCGAAGCAAAAGGTCTCCGATAAAACCCGCCGCATGGCCGAGCTGGCTCTCAGCGCCGAGGAGGCGCTGGCAGAGGTGAAGCGGCGTGCGTCTCCAGCCCGCTTCGAGGTGGTCCGGCTGCTGGCCTCCGCCGGAAAGACTGCCTGTACGGAGATCAGCTATTTTACCGGCGCTTCCATGCGCACGCTCCGCGGAATGGAGAAGGCGGGTCTTTTGAAGTTTTCCGAGGCGGAGGAGCTGCGGCTTCCCTCCGCCGTCAGTGTGGAGCCAGGTCCCCCGATTGTCCTGAATGAAGAGCAGCAGGCAGCACTGGACCTTTTCTTGAAACTGGCGGAAGAGGGGCGGGCCTCCGGAGCGCTTTTGCTGGGCGTCACCGGCAGCGGAAAGACCCAGGTCTATTTGCGGCTGGTCCAGGAAATACTGTCCGGGGGGAAAAACGCCATCGTCCTGGTGCCGGAGATTGTTCTGACGCCTCAGATGATGGGAAAGTTCTCCTCCTATTTCGGCGGGGATGTGGCCATGCTCCACAGCGGACTGCGTATGACGGAGCGCTACGACCAGTGGAAGCGGATTCGCCGGGGAGAGGTCCGGGTGGTATTGGGAACCCGTTCCGCCATTTTTGCCCCTCTGCAAAATCTGGGCGTTATCATTCTGGATGAGGAGCAGGAGGGCAGCTACCAATCGGAAAATCCGCCCCGGTATCACACCCGGGACGTTGCCAAATATCTGTGCGCCAGGGACAAGGCGCTGCTGGTCCTGGGTTCCGCCACGCCCTCTATTGAGACGGCTTGGGCGGCGGAGACGGGGCAGTACCGCAAAGCGCTGCTGCGTTGCCGGTACAACGACCGCAGTCTGCCTCAAGTGTTGATCGCAGACCTCCGTCAGGAAATCAAGGCCGGAAATCCCGGTCTGATCGGGGCGGACCTCCGGCAGGAGCTGGAGCGGAACCTTCAGAATGGGGAACAGAGCATCCTCTTCCTGAACCGCCGGGGCAGCAGCCGCTATGTGCTGTGCGGTGAGTGCGGCTATGTACCGGAGTGCCCCCGATGCAGCGCGCCGCTGACGTATCACTCCGCCAATGGGCGGCTGATGTGCCATCACTGCGGCCATTCTCAAAGGAGCTTGGAAGCCTGCCCAGTCTGCGGAGGCATCATGAAGCAGATCGGGACAGGCACACAAAAAGTGGAAGAGGAGCTCTCCTTGCTGCTGCCCGGCGCGGAGGTCCTGCGGATGGACGCCGACACGGCGGCGGGAGGGCATGAGAAGCTGCTGCGCCGGTTTGAAAAAGAACGCATTCCCATTTTGCTGGGCACCCAGATGGTGGCCAAGGGACTGGACTTTGAAAACGTGACCTTAGTCGGCGTCCTGGCCGCCGACCTTTCGCTGTATCTGGACAATTACCGGGCGGCGGAGCGGACCTTCAGCCTGCTGACCCAAGTGGTGGGCCGGGCGGGCCGGGGCGGGAAAACCGGCCGGGCCGTGATTCAGACCTACACGCCGAACAACGACGTAATTCAGTGCGCCGCCCGGCAGGATTACGACCGCTTTTATGAAAGCGAACTGCGGGTGCGCCGCCTGCGCCGTCTTCCTCCTTTTGCGGACCTCTTCACGATTACGATTTCCGGAGTGGAGGAGGGCGCGGTGCTGCGGGCCGCCATAGGCGTGCGGGATGTGCTCCGGCAGAGCGGAAATGAGGAGGTTCTGGGCCCCGCGCCCGCTCCGATTCTGAAGGTCAACAACCGCTACCGTTACCGGATTTTGCTGGTGGGAAAAAACGATAAAGGAACCAGAGAACGGATCGGCGGATTGCTGCGGTCTTTCGCTGGAAACAGCGCCAACCGCGGATTCAATATTTTCGCAGAGTGCAACGCTGCGGAGTAGGAGGTTCAAACATGGCATTGCGTAAAATCGTGGAACAGGGAGAGGACTGCCTGAATAAGGTCTGCCGTCCTGTGACGGAGTTCAATCCGCGCCTGCACGCGCTGATGGATGATCTGGTGGAAACCTTATCGCACGCGGAGGGCATGGGCTTGGCCGCGCCTCAGGTGGGAATTCTCCGAAGGGCCTGTGTGGTTATGGACGAGGAATCGGAGGAATATATCGAGCTGGTAAACCCGGAGATCATCCATCAAAGCGGGGAGCAGACGGGGCCGGAAGGCTGCCTCAGCGTCCCCGGCAAGTGGGGGCTGGTCACACGGCCCAACTATGTTCGCGTGCGGGCACAGGATCGGAACGGCGCTTGGTTCGAGATCGAAGGAGAGGGGCTGACCGCCCGCTGCTACTGCCATGAGCTGGAACATTTGGATGGACATCTCTATACCGAACACATTGACCGCTTTCTGACGGATGAGGAAGTAGAGGAGTATTTCAGGAAGGAAGAAGGGGAAGAGTGATGCGCATTCTCTTTATGGGAACGCCGGAATTTGCGGTGGAATCCCTCCGGCGTCTGACGGAGGACGGGCATGAAATCTGCGGCGTTTTTACACAGCCGGATAAGCCGAAAAATCGCGGACATAAGCTGGCCTTCACACCTGTAAAGGAATACGCCATTACGAAAGAATTGATGGTTTACCAGCCGGCGTCTCTGCGGAATGAGGCGGCTTTGGAGCAGGTTCGCGCTCTGGCGCCGGAGCTCATCGTTGTGGCGGCGTATGGAAAACTGCTGCCGGAGGAGATTTTGAACGTACCGCCTCTGGGGGCCGTCAATGTGCATTCTTCGCTCCTGCCGAAATACCGGGGGGCAGCCCCTATCAACTGGGCGGTGCTGAACGGGGAAACGCATACCGGCGTCACCATTATGTATATGGCCAAGGAGCTGGACGCCGGTGACATCATTCTGCAAAAATCTACACCCATCGGCGAAACCGAGGATGCACAGGCGCTTACCGCCCGGCTGGCAAGGCTGGGGGCGGAGGCCCTGTCGGAAGCCGTTGAGGCTCTGGCGGCGGGAACGGCGGCCCGGACGCCTCAGAATCATGAGTTGCACACTTATGCGCCCATGCTGGGGAAGGAGTTGTCTCCCGTGGATTGGACCCGCACTGCCCACGAGATTAGCTGTCAAGTCCGGGGGCTTCTGCCTTGGCCCTGCGCGGTGACGGATGTGATCAGCGGCGAGGAGATGAAGCTCTACGGCGTCCTGGAGACCGGAGAAGCAACAGCCGCGCGTCCCGGCGTCATCACGGCGGCGGGGAAGCAGGGAATCGACATCGCCTGCGGCGACGGAAAGGTTCTTCGGATAATGGAGCTCCAGGCCAAAGGCGGAAAACGCATGTCTGCCGCCGCATATTTATTGGGACATCCCATTCAACGATGAAATTCGAGGGTCTATATGCCTTATTATTATAGTAGCTACGGGGACTTTCTGGCCAACAACATCTATTTCCTTCTGCTGATTCCGGTGATGATTCTCTCCCTCTGGGCTCAGGCTCAGGTCAGCGGCAGCTTCAAAAAGTACAGTCGGGTTCCCAACCGGCGGCGGCTTACCGGGGCGCAGGCGGCAGAGGCTGTGCTGCGGGCCAACGGGGTTTACGACGTTTCCATCCGTTCCACCTGGGGCAGTTTGACGGACCACTACGACCCCAGAGACAACACCATTTACCTCTCCCAGCCTGTTTATGGCGCCGCCACTGTGGCGGCGGTGGGTGTAGCGGCCCACGAGGCGGGTCATGCCGTTCAGTATGCGGTGGGGTACGCGCCCATCCGCCTGCGGAACGCCATTGTCCCCCTGACAAATCTGGGGTCCCGCTGCTCCATTCTCTTGCTTCTGGCGGGGATGCTGCTGTATAGTCAGAGTTTATTTCTCGTGGGAATCCTCCTCTTTTCTTTGACCACCTTTTTTCAGCTGGTGACGCTGCCGGTGGAGTTCAACGCCTCTCACCGGGCAATGGAAACCCTTGAGGAACGCGGGCTTTTGGATGGCGAGGAGCTGCCCGGAGCCAGGAAGGTTCTGCGGGCGGCGGCGTTAACCTATGTGGCGGCGCTGCTGATGTCGGCTTTGCAGCTGCTGCGTTATGTGCTGATTTTCCTTGGCCGGAGCAATCAAGGCGACCGCCGGGGACACGGGCGAAGATGAGCGCGCGGAAGCAAGCGCTGTCCGTTCTCACTGCCTGCCGCGTGCGGGGAGCTTGGGCGGACGCCGCGCTGAACGCAGGACTGGAGCAGCTTTCCGCCGCCGACGCGGGGCTGTGCAGCCGGATTGTGTACGGCGTGATTCAAAACGAGACTCTGCTGGATTTTTATCTCTCCGGCTTCTGCTCTCAGAAGCTGGACCATTTGCAGCCGCCGCTGGCGGATATTTTGCGGATCGGCGCTTACCAGATTCTGTTTCTGGACCGGGTTCCGGACAGCGCCGCCGTCCATACCTCCGTGGAATTGGCCAAGGGAGCGGGCCGGGGGCAGGCGGCAGGACTGGTGAACGCCGTGCTCCGGCGGCTCTGCCGGGAAAAGGGCGCGCTGCCTGCCATCCCGGACCGGAATGAGGCGGCGTATCTCTCCATCCGCTACAGCCATCCCAAGTGGTTGGTGAAGCGGCTTTTGGCGCTGCTGGGCAGAGAGGGGACAGAGGCGTTCCTTCGCGCCGGCAACGGCCAGCCGCCTACCGCCGTCCAGATCAATACCTGCCGTTTTACTGCGGAGCAGACAGCAGAGACTTTGCTGGAAGAGGGCGTACGGGCGGAACCTCATCCCTGGCTGCCGGACTGCCTGCTCCTTTCCGGAACCGGAAACCTGGAGCGTCTGAAGGCTTTCCAAATAGGAGCGTTTTATGTACAGGACCCGGCGGCGCGGCTGGCGGTTCTGGCGGCGGACATACGGCCTGGAAGCCGGGTGCTGGATGTCTGTGCCGCCCCAGGAGGAAAGTCCTTTGCCGCTGCCATGGCGATGGGAGACCGGGGAGAGATCGTCTCCTGTGATCTCCACGAAAACAAACTCAAGCGCATCCGGGAGAGCGCGGTTCGTCTTGGCGTCTCGTCCATACAAACGGAAGCCGCCGACGGGCGGCAGTGCCGTCCGGAATGGCGGAACCGCTTTGACGCAGTGCTGGTGGACGCCCCTTGCTCCGGCTTGGGGATTCTGCGAAAAAAGCCGGATATCAGGCGAAAGAAGGCAGACAGTCTCTTTGCGCTGCCGGTGCTCCAAAACGCCATATTGGATAACGCCGCCGGCTATGTTCGCCCTGGCGGCACGCTGCTCTACTCCACCTGCACTATTTTGCCGGAGGAAAACGAAGGGGTTACGGACGCCTTTATGGGGCTCCATCCGGAGTTTTCAAAGGAGAGCTTCACGCTACCCGGACCCATCGGAAGAACCGATGGGCAGGCGGCGCTGTGGCCGCACCTCCACGGCACCGACGGCTTTTACATCTGCCGCATGACGCGGCGCGTTT
>ERZ777306.3673-NODE-3673-length-15605-cov-5.363215_pt1 | contig 15605 bp, 18 predicted proteins | sample MGYA00374966_ERZ777306 | MGnify/ENA primary metagenome ERZ777306 (study PRJEB29329, sample SAMN06343882) | mouse gut metagenome | isolation source: Mouse cecum | place: Austria: Vienna | collected 2014-11-15 ...
TTCTTCACATGCTTTTACTAACTCATTCAACTCTAATACTGATAACTCTTTGATCGCATCAATAAATTCAGCTGTTGTCAACTTTGCCATTGTATTTTCCTCCATTATATTTATGATAGATATGATTTTCCTGACATCTGATAAGACGTCTTACTCCGCTGCCGGAGCCTCTGCCGCCTCTTCTGCCGAAGCTTCTGAAGCCGCATTCGCTGCGCAGGCTTCTGCGCCGCCCTGCTCTGCAATCTGATTGAGAACACGAGCAAGATTGGTGATCGGTGACTGCAGGCTTCCAAGCAGCTTGGACAGCAGTTCTTCTCTTGACGGGATCTTAGCCAGCTCTGTCAACGCAGCGCTGTCATATACCGTGCCTTCTACCACACCTGCTTTTAACTCAAGAGCCTTTGCATCCTTTGCAAATTTACAAAGAATTCTTGCCGGAGCTGTCGCGTCGTCTTTTGAAATAGCAATGGCGCTCGGACCTTCCAAATGCTCGTCAAGCCCTGCGAACTCTGTTCCTTCAAAAGCTCTCTTCATCATTGTGTTCTTACAAACCTTGTAGACGATCCCGGCTTCTCTTAACTGCTTACGCAATTCTGTATCCTGCGCAACAGTAAGTCCGCGGTAGTCAACCAGCACAACACTTGCCGCGCCCTTGACGTCGTCTGCGATCGCCTGTACGATTGGCTGTTTTAATTCAACTTTTGCCACGAATGGTGCACCTCCTTATATATTTGTCCGACTGCGTCTTAAAGAAAGCGCCTGCAGGGCAACCTGCAATATACAGATCATCCTGCAATATAGCAAAAACGCCTCTGTGCCAAAGACACAGAGGCGTTATAATTCTAACGATCGAATCTAACTTTCCTCGGCAGGCGTTGGTCTACTTACGCTTTCGCACCTGCTGTCTACGGCAGTCAATTGATACTATAGCATTCTTCACTTTGAATGTCAACTCTTTTTTCTTCTTATTTTGTTCCCCTTATTTTGCTTTTTTATCAGACAATACCCCTCGGATCATATCCGTCAGCTTCTCCGGTTTCTCCGCTTTTTCCGGCGCCTTCTCCGGCAGCTCTGCCGGCGGTTGTGCGAGCGACTCTACATGCTCCCCGGGAACCATGATCTCCAGCTGCTGTTTCATGTTGCGGATAACCACCTCGTCATGTTCCCCGCCGAACTCTCCGTCCAGCGTCCATGGGATCTCTTCCAGAGACTCGAAGGTGATCTCCCCGGTCTTAAACGTATACATATGCTTGGTATCCACCTGTTCGATCAGGAGGGCGGCGATGATCTCCTGCAGGGCTATGGGATTCGTTGGTTTTCGGATCAGCGTTACTTCGAACAGACCGTCGTCAAACACCACATTCTTCCCGATCATGTTGCGGAATCCCCCTACGGAGCGGGAATTCGTCACCATTCCCAAGATAAATTCATCCTCGATCTCTTCTCCGTCATGCGTCACCCTGATCCTGTAGGACGGCACATTGAACAGCCGCTTCGTTCCCTCCAGAACATATGCGAGATGTCCCAGGATATTCTTCACTTCCTGCTTCGTCTCATAAGAAACATCCGTGAATATGCCAAACGCCGCGACATATACGAAGATATCATCGTTGAACCGCCCCACATCACAGGGGAACACCACCCCGTTCACCGCATTGTCCGCTGCCTTCAGAAGCCCTTTCGGGATATGGAGGCTGTTCGCGAAATCATTCGTAGTGCCGGTCGGAATATAGCCGATCGGAATCCTCGTGCTCCTGTGCATCATACCCGTCACAACCTCGTCGATGGTGCCGTCGCCTCCGCTGCAGACGATCAGCTCATACCTGCTCGCGTCAAATTCCAGGATCTTCTTGTAAGCATCCCGGTATGACTGCGTAGGATACACTACCACTTCGTAACCCGCCTTCACGAAGATATCAATAATATCCGATAACTGAGCCTTCAAAAGCTCCTTCCCCGCCCGCGGATTATAGATAAACAACATTCTCTTCATATCATCTTCCCCTTTCACGTCTCAGTACATTGTCCGGCGAAAAACCGGACGGCGTCCGGCGCTTTCCCGTAAACGACATGACAGAGGGCACTTACATGCCCTCTGTCAGTTACTGATTATGTATACTTATCCGGGCACCTCTCAATCTCACCCATACCCCTGGCTCTTTTCAAGCGACAGCTTCGCTGTGTCAGATTGCCAATGCATGAACGGATCCTCCCGATTCATGTATGATCAATTCTCAGCGATCAGAAAATCCTCAATCCCTGCCACAGCCTCATTCTCATCATGTCCATCCGCCACCACAGTCACGCTCTCGCCTTTCTGCAGCCTCAGACTCATCATCCCCATTATACTCTTTGCATTGATCTTCTTATTATCGATCTCGATAAATACCTGGCTGGCATACTGGCTTGCCTCCTGAACCAGGTGGGCAATAGGACGGGCTTCCATATCCATATTGTTTTGAATAGTAACAGGTTTCTTAGTCATAAAAAATTAATCCTCCTTGCTATCCCTTAACTTTACCGCTATCTCACTCAATCTTCTGAGCCGGTGATTCACTCCAGATTTCCCCACTGGCGCATCCAGAAGTTCCCCCAGTTCTTTCAAAGAAGCATCCGGATATGCAAGACGTGTAAGGGCGACGTCTCTCAGTCCTTGATGCAACCTGTCAAACCCAACCGTATCGCGTATATACTTGATGTCTTCTATCTGCCTGACAGCCGCAGACACCGTCTTGTTAATGTTCGCCGTCTCGCAGTTCACCTTGCGGTTCACAGAATTACGCATTTCCTTCATAATCCTGACGTTCTCAAGTTCAAGAAGCCCGACATGTGCTTCCATAATATTCAGAACATCTACGATCTGGGAGCCTTCCTTCAGATATACAACGTAGGTTTTCTTCCTCTCAACGATCTTAGCGTCCAGGTCAAACGCATTCATCAAACTTCTGAGATATTCTGCTTCTCCATGCGTGTTGCATACGATCTCAAAATGATATGATTTACTCGGATCGCTCATGGAGCCCGCCGCAATAAACGCCCCCCGGATATACGCCCTCTTACAGCAGACCGCCTGGATCATGGCGTTCTTCGCTGCCAGCAGGCCTTCCCCTTTGGCATAGATATTATAGCTGCAACTCCCTTTTGACATATTCCTACGGATTGCGATACATGTATCTATATTAAATGTTTTTTCCAATAATGTAAAGCATTTTCTTGCAACTGTAAAATTTTCCGTATGGAACCTTATACTGCACACACCTTTTCTATCTTCTCCGAATGTCCCCGACATACGGATGAGAGCCGACAGTTCCGCGAGCCGGCAGTGCCTTGCTTTCGCACACTGTACTGTCAGTTCCTCCTTTATCATGCCCGAAAATGACATCTATATACTCCTATCTTGCCTTTGTAATGGCATCTTTTCCGATATCCCTGTGCTCTATCCGGATCCCATAATTCTCATTCCGGCTTAAAGCTTCAAATAATCCGTTCGCCAATGTGACCGAGCGGTGCTTCCCGCCGGTGCAGCCTATGGCGATCACAAGCTGCGTCTTTCCCTCCTGGACATAGTTCGGGATCAGGAATTCCACCAGGTCCGTCATCTTATCCAGGAATTCTTCTGCCTTCCTGTTCTTCATGACATAGTCTCTGACTTCCCGGTCATTGCCGCTTTTTGGACGTAATTCTTCTATATAATAGGGGTTCGGCAGAAAACGCACGTCAAATACAAGATCTGCGTCTGCCGGGATCCCATACTTGAATCCGAAAGAGAGCACGGAGATATAGAGATTCTTGTACTCTTTATTCCGTACGAAGATCTTATTCAGCTCGGCTTTCAGTTCTCTTGTAAGCATATGGCTCGTATCGATCAGGTAATCCGCTTTTTTTCTGAGAAATGCGATACGTTCCCGCTCTTTTCTGATCCCTTCATCTACACGCCCGTCGTTGCCCGCCAATGGGTGAAAACGCCGTGTTTCTTTATATCTTTTGATCAGCACTCCGTCTGAGGATTCCAGAAAAAGGATCTCATACTTCATTCCCGCCGCATCCAGCTCTTCCATCACCTTCGCCATCTCGGCAAGGCTCTCCCCGCTGCGTATATCTACTCCCAGCGCCGCTTTGTTAAGCTCGCTTCCCGGCACCCGGAGCAGATCTGCCATCTTCGGGATCAGCGGCACGGGCAGATTGTCCACACAAAAATACCCTACATCCTCCAACATCTTAAGCGCCGTACTCTTTCCGGCGCCTGACATCCCCGTCACGATCACACATCTCATCTTAAAAATCTCCCAGTCTCTTTACTTCCGGTTCAAGCCGTACTTTGAATTGCTCTTCTACTTTATCCGCCACCCGGCGCATAAGCTCCGCCACCTCTGCCGCCGTCGCATCGCCCCGGTTGACCACAAAGCCGCAGTGCTTCTCCGATACCTGCGCCCCGCCAAATGTATATCCGCGAAGCCCTGCATCCTGGATCAGTTTTCCTGCAAAATATCCCTCCGGCCTCTTGAACGTACTTCCGGCGCTTGGATATTCCAACGGCTGCTTGCTGATCCGCCTGTCTCTTAGATCCTCCATCTGTCTTCGGATCTCTTCCTCATCGCCCTTCTTAAGCCGGATCACTGCCTCAAGCACAATATAGCCCTTTCTAGCGACCACACTGGTTCTGTATCCCAATTCCAGTTCGTCTTCCTTAAGGACGAGGAACTCTCCCTGCGGGGTCAGTACCGTAACCTCATAAAGCACATCCTTCATCTCGCCGCCATAGGCGCCGGCATTCATCACACATGCGCCCCCTAACGTCCCCGGGATCCCCGCCGCAAATTCGAACCCGGCAAGCCCGTCCTTAAGCGCATGCGCCGCAACCTCTGACAGAAGCGCGCCCGCCTGCGCACGGATCTGCTCGCCGTTACTCTCGATCTTATTCATCGCCTTCGCGATCTGCACGACCACGCCCCTGACTCCGCGGTCAGAGACCAGAAGATTGCTTCCGTTCCCAATAATATGGCAGTCGATCTCCTCTGATCTGCACATGTCTATAACCGCTCTCACCTCTTCTGACGTCTCCGGCGTCACGAAGAAATCAGCCGGTCCTCCCACCCGAAATGTCGTATGGCTTTTCATCGGTTCATCCGTCCTTACCCGTTCTTCACCGACGATCTGTACCAGTTTGTGATATATCTTCTTCTCCATTCTATTCCTGTCCTTTTCCTTCATAATACCTCTGATTCTTTTTCAGTAATTGTAACACCCCTTTTCCGGAAATTCAATGTACACTTGCAAAATGCCCGTAAATGCTGTATATTAATTTCAGGAAAATATTTTTAAGAAGGAGTGAACTTATCAATTGGACTCGAGTGACGTCACCCAACTCATTATTCTGTTTATCTTACTGCTGTTATCAGCATTTTTCTCATCTGCTGAGACGGCATTGACCACTGTTAACAAGATTCGGATCCGCACCCTGGCGGAAGACGGAAACAGGCGCGCCGAAACAGTTCTCCGCGTTACGGATGATTCCGGCAAGATGTTAAGCGCCATACTGATCGGCAACAACATCGTCAATCTGTCTGCCGCGTCCCTGACCACCACGCTTGCCTATAGCTTCGGAGGGTCTATGGTTGCATTTGCAAGCGGTATCCTGACTCTGCTGATCCTTCTGTTCGGGGAGATCACCCCCAAGACGATGGCGACCATACATTCCGAGAAGATGTCCCTACTGTATGCGCCTGTGATCAGTATCTTCATGAAGTTAATGACGCCTGTGATCTTCGTGATCAACGGCCTGTCAATCGGCATACTTTTTCTTCTGCGCGTGGATCCTAACGCGAAGAACACAGCCATGACAGAAACCGAACTCCGTACGATCGTTGATGTCAGCCATGAGGACGGAGTCATTGAATCCGACGAAAGAGAAATGATCAATAACGTGTTCGATCTGGGCGACGCCAGAGCTAAGGATGTCATGGTCCCCCGTGTCCATGTGACATTTGCAGACGTCAACAGTACCTATGACGAACTGCTCGCCATCTTCCGGGAAGACAAGTATACACGCCTCCCCATTTTCGAGGACACGACGGACAATGTGGTTGGTACTATTAATATGAAAGACTTGCTGTTATATGACAGTACAACAGAATTTCATATTCAGGATTTTCTGCGGGAGGCTTATTTTACCTATGAATACAAGAGTATTTCCGAGCTTCTTGTGGAGATGCGCCAGGCGTCCTTTAACATTGCCATTGTGTTGGATGAATACGGCGAGACCGCAGGGCTGATCACTTTGGAAGATATTCTGGAAGAGATCGTCGGTGAGATCCATGACGAATATGACGAAAATGAGGAAGATTTTATACAGGAAGTCGATGAGCGCGAATATATTGTAGAAGGCTCCATCAATCTGGACGAACTCAATGACCGATTGGAACTTGACTTGAATTCGGATGAGTACGATTCTCTTGGCGGTTTTATCATCGAACGTCTTGACCGGCTGCCGGAAGCAGGGGATTCTATCTGTACGGACGAAGGTATTCACATGGTTGTGGAACGTCTTGATAAGAACCGGATCGAGCTTGTTCATCTGTACCTTCCGGAACCAACGCCTGAAAAGGGCGAAGATTCTGATGATTGATAAATCTTTACGCTGATACCACTGACGACGTCAGTATAGATATATTGGCATCACAGTATCAGAACACCCACAAACAGGGATGGCATATCATGGAAAAGGGGCTGTTGTTTTCACAACAGTCTCTTTTCCTGTTTCGTCTGCTGCATCGGATAATCAATACAGCAATTTCTGTATATGCTCCTCTTTCAGATTCTTCTTCGTGATCCAGGTATATCCTGTGTCCACGATCGCCTCATTGCCCATAGAAAGCGCTGCCCTCGCGGACGCTATGACTGCGGCATATCCCATCCCAAACGGATTCTGAAGGATCAGCGCGTCTATCCTGCCTTCCTCCAGCGCCTCTAATTCATCTTTATCCCCATCAAAACCAATGATATGCGCTTTCCTCTCATTTCTCTCAACCGTATCCAGGGCAAGCCTGACCGCCTCTCCGTTCGTCGCGTAGATCCCCGCCGCATCGGGATGCTTCTCCATAATATAATCCATCACATCTTCTTCGGATATCATATCCGCCGTAACTTCCTCATGCTCCGGATCTTCCGGCTGCTCCGGTCTTACATCCGTGCTCTCGCTTCCTTCCGGCTCGGCTGCCCCATTCTCTCCGCCTTCCGGTCCGGTTGTTCCATTCTCGCTTCCTTCCGGCTCGGCTGTCCCATCCTCGCTTCCTTCCTGCCAGGGTATTCCGTTACGCTCTGCCGCGACCCTCTCCTGCATTACAGCTAGCTGATCCAGATGATACACCTCGGCGACCGCAATCTCCGGATAGTTATTCTCCATTTCTTCTTTAAAAGAACTCTCCCGATCCATCGCCGATTCTGATTTCGAATCATGGACAAAGAGGATCACTTCCCCTTTTTCATCCATGAGGTCGGCAAGCCGCTGCGCCGCCTCCCTCGCAGACGCCTTATTGTCCGTCGATACGCTCGCCATCAGCCCCTGATAATCGCTCCCCGAATCGAACGCCACGACCGGTATATCGCTTTCCGCGGCAAGGTCGAACTGGACCTCGCATGCCTTCGTGTCTGCGATCGCGATCGCCATCGCCTCCGGATATCTTGCAAGCTCTTCGTCCAGGATATTCACCTGCTCGTCCACATTATCCGCCGCCGCGGGCGCGCTGTAGGTAAGCTTGATACGGGCTTTCCCTTCGTATCCCAGGTTCTTATTCATATCCTCCACCGCCTGCTCGGCGCCTTTCTTTACTTCATCCCAGTAAGGAACGTCCTTCGCCTTGCCGATCACAGACAGCGTGGTTCCTTTCTCAAGATCTAACCCCATCACATTATCATACGCGGACGGTGTTATCATATCCAGCTTCTTCTGATATGCCTTTTCCTTTTTCTTACTTACTTCCTGTGTTTTCGCCGGTTCTTTCCCGCCGTCTGCTTCGCGCCCGGATGAACATGCGCATACACACATCGCTGCACATACCGTGGCCGCTATGACATTATACATCTTCTTCATCATACTTTCTCTCCCTGTCATCCACAGTTTCTACAATGTCTGTTGACCTGTCACATCATGTACCGGTATTCCACCAACAAACACCACTATACACCAAATCCATGAAGATGTGTAATAAAAAATTCTTAATTTTTTACTAACTGTAATCTTCTCTTGTATATTTCCCGCTTTTGTATTATGATATTGATAGACAAAATTTAACTTCTGTCTACTATAAAAAAAGGAGGGTACATACCATGGCACACGTAATTAGTGATGAATGTGTAAGCTGCGGCGCTTGCGAAGCTGAATGTCCGGTTGGAGCTATCTCTCAGGGCGCAGATCATTTTGAGATCGATGCTGACGCTTGTGTTGATTGTGGAGCTTGCGCTGCTCAGTGTCCTACAGGAGCAATTTCCCAGGGCTAATATGACTTATGATTTATTTAAAAAGGGGTTGTAGCAACCTCTTTTTATTTTATCCTGCTGACTTCTTTTGACTTGTTTCGCAGATTTCCCATGCTATGATACCCATATAACGTTGGACAAGACGTTATCCATTTCTTAATAAGGGGGTATCATAATATGAACAACAACGCTTTAGAACAATTAAGGGAAGAAACAAAAGATGATGTCAGGCTTTTCAACTGCATCAAAGAGCTGTACGAACAAGGCGTGCCTTTCTGCGAACTGAAAGCGCTGATCCCTGATATCCGAAGGACGCGAGACCAGTTACATATGAAGCGGATGCTTGAGAACAATAACGCCGTCCTGCTCTCTATGTTCACAAAAGAGATGTCCTTCCTTCTAGACGCCAAAGAACGACGGCAGGAAGAGGAATTCAAGAAATTAGACCAGCTCATCCGCCAACAGCAATCCTATCGGAAAAGCGCGGCAGAAGCTGGTCCTGTCGAAAAATTAAAAAGGTTATTCCTGCCTGCTTAGGTTTGCGAACTTCGTGTATTCGCCCAACCAGGCCAGATTAACGGTCCCCACAGGACCGTTTCTTTGTTTTGCGATGATGATCTCCGCCTGCTTCTTAAATTCGGAGTCTTTATTATAATATTCGTCACGGTATATGAACATGACAACATCCGCATCCTGCTCGATCGCCCCGGACTCACGCAGGTCTGAGAGCATCGGCCGCTTATCCGGACGGCTTTCTACCGCTCGGCTTAACTGTGACAATGCGATCACCGGCACATTCAGCTCTCTTGCAAGCCCCTTCAAGGACCGGGATATCTCAGAGATCTCCTGCTGCCTGGATTCGGAACTTCTGCCGACGCTTCCTGTCATCAGCTGCAGGTAGTCGATGATGACGATATCCAACCCATGTTCCAACTTATATTTCCTGCACTTAGAGCGCAGCTCCGATATAGAGATACCCGGAGTATCGTCAATGATCAGCCGGGAGCTTCCGATGATGCCGGCTCCTTCGATCAGCTTCTCCCAATCCGAATCCTTCATATTCCCCGTCCGGATCGCCTGTGCGTCTACCTGGGACTCCAGCGAGAACAGACGGTTCACCAGCTGCTCTTTGGACATCTCAAGGCTGAATACCGCGACTCCCTTCTCCTTCTTGAACGCAATATACTGCGCAATATTCAGGACGAACGCCGTCTTTCCCATGGAAGGCCTTGCGGCTATCAGCACCAGATCCGAAGGCTGCAGCCCCGAAAGCTTGTAGTCAAGATCAATGAACCCGGTGGGGATCCCCGTAACCGTCCCTTTGCTCTTGGACGCTTTCTCGATCCGTTCAAGCGCATTCAGCACTACTTGCCTGATCGGAACGAATTCTCCCGCGCTCCGCCTCTCCAACAGTTCGAATACTGACTTCTCCGTCTTCTCCAGTATTCCCTCCAACGGTTCATTTCCGGCATAACAAGTATTCGCGATCTCTTCATTCAGCCGGATCAGCCTGCGCAGCAGGGATTTATCCGCGACGATCTGCGCATAATACTTTACATTCGCCGACGTCAGCGCCGATGTCACCAGTTCTCTGACAAACTCAAGCCCTGCGACTTCCTCCGGAACCGCTTTCTCCCTTAATCTGTCCTGCAGCATCACCAGGTCTACCGGTTTTCCTTCATTGAACATCTCCACCATAGTGTCAAAGATCACTCCATATGCACTCTGATAGAAATCCTCTCCGCTGATGATCTCCGACGCCGTCATGATCGCGTCCCGATCCATCAGCATCGCTCCGACCACGGATTGTTCCGCCTCTATGCTATGAGGCATTACTCTCTTGATGAGCGCCTCTTCCATGTCTGATTCCCCCTAAGACTCTTCTGTTACGATCACCTTCAGCGTCACGGTGACCTTCGGGTGCAGCCTTACCGGAACTTCATGGGTTCCGACCGTCTTGATCGTCTCTTTCAGCTGGATCTTCTTCTTGTCCATATCAAGCCCCATCTGTTCCTTTACCTCTGCGGCTATCTCTTTCGACGCGATCGAACCAAACGCCTTACCGCCCTCTCCCGTCTTGATCGTCATCCTGACCTCGCCTGCTTCGACCTGCTTTCCAAGTTCCTTCGCAGCCTCATACTGCTCCTGTGCAAGCTTATCTTCATTCGCTTTCTTAAGCTTCAGGTCGTTCAGGTTCTTGCCGTTGGCTTCCACGCCCTTTTTCTTTTTCAGAATAAAATTCCTTGCATACCCGTCGCTTACCTCTACGATCTCTCCCTTTTTCCCAAGGGACTTTACATCCTCCGTCAATATCACTTTCATCTTAAATGTCTCCTCCTTCTATCATATCGTCGATCACTTTCTTAAGGCTTTCGATCCCTTTCTTCATATCCGTGTGGTCAAACTGCGCGCCCGAAGCGTTCAGATGCCCGCCGCCGCCAAGACGTTCCATGATGACCTGTACGTTCACTTCATCTATTGACCTGGCGCTGATATAGATCCTGCCGTTATACTCTGTGAGTACAAAAGAAGCCTTTATATTATTGATATCCAGCAATTCATTTGCCGCCTGCGCTCCCACGATCGTCGGGCTCTCGATATTCAGATTCGTGCCCTTTGCAATGGCAAATTTGTCATAATACACCTCCGCGCTGCTGATGATCTCCGCTTTGGCACGGTAAGCGCCGATATCGTCACGGAACAGCTTACGGATCATCGTGATATCCGCCCCGCATCTGCGCAGAAATGCCGCCGCTTCAAAGGTCCGCACGCCCGTATGGTTGACAAAGTTATTCGTGTCGATCATAATGCCCGCATACATGCTGCTTGCCTCGATCCGGGGAATCTTAATATCGTCCACAATATACTGCAGCACCTCCGCTACCATCTCACACGCCGAAGATGCATAGGGCTCAATATACGACAGCAGCGCATTCTCAATGTTATCACTGCTCTGCCTGTGGTGGTCAAGCACGACAATGGTCTTCGTCTTCGACAGCAATTCCTGGCATTCCGTCATCTGCGGCCGGTTCGTATCCACAACCACCACCATCGAATCCTCATTCGCCATCTCGATCGCCTGCCTGGATGTCAGGAACAGATTATCCGAATAAGCAGAATCCCGCACAAAGCACTCATACATAGGACGAAGCGACGCCGACACCTCGTTGATCACGATGTACGCTTTCTTCTCCATCGCAGCAACTGCCCGGCAGATCCCGATCGCCGCTCCGAACGCATCCGCGTCCGTCAGCTTATGTCCCATGACAAAGATCTCATCCTTCAATGTGATGAATTCCCGGAATGCTTCTGCCTTTACCCTCGCCTTCACTCTGGTATTCTTCGAGGTCTGCTCCCTCTTACCGCCGTAATATGTAATGGCGGAACCTACCTTGATCACCGCCTGGTCGCCGCCCCGTGCGAGGGCAAGGTCGATCGCCACCCGCGCAAAGTTATAACTCTGAGAATAGGAATCACAGCTAAGTCCCAGACCGATACTTAAAGTAGCAGGAATCCCGTTTCCGATGTTGACGGACTTGACATCCTCAAGCAGAGAGAACTTATCTGCTTCTAACTGCTTAAAGTATTGCTTCTGGAGTACCACAAAGTACTTATCCGTCTCCATCTTCTTGATGATCCCGTCCACTTTCGCAATATACTGGTTGATCTTCCGGTCTACCAGAGCCAGAAACAGAGACTGGCGCACTTCTTCTACACTATCTATCACCTCGTCATAGTTATCTATATAGATAAGCCCCGCGATCAGCCGCTGTTCTTCATTCGCCTTGATGTACTGGTTAAGCTCCGTCACATCCTGCAGGTGTACCGCGATAAAGTACTCCTTCTCCGCCGGCATCTGAAGCAGCAGCCCCGTATCGTTAAAGCCCTCCACAGAGATCCGGCGTAATTCCGCCTTATATTCCTTATCTTTGTAGTATACGTCCATTTCCACCGTATCGTCTACTTCTTTTGGGAATATACTGTGATTCAGCTCCGGGATATATTTGCTGATCGGAACGTCCCTTCTTGGCTTCCCGCCCAGGATCTCCACGAACAGATCGTTCATCCAGATCGTCTTCCCGTCATTCAGAAAGATCGCATACGGCACGGTCAGTTCTTTCAGCAATGTATTCTGAACGATCCCGTACTGAGCCGCGAATTCAACCAGATCCTTTAATATCACTGATTTACTGCGCAGATACAGCCAGCCCGCCATGATGATATAAACTGTCACAAAGATAAACATCAGAGTCCCTGCTCTTCTGTCTATGATATAGACCCAGACATTCATCGCCACCAACAGTATCGCTACAATAGTCGGCCATTGCATATAAAGCTTCAGCTGTCCTTTTAACTTTATCTTTTCTTTTTCTTTTTTTTCACTCATAGCCTCATCCTCATGCAAAACACAGTGTACGGATGTAATTATACCACTTTTTCGCATAAAAGGAAAGCAAAATCCCGGAAGCCTCTGTTTCTCCAATTTATTTCATCGGAACATTTTCAAAACCAAAGACTACTGAAACCTTCCGGAAGCGGACAGCATGCGGAGCTGATCGACGGAAAGTTCCTACGACAGCGGCAACGTGATCGAAAACTTGATCTGTTCCTCTTGACTCTCAGCACCGATCGTACCATTGTGAAGTTCAACGATCTGCTTTGCAATCGCCAAGCCTAATCCAGCACCTCCGCTGCTTGTACTTCTCGCTGCGTCAAGCCGATAAAGCTGCTCGAAAATCCTGTTTAATTTTTCTTCCGGTATGGTATCGCCGTGGTTACAAAAAATAATGCTGACCGTATCTTCCTGACATTGTGCGCTGATCGTAATTTCCGTATTTTCAAAATCTCACTCAACTCCGGGGACAGCTCAATGTAACCGACAGTCTGATCGAACATTTTTCCTGTTGCAGCCTGTACCTCATACACATAGGCAACTACTTTTTTCAAAAGCCGGTATGTCAAATATATAATACAGCCGCCCAACACGATTACAGCAACTATATAAAGATACACTGTTCTGTAATATAAGCACAGAGCAGGCCGCACATTGAATCACATACCCTAACTGTGTTTTTACTCTTGCCACAACCTCTAAAGGATTAAACGGTTTCGTTATATAATCGGCTGTGCCGTTATAACATTTACACACAGAATAACCAGCATTGCTCAAATATACTCCAAGCAGATCAACGATTTCTTTTTCGTCATCAACAAGCAAGATCGTTTCTTTTTTCATAAATCTGGATCACCTCGCTTTTGTATGTCTGCCTGTCCCCTCATTTTTTTCGTGTAGACATAAAGCAGTTCATTGTTGGGCTGCACCTTGATGACAAAAGCGGCGGTATCACTTACGATATCGCCGCTTTTGTTTTTAGCACTAAAAATATACTAAAAATCCGAAGCCGTCCCCAATCGGAACCGGGTTCGGATCATCATTATCTGGTGCGGATGACAGGACTTGAACCTGCACGGGAAGCCCACTAGATCCTAAGTCTAGCGCGTCTGCCAATTCCGCCACATCCGCATAATCTCACAAGTTTTCACTTGTCCTTCGCAAAAATCCCCTCAACACCTGTATAATCAATCAACAAGGTATGCGGGGATTCTTCCTACTGAGCGTGCCGGGGTTCGAACCCGGGACAACTTGATTAAAAGTCAATACTTCTAATCTTTCTATCCCTTTAAAATCAACGCATTCCGCAATATACCAGGTACACATATGAGACATATGGATTTTCGATTGATATTATAACACGTATTATCATTATACGCAAACAAAATTTTTTCATATTTTATTATCTTCCTCATTATATCATTTACCGCAGAAATATTTCAAAAAAGCATTGACTTACCACGGATTCCGTGGTATACTATAACCATGTTAAGGATAGCAAATAAATATTAAGTAAATTCAGGAGGATATAAAAAATGAAAAAATATGGAGTAAGCAGTAAATATAATTTTGGAACCTGGGAACACATTGTGTATGGTCCATTTGCATCTGATGACGAAGCACAGGAATGGTTGAACACAAAAGAATATGATTTCCGCGAGCGTGAAATCATGAATAAGACTTCCGCAATCAAGTTGGCGGGCAAAAAAGCGGTTAATAATGCAATCAGCTTTTTTGCATGGTAAGGACTATAAGGGCTTGCCAGGTGTGTGGTAAGCCCTTTTATGGAAGTAAGGATAACCACTATTGTCCAGACTGTGCAAAGACCAAAAAGCTTGATACTGTTGTGCGGATAAGGACGTGCCAGGACTGTGGTATTGAATTTTCCGGAGGTCCGAGGGCAAAACGCTGCCCCAATTGCGCATATATCGCAAAAAGCCGTCGTAAACGCAAGCCGGCCGCGCGACCGATCGGAAGCACTGATAGATGTGTCGTGTGTGGAAAAGAATATACTGTCAATTCCGGAAGGCAAAAATATTGTTCGGGATCCTGTCAAAGAAAAAGCCTCCTGGAATGGCAAAAGGAGCATAAGAAAGGCTATTATAAATCTTCCGGGCAAGATATCAAAAAGCAAGACAGACGCAATAAAACACAAAAAATTTGCACTTATTGTCTACGTCCTTTTACAACAAATACATCGTCAAATTTTTGCTCTGATTATTGCCGCGCAGAGCAAAAAAAATTACAACAATGTTTATACGATATAAAAAGAGGTCATAATAGGGATTTCAAAAAATACGAAAACAAAAGAAACAAATACAGAAAGGAAGTGAAAGGAAGTGACGGATAAATTATTTTATAAATTGTGGACAGACGCGATAGCGCAACCCGATAGAGAAATGTATATTTCCGAGTATGGTTACCCGGAATGGTTTAACGAAATAAGTGATGATGCAGCTGAAATTACTTCTGTTTTGTGTAATATCCATGATGCAGCACATATGAGTGTCAGGGAAATTATAAAAGAATTTGGTCTTACGCAAGCTGCATTTGCAGAGAAGTTTTGCATACCCCTGCGCACCGTGGAAGACTGGGTCAGGGGGAAAAGCAAGTGTGCTGATTATTATAGGCTCATGCTTATGCAGTTTTTAGGCGTGATTCGGCGGTAGGTATCAAACCCTACCGCCCTTTTTTGATTTCTCCGGATCATATAATCTTTATTTCTTAACTTTCCCAT
>ERZ777306.3676-NODE-3676-length-15586-cov-4.610907_pt1 | contig 15586 bp, 9 predicted proteins | sample MGYA00374966_ERZ777306 | MGnify/ENA primary metagenome ERZ777306 (study PRJEB29329, sample SAMN06343882) | mouse gut metagenome | isolation source: Mouse cecum | place: Austria: Vienna | collected 2014-11-15 ...
CGACTGCCTCGGCTGCGGCAACTGCGTCGACGTCTGCCCGGGCATGAAGGGTAACAAGGCTTTGAAGATGATGCCTCTTGAAAGCCAGCTCGACCTCCAGAAGGACTGGGACTACTGCGTGAAGAACGTTTCCTCGAAGCAGGACCTCGTCGACATCAAGCTGAACCCCAAGAACTCGCAGTTCGCCACCCCGCTCTTCGAATTCTCCGGAGCGTGCGCCGGCTGCGGCGAGACCCCGTATGTGAAGCTCGTCAGCCAGCTCTTCGGCGACCACGAGATGGTGGCCAACGCCACCGGCTGCTCGTCGATCTACTCCGGCTCGGTGCCCTCCACCCCCTACACCACCAACTTCCGCGGCCACGGTCCGGCATGGGCCAACTCGCTGTTCGAGGACTTCGCCGAGTTCGGCCTCGGCATGAAGATCGCCAACGAGAAGATGACCGCCCGCGTGGCCGAGCTGATGAAGGCTGCCACAGAGTGCGACAAGTGCTGCGACGAAATCAAGGCACAGGCTCAGAAGTGGCTCGACAACAGCAATGACGCCGTTGCCACCCGCGAGGTCTACGAGACGATCGTTCCCCTCTGCGAGGCTTGCGGCTGCGACGTATGCAAGGGCATCATCGACCTCAAAGGCCACATCGTGAAGCGCTCGCAGTGGATCATCGCCGGCGACGGCGCCGCCTACGACATAGGCTTTGGCGGTCTCGACCACGTTCTCGCCTCTGGCAAGAACATCAACATCCTGGTGCTCGACACCGAGGTTTACTCCAACACCGGCGGCCAGGCCTCCAAGGCCACCCCGATCGGCGCGATCGCCAAGTTCGCCGCCGCGGGCAAGCGCGTCCGCAAGAAGGACCTCGGTCTGATCGCCACCACTTACGGCTACGTCTACGCCGCGCAGGTGGCCATGGGCGCCGACCAGGCCCAGACCCTCAAGGCGATCCGCGAGGCAGAGGCTTACGACGGCCCGTCGATCATCATCGCTTACAGCCCCTGTATCAACCACGGCCTCCGCGCCGGCATGGGTCACTCCCAGGCCGAGGAGCAGCGCGCCGTCGAGTGCGGCTACTGGCACCTGTGGCGCTACAACCCCACTCTGGAAGAGGAGGGCAAGAACCCGTTCAGCCTCGACTCGAAGGCTCCGAACTGGGACGCTTTCAACGACTTCCTCAAAGGGGAGGTGCGCTACGCTTCCGTAATGAAGCAGTATCCCGCCGAGGCCGAGGAGCTGTTCGCCGCGGCCAAGGCCAACGCCCAGTGGCGCTACAACAACTACCTGCGCCTGAGCCAGGCGCAGTGGGGTGTTGAGCCGCCCGCCATCGTGAAATAAGCTACCGCGAATCCTTAAATAACCGCCGCGGCCCCCGGAAACGGGAGCCGCGGCTTGTTTTTTGCCCGGTTGTTTTGTTTTAGAGGAGGGGAGGCCGCTCGCTGAAGCTCACTCAACAGAACGGCTGCGCGAGGGGAGGAGGGCTGATTCTTCGTTCGGATTCCGCCTTGCGCACTCGGAGAGAGAAAGCGTATTATACGCGGCACGCCGCGTCCCTACAACTGGGGAGAAGAAGGGGGTGCGCTTGTGTATGGAAGTTCAGGATTTGAGGACGCGCCAGGGGGCGGGGTAGAGGTTGTTGGCGCGGTTGCCGAGGTTCTTGACGAAGCCGAGGGGGAGGGGGGCGGCTCCGGGGGAAGGGCGGTGGGTGAGGAGGAGGTAGCCGCGTGGCGCTTCCGCGGGGAGGGAGAGGGATTGGCGGCGGAGGTAGGCGAGGGCTGTCGCGGTGTCGATTTCAAAAGAGGGGAAGGGGGAAGGCCGCTCGGCTTCGCCTCGCCACAGTGGGGGTGCGGCCATGGCGAGCGACTGGGTGGGGAGGCAGTCGCGGCCTTTGACTTCGGCTAGGGTTATGCCGGCGTGGATTATGTCGAGGTGGGGGGAGAGGGTGAGGAAGGAGGGGTGGATGGCTTCGGGTATGGCGGCGATCTCGCCGTCGCGCCAGGAGGCGAGGCGGGGGTGCAGCGAGGCTATGGCTGAGCGCAGCGATGCGGGGACGCGCGCCATGAGCTCGGCCTCCGGGAATTGGGGCTGCCGGCTGTTGTCGCGGTTGTCTTTTTTGCCTCGGCGGGGCTTGCGCGGGTCTTCGCGGCGGGGATGGCCGCCCGCCTTGGGCTCGCTCCACCCGACAGCGGGGTAGTCGGGAGCGGCTTCGGTCTTGCGGAGGACGGCCACGGTGTAGCCTTCCCCCTCGACGCGGCCCGGGAGGAAGCGGAGGGAGGGCATGTCATACGCGGCACGCCGCGTCCCTACATGCGGGGGGAGGGTGGAGAGGATGTTCCAGGCGGGGTCGAGGGTGATGGGGACGGGGGCGAAGGCGCCGGTGGCGAGGAGGCGGGCGGTCTGGCGCTCGTTCTCGTCGGGGTTGAAGGTGCAGGTTGAGTATACGAGGAATCCGCCAGGGCGGAGTGTGGCTGCGGCGTTGTCGAGAATCTCTTCCTGGAGGGCGGCGCACTGGCGCACGAGGAGGGGGGACCACTGCTGGGCGGCCTTGGGGTCCTTGCGCATCATGCCCTCGCCGGAACAGGGCGCGTCGACCACCACGAGGTCGAAGAAGCCGGGGAGGGCGCGGAAGCGGGCGGTGTCGCCGCGGGTGACGACGCTCCACGGGTAGCCCCACTTTATGATGTTTTCCTTGAGGATTTCGGCCCGGCGGAAATCGTATTCGTTGCTGACCATCAGTGAGCCGTCGGGGAGGAGGTCGGTGATGGCGGTCGTCTTTCCGCCCGGGGCGGCGCAGAGGTCGAGCACGCGGGGCGTTGGCGGGAGGGAGGGAAGGAGCTGGCGCAGTATCTCTGCGACGAACATCGATGACGGATCCTGTACGTAGTAGGCACCCTGGTGCATGGCGGGGTCGAGGGTGAAGTCGGGGCGCTCCGGGAGGAGGTAGGCGTTCGGGTGCCAGGGCACGGGGCGCGCGCCTTCGGATGGCACTGCTCCGGGCTTGCGCGGGTTGAGGCGGATAGCGGTGACGGGCGGGGTGTTTTCCAGCGCGTCGGCGAGTTCGGCGAAAGGCTGGAAGCCGCTGTCGAGGAGGTATCGGCGGTATTCGGGGTTCACTGCTTTTCGTTTTTCTGGGCGGCTTCGCTGTTTCGGGCGGCTTCGGGCTTGGGGGCCTCGGGGTAGGATACGCGCGCGTGGAACATGGTGCGTAGGCGCTGCTTGAATGTGTCCTTGATGGTCGCAATGTCGCGGAAGGAGAGGGGCGACTCGCTGTGGAGGCCGTCGGCGACCTGTGTGTCGACCATGCGGTCGACGAGGGCGGAGACGGCTTCGTCGGAGTGGTCGGTCATGGAACGCGACGCGGCTTCCACGGCGTCGGCCATCATCAGCAGCGAGGCTTCTTTCGACTGCGGGTTGGGCCCGGGGTATGTGAACGGCGCGGGGTCGACCTCCTCGCCGGGGTGGTTTTTCTGCTCGGTGATGTAGAAGTACTTGGCTTTACCCCGTCCGTGGTGCTGCGGTATGAGTTCGGCGACGGGTTTCGGCAGCTTGGCTTTCTCGGCCCTGCGGAGTCCGTCGCTGACGTGGCTTATTATGATTTTGGCGCTCTGGGCGGGTGTGAGCAGGTCGTGGGGGTTCATCCCGTGCTGGTTCTCGGTGAAGAAGGCGGGGTTGTCGATTTTGCCGATGTCGTGGTAAAGCGCCCCGGCCCGTACGAGCTGCACGTTTGCCCCGATCCGGTGGGCGGCCTCGGCGGCGAGGTTGCTGACCGCCATGGAGTGCTGGAATGTTCCGGGGCACTCGGTCGAGAGGGCCCGCATAAGGGGGTTGTTTATGTCGGAAAGTTCCACGAGGGTTACCACGGAGACCATGCCGAAGAGTTTCTCGTAGATGAATATGAGGATGTAGGCGAAGGATATGAGCTCGGCGTTGACGGCGAAGTAGCCTATGAGGCGCCATGAGAGGGAGCCTACGGTGCCGGTCGACATCAGTTCGACGGCGAGGTAGGAGCAGACGTACGCGGCGAAGGCCACCAGGGCCGAGCGCAGGAGTTCGGAGCGGCGGCTGAGTTCTTTGAGTGAGAAGAGGACGGCTGTGCCGGCCGTGAGCTCGAGGAAGATGAATTCGAGGGGGAACGAGGCCGCGACGGCGCAGAGCAGCGTTGTGGCTACGAGGATGAAGAAGGCCGTGCGGCTGTCGAAGAAGACCATCGCGACCAGTGGGACGATCGCGAGCGGCACGATGTATATGCCTGATGTGAAGGCGTTCGACATCAGTACGGAGAACAGGAAGAAGACCACCGGGAGAGTCATCAGAGCCAGGACGCGCTTGTGGTCGAGGAACGTCTGCGGATAGTAGAGGTAGAGGAATCCGTAGACCAGTCCGAAGGCGAGCACTACGAATATGAGGTGGCCGAAGAAGGTGTTTAGCATTTTCGAGGTCGACGCCCGGGAGGTCTTGTCGAGCGTGGCCTCGTAGGTGCGCAGTATCTGGTACAGCTGCGGGGTGACTATCTCGCCCTGGTCGATGATGCGTTCTCCCTGCTGTATGACGCCGATGCCGGCGAGGACCGGCTGGAGGAGCGATTCGCGGTATCGCTCTGTGGCGCGGGCGTCGGGGGTTATGTTCGGCTCGAGGAGGCGTCCCAGCTCGAGGGTCTGGATTGCCGGGCGGTCGGGTGAGTCGCGGAATAGGGAGTCGAGCAGCGCGTAGGCGTCGCGCTGTGAGCGCATACGGGCCGTCGGGGCCGGTGTGTTGACGTTGTTGACGATGATTTTCACTTCCGGGAGGTCGCCACGGGCGATGAGGGCGGCTGTCGGGGGGTCGACGATGCCGTCGGCGTATAGGCGGCGTATCGTGGCGGCGAGCCGCGCGCGTGTCGGCGCTGAGACGTGCCCGGCGTTTGTGACGGCGGCTTCGGCGCGCGTCTCGGGAGACGGGTCGCGGCTGAATATGGGAACCATCGCGCGGTCAATCGAGTCGGTCATTTCGGCAATCGTTGCCGAGTCGCGGTAGATTGTTATGTCGAACGGGGCGGTCAGTATGCCGTAGCTCCATGGGCGGTTCTCCTCGTAGTGGAACTTCGAGGAGGAGTCGCTCGGCATGAAGTAGAGCACGATGGCGCAGGCGGCGATGAAAGTCGCCGCCTGCCAGAGTATGTGTTTCTTTACCTTTTTCATCTGTGGTGTATGCGGGTTGCCGGGCATCCTTCCGCGGACGCGGGTGGAGTGCCGTTTATCTGATGCGGGCCGCCGACTGCACGCCCTGGATGCGTCGGACTTTGGCGCAGAGGTCGTTGAGGCCGTCGGCGTCGGAGACGAGCAGGGAGAGGTCGCAGCGGAACACCTCTTTCTCGGTGCGTATGTCGAGCGAGCGTATGTCGAGGCTCAGGTGGGTTGAGATCAGGGATATGAGCTCGTGGAGTATGCCGTGGCGGTCGATTCCCTCGATGCGTATGTGGGCCATGAACCGTCCGCCGTTGACCTCCCAGCGGGTCGAGAGTATGCGCGGGCCGAAGCTGGCCTTGAGCATGGCGGCGCGCGGGCAGTCGAGGGTGTGCACTGTCACCTGGCCGTCGTCCTCGATGAATCCGAGCACGTCGTCGCCCGGCAGGGGGCAGCAGCAGTCTGAGAAGCGGAAGTTGGTGCTGCCGTCCTCGTCGTAGTGCAGCACATAGGTCTGCTTGCGGTTGATGGCCGGTGTCCGCGGTTCGGGGGCCGGTTGTTGTTCGCCGGACTTACCTCCCATACCTATGAGTTTGAGCAGCAGCCGCTTGGTCTTTGAGCTTTCTTTTTTGAGAATCTTTACGACGTATTCGTTGAGGATTATCTCCTCGTTGCCGAGCAGGTAGTAGAATTCCTCGCGGTTAGCGGCCTTGAAGAGGCCCATTACCTTTGTTATGGCGATGTTGTCGTCCTTGATGCCGTTGTCTCTGAGGAACTGCTCGAACGTTGCCTTCCCGGCGGTGATGACAGGCTGGTGCATTTTGCGCAGCACCTGGCGCAGGCGGGTCTTTCCTTTCGCTGTCGCGAGGAAGTCAACCCACTCGGGCTTCGGCTGCTGCGACTGGGATGTGAGCACTTCCACCTGGTCGCCCGAGTTGAGTTTCTGGCTCAGGGGGACGAGCTTGTGGTTGACCTTTCCGGCGATGCAGTGGGATCCGATCTGGGTGTGGAGGTTGAAGGCCACGTCGAGGACTGTTGAATCCTTCGGGAGGGTCAGGAGCTCGCCTTTGGGTGTGAACACTACGATCTCGGAGGAGAAAAGGTTGAGTTTTAGCGTGTCGAGGAAGTCGAGGGCGTTGGGCTCGGGGTCGTCGAGGATGTCCTTGATGGTGTGGAGCCACACGTTCAGCTCGCTTTCCTCGTCCCCCTCGCCGACCTTGTACTTCCAGTGGGCGGCGAACCCTTTCTCGGCGATCTCATCCATCCGGCGGGAGCGGATCTGGACCTCGATCCAGTTTCCGTCGGGGCCCATGACGGTGAGGTGCAGTGCTTGGTATCCGTTGGCTTTCGGGTTCGAGATCCAGTCGCGCGTGCGGTCGGGATGGAGGCGGTAGAGGTCGGTTATGGCCGAGTATATCTGCCAGCAGATCGATTTTTCGCGTGCTGGGTCGTCGCAGTCGAATATGATGCGGGCGGCGTAGAGGTCGTAGACTTCCGAGAAAGGTATGTGCTTGGTCTCCATCTTGTTCCAGATGGAGTAAATCGACTTTACGCGTGCCTTGGCGGAGTATTTGAGGCCCATGGCGTCGAGCTTCTCGCGGATGGGGCGCGAGAAATCCTCGAACACGTCGGCGCGTGTCGCCTCTGACGCGGCGATCTGCTCGGAGATGCGCCGGTATGCGTCGGGGTGCTCGTATTTGAACGAGAGGTTCTCCAGCTCGGTCTTTATGGCGAACAGGCCGAGGCGGTGGGCCAGGGGGGCGTAGATGTAGAGGGTCTCTCCGGCGATCTTGTACTGCTTGTTGGGGGCCATGGAGCCGAGGGTGCGCATGTTGTGGAGGCGGTCGGCCATCTTTATGAGCACCACGCGTATGTCCTCCGACATCGTGAGCAGGAGTTTGCGGAAGTTCTCGGCCTGGGCCGAAGCCTTGTCGCCGAAGATTCCGCCCGAGATCTTGGTGAGCCCCTCTACGATCTGGGCGATCTTCTTGCCGAAGTTCTGCTCGATGTCCTCGACGGTGTACTCCGTGTCCTCCACGACGTCGTGGAGGAGAGCGGCGCAGATCGAGGTTGAGCCGAGGCCGATCTCCTGGGAGGCGATCTTGGCCACGGCTATGGGGTGGAGGATGTAGGGTTCGCCCGAGCGTCGTCGTATCCCCTTGTGGGCCTCTTTGGCGAAGTTGAAGGCGCGCTCGATGATTTCGACTTTCTTGCGGTGGTTGGAGGCGAGGTAGCCGTCGAGGACTTCGCGGAAAGCCTGGTCGATGATGCGGTCTTCTTCTGGTGTTGTGAAAGAGGCGTTCATTGTTTTGAATGAAAAAGGGTTAGGGGAAAGGGGGATGGGAAGCCGCTCGCTGAAGCTCGCTTCACGGAACGGCTCAGCGAGGGGGGGATGATGGCGTATTATACGCGGCACGCCGCGTCCCTACGGGCTGATTCCTCGTCCGGCTTCCGCCATGCGGGCGCATTCAGCGGGCCTTGATGAGGAAGATCTCGGTGGGGAAGTGGTCGGAGTAGCCGTCGAGGAAGACGCCGGCCGAGAAGGTGCGGTGGGGCGAGCCGTCCTCGTTGCGGAGGAACTGGAAGTTGTTCACCTGGGCTTTCTGGTAGTGGAGGCCGTTGGCTCCTGTGTTGTCTTTGAGGAGTGTCCCGCTGACGATGATCTGGTCGAAGAGGTTCCACGAACCGCGGTACGCTAGGGTGCCTATCCCCTTGTCAAGCAGGCTCCAGAAGGGGTTGTAGAAGCCGTGGGGCTTCACTCCGGCGGGGTTCTTGACGGCTCCGAGCACCTGCGCGCAGGATTTGTCCTGGGGGTCGTCGTTGAGGTCGCCCATTATGATCACGCCTTCGTTGGGACGTATCGTCCAGAGGGAGTCGGCGATGTGCTTCGAGAGGGCGGCAGCGCCTTCGCGGAGCCACGAGGAGCGTTCCTGGCCGCCTATGCGCGAGGGCCAGTGGTTGACGATTACGGATACGGTGTCGCCACCCATTATCCCGGTCACGACGGTCTGGTCGCGGGTGGGGCGCTGCATCTCGCCGAGCTCGAGGGTGTGGTGGTTGACGGAGTGCAGGCGGAACTGGCGGGGGTTGTAGAGGGCCGCCACGTCGACGCCGCGGCGGTCGGGGGAGTCGTGGTGGACGATCTGGAGGTTCCAGGGTTTCTTGCCCTGGGCGCGGAGGCGGTTGTCGACGGCCCTTACGAGGTCGGCGAGCACGGCGCGGTTCTCAATCTCGCTGACGCCGAGGAAGGCGGGGCCGTTGGGGGTGGTGGGGGTCGACATCTCGGCTATGCAGCGGGCGAGGTTGTTGATTTTCGACCAGTATTTCTTGCCGTGCCACTGGCGGGCTCCCTGGGGTGAGAACTCGAGGTCGTAGGAGCCGTTGGCGTTGATGGTGTCGAACAGGTTCTCGAGGTTGTAGAAGCCGACGCCGAACACCTGGTACTGGCGCCGTCCCCGGTTTTCGTCCTGTTTCTGGTCGCCTGTCGCGGCCCATGCAGTCGCGGCCATCAGGGCGGCCACCGCGATAGAGAAAATTCGCTTTATCATATGGAAGTGTTGTTGATTATTCCGATGGTTCTTCCGATTCAAGATCATCCGCGCGATAAATCGGGGCGCGGTTGGCAAAAGTAGCAAAAATTTCTGGAAAAATCGCTAAATTTGCGGTACAGGAACAACGGACGGCCAATATTGGCGCGCCCGTATCCGTTACAACGACCGAAAACCACAATACCATATGAGGAAACAAGCGATTTTGCTGGCGGCCGCGGCCGCTCTGGGGGCATCCGCGCAGGCCCCGCTCTGGATGCGCGACGTGAAGATCTCGCCCGACGGGACCAGGATAGCGTTCGCCTACAAGGGCGACATATGGACAGTCCCTGTTTCCGGGGGCAAGGCATCGCGGCTGACGTCGCTCCCCTCCTACGAGGCGTCGCCGGTGTGGAGTCCCGACGGGAAGCGGATCGCTTTCTCCTCGGACCGCCATGGCAACAGCGACATCTTCGTGATGGACGCCGCCGGAGGGCCGGCCACGCGCCTTACCTCCGACTCGGCATCGGAGACCCCCGAGGCGTTCACTCCCGACGGTTCGGAAGTGCTTTATTCGGCGGCCATACAGGTTCCGGCGAAATCGGCGGCGTTCCCCTCCGGGCGGATGACGCAGCTCTGGGCGGCGAAGGCCGACGGCTCCGGGGTGCGCCGGCAGGTGCTCGCGACCCCGGCCAAGGTTCCGGCGTTCCTGCCGGACGGGGGCTTCCTCTACTACGACGTGAAGGGGTTCGAGGACGAGTGGCGCAAGCACCACACGTCGTCGGTTACCCGCGACATATGGCGCTACGACGCGAATACAGGCAGTCACTCGAACCTCACGGCCCGCGGCGGCGAGGACCGCGACCCGCAGTTCGACCCGGCGACCTCGACGGTCTATTTCCTTAGCGAGCGCGACGGGGGGACTATGAACGTCTACTCGGCCCCTGTCGGCGACATGTCGAAGCCGACGGCGGTCACTTCGTTCAGCACCCACCCGGTGCGGTTCCTGAGCCGGGCAGCCGACGGGACGCTCGCCTTCGCGTATGACGGCGAGATCTACACTATGAAGGGGGGCAAGGGCGCGCCCGCGAAGGTCGCGGTGGAGGTCGCGGCTGACGACGCTCCCTCGATAGAGAAGGGCAAACCGAGCCCGGGGCGGCCGGTGCCGTCGCCCGACGGGAAGATGATGGCGTTCCTTAGTCGCGGCGACGTGTTCGTGACCTCGGTCGAGTACCCCACCACGCGGCAGGTGACCTCCACCCCGCAGGCCGAGCGCCATCTGAGCTGGGGCGCCGACAACCGCACATTATATTATACGTCGGAGCGCTCCGGCCGCAAGAACATCTACCGCGCCACGCTCGACCGGAAGGAGGATCCCGACTTCCCCAACGCGACCTCGATAAAGGAGGAGGCGCTGTTCTCCGACGGGGCGGAGTACTCCCACCCGATGGTGTCGCCCGACGGCAAGAAGCTCGCCTTCGTGAAGGACCGCCGCGGCATAATGGTCATGGACCTTCCCTCCGGAAAGCCCCGGCAGCTCACCGCCGGTGAGACCTACCCGGGGTATGACGACGGCATCGTGATGACCTGGAGCCCCGACTCGCGCTGGCTGGCCCTGGAAATGACCCCTAAGATGCACGACCCCTACTCCGACATCGCCCTGCTGAACGCCGAGACCGGGGAGCTGACCAACATAACCCGCAGCGGATACTTCGACTCGTCGCCCCGGTTCACACAGGACGGAAACGCCCTGCTGTTCGTCACCGACCGCTACGGCATGCGCAACCACGCTTCGTGGGGCTCGCAGACCGACCTGATGATCGTGTTCCTCAACCGCGAGGCCCGCGACCGCTTCGACCTCGGCAAGGAGGACCTGGCGCTGCTCAAAGAGAGCGAGAAGAAGGCGAAAGGCGAAAAGGAGGAGGGGGACTCAAAGAAGAAAGACAAGAAAGACAAAAAGGACAAGAAAGAGGACGACGGCAAGAAGGACGACAAGGCCAAGCCGGTCAACGTCGAGCTTGACGGCATCGACACCCGCATACGCCGCCTGACCCCCTACTCGGCCGACATCATCGACGCCATCGGCTCGGCCGACGGGGAGACCATATATTATGTTGTCTCTTTCGGCGACGACTACCAGCTTTACAAGCTCCCCGTGAGGGAGAAGGAGCCGGAGAAGGTGGCCTCGCTCGGTTCCTTCCCGACGAGCCTGGCTGCCTCGGCCGACGGCAAGACGATTTTCGCGCTGGGGAAAGGGATGAAGAAACTCGACGGGAGCAAGCTGACCGACATCAAGACTTCCGGGAAGCACACCATCGACCTGGCCAAGGAACGCGAGGCGATGTTCGACTATGTGGCGGTCGAGGAGGGGAAACGCTTCTACACCCCCGACATGCACGGGGTCGACTGGCCGGCCATGACCGCGGCCTACCGCCGTTTCCTGCCGCACATCAACAACAACTACGACTTCGCCGAGATGCTTTCGGAGCTGCTGGGCGAGCTGAACGTGAGCCACACCGGCGGGCGCTACCGCCCCTGGCCGGACGCTAACGCCGACCGCACGGCCAACCTCGGGCTGCTCTACGACCTGGCGTATTCCGGCGACGGGCTGAAGGTCGACGAGGTGATCGCCGACGGCCCGTTCGACAAGGCATCCTCCAAGATGGCTCCCGGCGCTGTCATCACCGCCATAAACGGCACCGCGGTGACCCCCGCGACCGACCTGGCGGCGCTGCTGACCGACCTGGCGGGGCGCAAGACGCTGGTCGAGTTCACCCTTCCCGGGGGCGGGAAAGCCTCGGAGGTGGTCAAGCCTGTCAGCGCGGGCAAGATTTCCGACCTTATGTACAAGCGCTGGGTGCGCGCCCGCGCCGCCGACGTGGAGCGCTGGTCGAACGGCCGTCTGGGCTACGTCCACATCGAGCAGATGGCCGACGACGCTTTCCGCCCGATGTATGCCGACCTTTTCGGCAAGTACAACAACTGCGAGGGAGTGGTGGTTGACATTCGCTGGAACGGCGGAGGGCGCATGCACGAGGACATAGAGGCGCTGCTGACCGGGCAGAAATACCTTACCCAGGTGATCCGGGGCGAGGAGACCTGCGACATGCCGTCGCGCCGGTGGAACAAGCCCTCGATCATGGTGATGGCCGAGCCGTGCTACTCCAACGCCCACGGTACTCCGTGGGTCTACAAGCACCAGAAGATCGGCAAGCTCGTGGGGATGCCGGTGCCGGGCACCATGACCTCGGTCAACTGGGTTACGTTGCAGGATCCGTCGCTCGTGTTCGGCATCCCCGTGATCGGCTACCGCACCGCCGAGGGCACCTATCTTGAAAACTCGCAGCTGGAGCCTGACGTGAAGGTAGCCAACACCCCCGAGGCGCTGACGGCCGGGGAGGACACCCAGCTCAAAACCGCCGTGGAGACCCTTCTGCGCGACATTGACAGCAAGAAATGACCAACCTGCTTAAAAGAGGTATCCGCGGTGTGGCGGCGCTTGTCGCCGCCGCGTCGCTGGCCGTGTGCGGCGGTTGCTCCGACGAGCCTGACACGGAGCTTTACTTCGTCGGGGACTCGCTGGTGGAGTTCTGGGACGTCGGGCGCGCGTGCCCCACGCTGCGGTTCGTCAACCTTGGCCGGGCGGGAGCCGGAATCGCCTATCTCGGCGAGCTGGGCGACCGGGTGGCCGGGCGCGACGTGGTGCTGCTGATCGGCACCAACGACGCATGGCGGCTGCTGACAGAGGGCGTCAGGCCGTATGCCGACCGTTATCTGGAGGCCGCCGGGGCGCTGCGCGCCAGGCGCGTGTACCTCTACCCCGTGCTGCCGCGCACGCTGGCCAACGACACCGACGCCCTGCGCGCCGCGATCGAGGAGTTCAACGCCGAAATCCGCGGGCGCCTGCCGGAATTCGGGTGCGAGGTGGTGTACCTTGATGTCTCCGACCGCTTCCGACTTGACGGCGGGGAGCATATCCACCCCGAGCTGTCGCCCGACGGGATACACCTCAATGCCTATGGCTATCAGATACTGACAGAAGCGTTATGGGAAAAACTGCGTTGAATATCGCCTGTGTCGCGGCGGTCGCGGCATCCGCGTCGCTTGCCGCGCCCTTTGCGGCCGCCGGGGGCGCGTGGGAGCTCGGAGCGGGCATCCGCGACTCATATTATATCGGTGTGAGGGCCGCTTATGGCGGCCACGCGTTCGCCGCGGCCGAACACAGCGTCTATTCGTATGATGCGAAATACCAGTACTGGCGCCTCTACGCCGGGGGCATGGCCAAGGTGCCTTACGCAGATTTCGAGGGGAGCGCCTTCTACGGGCGCACCTGGTGCGGCTCTTATTGGAGCTCGGGCGCGCTTCTGACGGCCCGCGCGCTGCCGCCCGGCCCGGTTTCGGTCACGGCGACGCTCAACCCGCTGTATGATTCGGGGCTTGGCTATCATACCTGCTTCTCGGCGGGGGCGGCGGTGAGAATTTTCAAGCCTGTCAGTCTGCGCGCGTCCTACACGACCATTCCCGAGTTCCGCGAGAGCGAGCGGCGCGTCCGCGCGGGGGTGGAGGTGCGCGTCGGTGGGCTGTCGGTCATTCCCGAGCTGTCGATTCCTCCTGAATCGCGCAACCGCTCGCGGAGGCTGCGGCTGCTGATGTCGTTCTCCTACACGTTCTTCACCGGGAAATGACGATGGAGCCGCTCGCCGCGGCTCGCTCAACCCGACAGACCTTGGATGTAGGGACGCGGCGTGCCGCGTATAAGTTGAAATAGGATTATACGCCCGTTCGTACGCAAGGAGAATTATACGCGGCACGCCGCGTCCCTACAACCGTGAAATGATATAAAGACTGTTATTATGGGAAAGCGGTTCAACGCGATAGACATAGCCAAGGTGGCGGCCATACTGCTGGTGGTGGTCGGGCACTACTTCCCCGAGGGGTCGCCGCGGTGGTGGGTGGCGGCGCATGACGTGATTTACACGTTCCACATGCCGCTGTTCTTTTTCGCGAGCGGGTTCCTGTTCGCAGCCACGGAGCGCCCTGTCGGCTATGTGGCTTTTATGCGTCGCAAGTTCCTGCGGCTCATGGTGCCGTATTTCTCGGCCTCGGTGGTCATTATCAGCTTCAAGCTGCTCACCGAGCGCGGCGGCGACGCCTCGGCGCTGGACAACCCGGTGACGCCGGAGGCGTTCCTGGAAATGTTCTGGTATCCTTCGGCGGGTTACTTCCTGTGGTTCATCTGGGCGCTGATGTGGATGTTCGCCGTCGCTCCCCTCGCCAGGGGACGGGCGCCGCGGGCGGCGCTCGCCATCATCGCTGTCGCGCTGGCCTATTCCCCGCTGGAATTTACCGGCCTGTTCTGCCTGGAGCAGGCGCGGCAGATGTTCGTCTACTTCATGCTGGGCGCGGTGGGAGCCGACCTCCGGGAGCGTTTCACGGAAAGAGCCGCCGCTATTCTTGTCGGGCCTTTTACGGGAGTGTTCGTTATTCTCGAAGGGCTGTTTGTCATCTGGCCGTATTTCCGCCCGCTCCTTGCCCCCGTGCTCCCTTACGCCGGCATCGCGGCGTTCCTTCTGCTGTCGCGCGTGGTCGACCGCGATTGCGCGCGGTTGCGGGGCTGGATGCTGCGGCTCGCGCCATACACATACTTCATATATCTGTTTCACACGACGTTCGAGGGAGTGGCGAAGGCGGTCGTTCAGCGCGTGCCCGGGCTTTGCGCTCCCGAGGGGTTGGTTTTCGCCTGCGTGGCGTTGATGGTGGTAGGCATAGGTGTCGCCGGGCCAGTCGCGGCATGGCGCTGGGTTGTCGGGCGGGTTCCGCTGCTGGCGGCGGCGTTCGGCGGCAGGCCGGTTGGGCGAAAGGCAGGGTAATTTGGCCGTTTGGGGTTTTTGGTGTAAATTTGCGATAGAAAGCAGAGCGAGGTTTCGTAACTTCGCAGGTTCTTTTATAAGAATCTATGGCAAAAATGAAATTCTCACTACCCGACGACGGCCGTCCAAGGCCCGACGTACACCCTGAAATAAAGCGGACGGTGCTTGACCGCGACGACATCATGCGTCTGGTGTCCCCGCTGCGGGGACACCAGCGGCTGACCGACCGCCTGATACACTGGCTGGAGCTCGACAAGGTGAACGCGCTTCACGCGCATAACGCCGATACTCCCGGTCCGGCGTTCGTGCGCGGGGCGCTCGAAGACCTTCACATAAAGCTGCGGATCGACAACGGACGAGTGCTCGACAATCTGCCGGAGGGGCCGTTCATAACGGTCAGCAACCACCATTTCGGCGCGCTTGACGGCATAATGCTGATCGACATCATCGGCTCCCGCCGCCCCGATTTCAAGGTGATGGTCAACATGACGCTGAACTACATCAACGCCATGCGCGAGAACTTCATCGCCGTTGACCCTATGGCGTCGGACGACCCGAAGAAACGTGCCGTCTCCATGCAGGGAATCAAGGAGGTGATACGGCGCGTCCGCGACGGGCACCCGGTGGGGTTCTTCCCCGCGGGTGCGGTCGGGAAGGTGAACTGGCGGCTGCGCGTGCGCGACCGCGAGTGGCAGCCCAACGTCGTGAGGCTGATCGAGCAGCTGAAGGTGCCGGTGATACCTATCTTCTTCCACGGCACGCAGTCGTGGCTGTTCAACTTCCTCGGGGTGGTGTGCTGGCAGGCCCGCACGCTGATGATGCCCCACGAGGTGTTCAACAAGGTAGGGCGCGAGATGCGTATCACTGTCGGCGACCCGATCGCGGTGGAGGAACAGAAGCTCCACCAGGGATCGCTGGAAGAGTTCGGCAGATACCTCTACGACGCCACTTACGCCCTGCGTGACGCTAAGCCGCGGGGAGAGTCCGTCATACGTTAAAAGACAGAGACATATTGGATCAGGAAAAGATACAGCA